>Ga0307515_10023496_pt1 | contig 10798 bp, 4 predicted proteins | sample 17_EM_MG_FD_194513 | JGI IMG/M metagenome (GOLD analysis project Ga0307515, IMG submission 194513) | Populus trichocarpa ectomycorrhiza microbial communities from riparian zone in the Pacific Northwest, United States - 17_EM | ecosystem: Host-associated > Plants > Roots > Unclassified | place...
ACTTTTCTTAAACCATAGACGGACCAACAACTAGAAAACACGACAAGACCTTAGATTTTATCAGACAATAAAACAATGCAGCCTACCTTAGGTAGGACGTATTTGGGGTGCTAATACCTTCCCTTTACGCAACAAGTCCCCGTATCCGATCTCTGAGACCAGTTAAGGTTCCTAGTGACCAAAATACTAGGTGGCGACTCCCATTCTATTTTTCCACAGATAAAAGACAAGAATTCCTTGTCTCCCCATATTTTCCAGATTTGCCAGATAGATAGAATCTAAGGGTAGATGTTTTCACCGCGACGTCGCACACGTGCGACATTATGTTTAGGTTCTGAGTTTGAGTTGATGGACCAAAGTCTGTTTGACGAGATTTGGCTTTGGAAAGTTTTTTTTTCTCTGTCGGGTTCCTCCTGCTTTCTTTTACATGCACTGTTTAAGTCTTGCAATGTTAGAAATATATGTGATGGTTTGTCGTTTTAATTGTGATTATCGTTATGCTTATGTTTTGATTATTATAAAAATGTTTTCTTATCTGTTGCATATGACCAATACCGTAACATATTTTAAACATTTCTCTTTAAAAAAAAATATTCAAAGTTTAAAAGAAAATATGTTTAAGCTTGGATTTCTTAAATACAAAAATTATTTTCTTGCATTTTGGATTTTACAACATGTTTGTAAATTCCAAAGGGTGTTAGCTAATATTCCAAAAATATAAAAATCTTATTTTTGGAAAATTCATCTTTATTCACCATTAATAGTTGGATAAAGAAATCTCAAAGGCGTTAATATCCAAAATATTATTGGGAATAATTTTATTCACCATTAATATTTGGATAAAGAAATCCCAAAGGGGTTAATATTCAAAATACTATTGGGAATAATTTGCTATTATTCACTGTTAATATTTGGATAAAAAAAACCTCAAGTGGTTAATATCCAAAATACTTTTCTATGAATAATAAGTCATTATCGCTTAATAATATAAGGGCAAAGAAACCTATGAAAGGTAAATGTTCGAAATATTGTTAAGAGTAATCTAATTTGTTCATTTTTTACATAATGGTAGGTTTATGCCCAAAATGTTATTTAGAACAATTTAATTGCACATCCTTGAAAGAAGCCTCAATTATAATTGGGGACATTTCAAATTTTGATTCCACGGTTTATGGGTCGTGAAAGTATGAAATACTAAGGCAAAAATGAGCTTTTAAAGCACCTTGATTTCCTTAGATTTCTAACTTAGTTTTTGTTGTTTCTTTTCCTTGGGATTTATGAGTCGCAAACACTTGAAATACTAAAGGGAAAAATAAGCTTTTAAGTATATTGAATCTCCTTAGATTTCTATTTTAGTTGTCTCTTAATTCATAGATTGTAAATTTATTTCAAATCAAACACATATTTCAAGAGATTTGCATCGGTTCTCCTTGGCACACTATAAACATATCTAAAGTTATGATCCATATTGGTCGAGGATTTTTTCTTTTAGACTTTGAACCCAAGTCCATTCATTATAACAAACTCATCCTAGGAAAACTAATTAGAAAACACCAACACCATAGCAATGATAAGGCAAACCAAACACCGAGCAGCTTACCTTAGGTAGGGCGTACTAAGGGTGCTAAAACCTTCACTTTACGCAACCAGTCCCTTGCCTTAAAATCTCTAAAAGACCAGTTAAGTTTCCTAGTGATCATAATACTAGATGGCGACTCCCTTTTTCACAAGATAAAGACCCCAAAATCAATCCCCCGCTCCGGGAAGGGTCACCGTGACGTCGAGCTCTCACGAGGGTAAGACAATCCCTGATACTAAAACAAAACAAAATATTTTTTTGGATATTTTGAAATATTAGCCAAGTTCTCGTGTCTTTAATAAACTAGTTATTAAAGCCAAAATGCATGATAAAACATATTTTTTGAAGTTTTCTTTGTTGTATCAAAATACAATATTACTGTTTTAGCTTTGAGAGACTTGGTCGTATGCATGAAACAATTTTTTTTTTCTTTCAACAAAAACTAGGTAATTTAATACCGAATTTGTATCTTTATGGTATAAAAATACAAACTGATATTAACCAAAATGGATAGAAAAAATACACGAGAAAATCACAAATGTGTTTTTTGAAAAATATTTTAAAATTTTTTTAAAACAGGTTGGACCCGGCCTAAAAGAAACTAGGCTGCGATCAGCCCAAAATAAAATGCAATCTATCTTATATTGGGTTGGACCCAGCCCAGCCGCGTGGACTGGGCTGATGATCCAACCTGGACTGGTTACTGTGCCCATGCACAGTAAACAATCCATTATAATTAGCCGGTTACTGTGCTCGTAATTATTTTTCCTTGCTTATAGAAACGTGCATAATGCACATTCTTCATTGCCCCCTAGCTGATCTGAATACTGCTTGTTTTTCCCTTTTAGAGTCCATTGTACTGCCCCTGGTTGCTCATCTTTTCAAGGAGTATTGAGAAGTGTTGATGTCATTTCTATCAAAGTTGATTGATGTTCTTCTTTATTCGACAATCTTCCTTATTTTGGAATCAACTCTTGCATTTCAAAGATCATATCTATTCAAGTCTAATTATTGAAATGAAATCAGAAAGATGTCAGTTTTGAAAAGTATTCTTGAAAATCAAGCTTCTTTGGTCAAAGACCCAACACACGCCATTCAAAATATGCAGTCCTTTGATTGTCTTGTGTTTTGAAAACAAAAATTGACTGGTTGTAAGATTAAAATGGCTTTTCCATGGTTCTTTGTATCCATTTTAAACTCTGATTTTGGATATATCTTTTGATGGTATGTGATGAGGTGACCTTTTTTTGAATTTCAAAAACAAGATGCTCAAGTCAAAACTCGAGGCTTTATCAAGAAAAGTCATTTTTTTAGCACTTATTTTAATAGCATGCATAATAACAAATAGCTTAATCCATGAAGCCATGACTCTTATGGAAAGGCTCTTCAAGTTTTGAGAGCTCTATTTATCGGTTTAGATTGCATACTTAATCAAAAAGGCTTTTTAAAGCATGTAATGTAGGCTATGGTTCATGGCTTATGAAAGAAAGTAATTTTACAGGCTCAAAAGATCTTTAAGGGTTTCAAAGACCTAGGATCAACATCAACTCCTTTTTTGTCATTGTCTTTGCAGATGAAATGACATATAACCATGCTAACCTTATCAGAATACTCTAAACATGGGTTATAATGCAAATCCAACTTTTCTTTGATGAATGACCAATCTTGATCATTTGATGACATCAGAGGCTTTATCATGGATACTAGAAGTCATGCTTATAACTCAGTATTTTTCTGGTGTTTGACTTTTGGCGTTTGTTGTGTCTAATAATTATGACGTGATTAATTACAGCACCTATCTTCACTGCTTTGTCTGGATGGTAATGAAAGACCGTCATTAGTATTTTTTGCCCCCAGTCTATATATGTTTTTTCTTTTAGTCCTTTCTCAATCGTTGGATTTTTGTTCTTAACCTTCCCTTTTCCATTGATTCTATCAGTGTCTTCAGAATATCTCTCATTTGCCCCTAGTGTGGGGTGTGATCCTAGTTAGGGTTTCTTTTGAAAAGAATATTCCATTTGGCTTAAAATAGGATTGCAAGGGATAATATTTTAAGAACTGTGAAAGGATAACAAAGATGGCCTTTTCTTATTTCAAGTAAGGTCGGTTAGAACCGATGAATTTTGACCTCATCTAGTGCAATGATTTGGACTTGCAAGAATCCTGATTCACGAGCCCATAACTACCGAATCCACTACGTGTCATTATGCATACTACTAAAATTTAGCTACATGGTGTGTGGTTCAATTTTGTGTGTGAGCTCAAAATTTGTTCAGTCACCTCTTGTTGTTTATCATGTCATTTCAACAAACATTGAGTCATTTCTGTAATCAAAACACTTTTAATCTTCAAGATTGATTAACCTTAATCGCATGTTGGAGTTTGATCAAAATATTTTGTCAAAATACCCTTTGAAAGAGACATCTCATGCTTTCAAAACAACAAAGAGACAAAGAAGAGACATGATTCGTTAAAAGATGAGATGTGATCCCAAAACAAAATGCGGAATGGGCAAAACTCCATAACAAAATGATTGGCAATTCAACACCATTCTTGGATAAGCTTTTCTAGCAATATCTGGGTTTTGCCATGCATTTTCAATCACTTGTCATTATGAGGTTGTTCTGGTAACAAAATGGCCAATGACATCATCTTTCAAAAATTCAACTTGCCTCTTGTTCATTATCCTCTAAACTTGATTCTTGAAATTCTTGCAATTGTTCAACTGAATGGCCTTAAATCCCCCTATGATATTCAAATCTCTTGCTTGGATTATACCACATAGGAAATAGTGGTTGCATGGGATTTGGCGGAGTCAAGGCACCAAGTCTTGGGCCTGACAGATACTGGTAGACAAACTCGAGTAGCAGAGGGATGTCAATCTTGGCAAAGACATTTGAGCAACATAAGCATAGCACGACCTGGCTAGATCACATAACTAAGGTTTCCCACCTTCAAGGTCATCTCCTTATTCATCTCTCATCATTGTTCTGGAATCCCTTGGCAGATCCTTTAATCTTTCCCATCATGATAGCTTGTTCACTTCTTTTGGTAATTCTCACAACACCATGTCAATCTTCCAATGTTGTTGTGGTTGTTTGAGGATTGTTGGAAACTTTCCAACAGTTAGGTAATCTTAGCAGCGCATGGAATCATGCAGCATTGTCAATGTCGACGCGTGGAATCACGTACTATCTTTACTGAAGGAGAACCTGATGAATATAAAACTCCTTTATTTCCTCTTTGATTCCTCATTAATGGTGCAGCAAACAGACACTTGTAGAGGGTGTTCTACTCTATTGAAGTTTCAATCTTCTTCATGCTTTTCAGTCTAGATATGTCTCTTCTCTGTACTTCTGTGTTTTAATGCTAACACTAATAGGAGAAAATTATAGATGATCTGAAACTATTGCATCCCTTCTTGGATTCCCCACTGTAGATCCACAAACAGATCCATAAACATCTATTCATGTTTTTTGGACTAGGAGTGCTCTTCTCTAAACTACTGTTTTTTTGTGCTGCTACTAGTGGGAGAGAGTTTTATAGCGTATGAAACTACTACATCCCCTCTTGCATTCCTCACCAGCAGATCCATAAATGGATCTCTATAGAAGGAGTTCTGCTACGTTGAAGTTTGATGTTTCCTCCTATTTTTCCAATCAGGTCTGTCTCTTCTTTATACTACTGTGTTTTTGCGCTGCTACCAGTGGGAGAGAGTTTTATGACATATGACATGAATACATCCCCTCTTGAATTACCCACTAGCAGATCCACAAATGAATCTTTGTAGAAGGAGTTCTGCTATGTTGAAGTTTGATGTTTGCTCCTGTTTTTCCAACCACGTCTATCTCTTCTGCCTACTACAGTGTTCCAATGCTGAAATTGGTGGGGTAAATTTTCATAGCTTCTGAAACTACTACATCCCCTCTTGTATTCTCCATAGGCAGAGCCATAAACAGATCTTTGTAGAGAGAGTTCTGCTATGTTGAAGTTCTACATTGCTCCTACTTTTCATACCATGTCTGGCTCTTATGCCTACTATAATGTTTTGGTGCTTAAACTGGTGGGGTAAATTTTTATAGTGTCTGAAACTACTATATTTGTTCTTGTATTTTTCACTAGCAGAGCCACAAACAGATCTTTGTAGATGGAGCTTTGATACATTTTTCAAATCAACATTTTATGCTGCAGGACATGAATGAAGTTCAATGAATTCAAAAAAGGTTAGACATAAAAAGCTAGCAGCTATTGGGTGCTATTGCAAGATGATGTAGAGGCAGTGAACAATTAACGATGCAGCTGAACAAAAACAGTGAATGTCATGTGTTGATGGCTGAAGACGTTGTTGTTGTTGTTCATGATTGAAATGAAGGAGAGGCGATGCCACTTTAGTGTTTATAGCCTCTACTGGCAAAGTGTTAAGGAGAAGAGTCAATTATTTTTTTCTATGTTTGGGACATAGACTGATGGTGTTCCCACAAAAAAAACTATGCAAATATTCCCTTTCCATTCTTGACGCTCAGCACTTGTTCAAGCAGATTTGTTAGTCTAGCTACTTACCTTTGATACTCTCAATTTTCTTTTAACAATGAGCCTCTATCTAACCTCTTTTTTCTGTTTTTTTTTTCAGTGTAGTAGACCTTAGGTGGGGGGAACTTATGTTTCAACCACGGAGCATGCATGATAAATGTATGAGTATGTAATCCATATGATGAACTCACCCTTCGAGGGGTGATATATGGTCGTAACTCTTGTATGATGAAACAAAAATCTTGATTCTTGCCCAAACTCTGCAATGGAAATTTCCCAAGTAACGACCATTATGTCACCCGCAAGTCTTGATTTTAAGATGCTTCAGGAAAGGCTTGTTTTGATGTAAAACAAAGTGTAGGGAGCATACATCCTAAAGGCAAGTTCTAGCTCTTATATGTGAGACAAAAGGTAGGTTGACTACTTCGACTCTAAAAAGGGTCTCTTGTTGTCCTAGTGATCACCCTCATGTAGGCAATATAGGGGCCCAATAGGTAATGGGATGGCATATGCACCAATCATCACCAGTTTAAGCACTCAACGAAGAGTTGGGGTTTATACAAACTTAAACCTTGACTAAAAGTCGTAAGGTAAGCTGCTAGTCCCCCACCTAGCTTAAAGTTTTCCGGTATAAACTCTCACATAAAAAGAGAATGATGCATGAAATAATTCTATACAATGCATGAACAAATATGCACAAGAATTAAAGTGTATAAGCAAATAACAAAAGAAAATGCATATTAACAATAAACCCATAAAACCAAACACAAAAATCAGACAAAACAATGCTTAGTCCACAAGGTCCCCAGTAGAGTCGCCATTCTGTCGCACGTATGCGGCGTCACAATGATCGTCCACCCTCAGGTATGTATATGGTATCTATCTGGCAAATATAGGAAGACAAGGAATTCTTGTCTTTTATCAATGGAAAAATGGAAAGGGAGTCGCCACCTAGTATTTTGGTCATTAGGAACCCTAACTGGTCTCAGAGATCGGGTATGGGGACTGGCTGCGTAAAGGGAAGGTATTAGCACCCCAACTACGCCCTACCTAAGGTAAGCTACATTGTTTTATTTTCTGATATATGCTAAGGCTTCATCGTATTTCTAATTGTTGGTTTGTCTACGGTTTAAGAAAAGTCCTCCTCGATAAGAAGATCTTTATCTTATCGAGTAAAACCTAGTCGTTCTAACGTCAACAAAACAACTACCTTTTTAATATCAGGAATACGTTTTACCTATAAATTCGTAATCCCTGATACTAAAACAAAACAAAAAATATATTTTTTTTGAAATATTGGCTAAGTTCTCGTGTCTTTAATAAACTGGTTATTAAAGCCAAAATGCATGCTAAAACATATTTTTTGAAGTTTCTTTGTTTTATGAAAATACAATGTGATTTTTTTAGCTTTGAGAGACTTGGCCGTATGCATGAAACAAATTATTATTTTTTTTGACGAAAACCAGGTATTTTAATACCAGAATTGTATCTATACGGTATAAAAATATAAACCGATATTAACCAAAATGGATAGAAAAAATACACGAAAAAATCACAAATGTTTTTTTTTAAAAATATTTTTTAAAATTTTCGGAACGAGTTGGACCCAGCCCAAAACAAATTGGGCTGAGATCAGCCCAAAATAAAATACAATCTATCTTTGATTCCTCATTAACGGTGCAACAAACAGACACTTGTAGACGGTGTTCTGCTTTATTGATGTTTCAGTCTTCTTCATGTTTTTCTTTCTAGATATGTCTCTTCTCCCTACTTCTGTGTTTTAATGCTAACACTAATAGGAGAAAATTATAGATGATCTGAAACTACTGCATCCCTTCTTGGATTCCCCACTGTAGATCCACAAACAGATCTCTTCCGACAAAGCCCATGCATAGTAACCAGTCCATTATAATTAGCTGGTTACTGTGCATGAGCACAGTAACGGGTAATTATTTTTTCTTACTTGTAGAAATGTGCACAGTGCATGTTCTGCATGCAAGAAGATGAAACGAGAAATAGAGATGGGGGGGATTACATGGAATGGAGGCGCTCTGGGAGCTGGGCTGACGATGGCTTTTGGTGGCGGTGGCAGCGGCAGGGGCTGGGAAGCCTGGTGGAAGCTGTTGTAATGCTTCTTCTTCTTCTTCTGTTCAAAGACACTAGTCTTGTGTCTTCTCTTTCGCTATTTTTTTTCCTTCTCTCGGTTTTGTTCTATTTCTCCCCTCTGTCTCTATTCTTTCGCCCCATATTTTTTTCTCTTTTTCTCCCTTGTTTTTTAGTTCTCTCGATTTTCAATATTTCATTAATTTAATTTATTTTCAGGTTCACAAACATTGAGGCCGCCCGAGTAATATCATCGGCATTTAAATTTTCGATAGAGATTCCATTATTTCAATGGAGTCAGGTATCCAGACATCCTGAATGGATACCGAATATCGATGCATGGTTTAACAAATTTGAAGTTGGTGTTAATTTCTAATTTCCAGCTTATTTTTAATAAATTTTTAATATAATTGTAAATAAATTATTATTTTTATTTTAAATAAATTATTTATACATAGCACAAATTCGAGTGGGACAACGCACTTGACAATGTTGTGAGGAGGGTATGGGAAAATCACGCGGCAACTAGGTAACATCGAAAACAATATGATAATTTGTCACTATGGAAGTAGGTTGCGTGATTTTTTGTATGAAGCACAAAAAAAGGCAAAAACAAACGCGAGAGATAACGGTCTTCAAGGCTGGAACGACGTGGCGGTTTGGAAGGATTTCAAACAACTATACATCCCGGGAGATATATGGTTGCAATATGTTGAGCATGTGACATCTGATCAGTTCACACGACGCTCATAGTCCGGTGCTAGCAACCAGAACCGACAAATTCATGGTTCGATGACAACGCACACCGGTGGCTCCGTTTCGTGTGCTACACATGCGAAACGGTTGGTAAGATTAATTTAAATGAAATATATCATTAAATAATTTGTTGTTACTTAATTAATTTTTTTCCTTGCAGGCTACATCTCTTGGATGTGAGTCGAGCCCAATGGAGTTGCTTATACAAACGCACATGTGGAGTCAAGACCGCCAAAAGGGGGTGCAATAGTTCGTTGAAACCGCAGTCAACACTTTGTGGTATGTTCGTTCAACCATTTTATTTCGTAAGTTATTATTTTTATTGAATTGAATATGATGATTTCTTTTTTTCATTTTCAGGAGACCTATAATAGCCGGTTAAGGAAGAGATACAGGGACGATCCTTCGACCCATCTAGATTTCGATCTGGATTTGTGGATGGAGGTAGGATCGTCTGGTGGACCCGAAAAAATCAGGTGTACGGGCTCTCCAACACTACGGCAGAGAACTTGCAGGCGGCCCGTAGTGTCTCCACCATTGGTAGCTCCCAATCAGTATCAAGCACCTAATCTAAGGAGTTCGTGGCCTTGTAGCAACACACGGCTCATCTCACCAAGAAATACGAGAAACTCTCGATGAATTATGAACAACTTCGCCAAATGGTCATGAACATGACATCACAGAGTGGTGATACATGTGCGCCCTCTTTTTAGCCGTATGGTCCCAGGAACAACCAGCCTCCTCCTCCTCCTCCAGCTCTGCCATTGTGCTAATTTAATATTTTTTTGGAAACACATTCAATTTGTAATGAATATTATTTAACTTTATTTTTTTTATTTTTGATGTTTAATAAAATTTTATTTGCATAATTGATTTTTTTACTATTAATTTATATAATTTTATATTATTTATTCTAAATAATTTTTAAAAAAACAAATTGAAAAATACCCAATCACCGATTGATTTACAAACGAGTAGAGTCCATCGTCATTTTACAGAGAGTTGAAAAATATTTACTGGAAATACCACAATCACCGATGTCTTCATAGACGGATATAGTCTGTCGGCATTTTACAGAGAGTTAAAAAATATTTACCGAAAATGCCACAATCAACGACGGAATACATCTATCAGTATATTTCCAGCGGGAATTTTTTTTTGGCACACATTTTCCGTCTGTAAAACCATCGACAATATTTTGTTTTTACCGACAGAGTTGGGATTATCGACAAAAAGGATGCCGACGGATGTTTTCCATCGATGATTTAGTCAGTAAAAATGTACTGACGGAGTCTGAATCTCACACCGACATGGTCCGTCGGTAAAACTGTGAAATCTTGTAGTGTAATGTCTTTCTCATTGGTGTTCTTACTGAAGTGGTCTACATGAAACAACCTCCAAGTTTTGTTTACTCTACTCTTCCATCTCATCTGTGCTGATTGCACAAGTTGTTGTATGGTTTAAAACAAGCACTGAGGGCATGGTACACTCGTTTGAGTGATTTTTTGCTCTCCATTGGTTTTCTTGCCTCTAAGGTTGACAACTCCTTGTGTATCTTGTCTGATGGAACTAATATCTTTTATCTTCTGGTGTATGTTGATGATATCCTGCTTACGAGTAACAACTTTGCTATGCTCCATTGCCTAATACAGTTACTAAGCTCTGAATTCAAGCTTCATTACTTAGGCACAGTTCACTACTTTCTGGTTGTCGCACGTCTAAAAAATCCGCGCGGCGTCGGGCTGGCGATTTTATCGTTGTTCGTTTTGCTTGAATTGATTGGTTCGTTGGAGTCGCCACCTAGTAATTTATTGAGGGCTACTAGGAAAC
>Ga0307515_10023497_pt1 | contig 10798 bp, 5 predicted proteins | sample 17_EM_MG_FD_194513 | JGI IMG/M metagenome (GOLD analysis project Ga0307515, IMG submission 194513) | Populus trichocarpa ectomycorrhiza microbial communities from riparian zone in the Pacific Northwest, United States - 17_EM | ecosystem: Host-associated > Plants > Roots > Unclassified | place...
CGCTGCGCAAGATCAGGGTGTTCAGCGATATGCTGTATAACAAATATCATCACCTGCTCCATGACGATGTAAAGATGGTGACGCGTATTCAGCACTCTGCAGAACGCATGCGGACTTTGATTGAAGACATCCTGGCCTTTTCTAAAATCACCAGCGATAAGTCGGATTTTGTCAGCAATGATATGAACTTGTTATTCAAAGATCTGCTTGTCGAAATGGAAGAAGAAGTGACAGAGTCGAATGCAACGATCTCCGTTGAATCGATTCCTGTTCTTTATGCGAACCCTAATTTATTGCGCCCTCTTTTTCAGAATCTGATTCGCAATGCATTAAAATATTGCAAGAAAGAAGTCACTCCGCACATCCGCATTCGCTCGGAAATCAGTTTAGGAATAAATGACCGCGATAAAAACCTGGTGAATAAATACTGCCGCATTTTTGTAGAAGACAATGGAATCGGATTTGATCCCAAATACAGTGAAGAGATTTTTGGAATGTTCCGGAGACTGCATAAAAACGGAGAGTATTCCGGCACGGGTGTCGGGCTGGCACTATGTAAAAAGATCGCTGAACTGCACAATGGTTTTATATCCGCGCGGAGTAAGATCAATGAGGGATCAACATTTATTCTTTCTTTGCCTTTAAAACAAGAAGAAGTGCAATGAATGCTTCCGCCCGTTAAAAATTAAGGCGCTTACCCATGTAACCTCTTTTGTAAGGATTGTGTTAAGATAATCATCACGAATGATTGCTATGCTTTGGTTTTGGCCCGCTCATATTGTTTAGGCCATTTGATGTCCGCTCCAAGTTCGTGTGCAGCATGAAGCGGAAAGTAAGGATCACGCAAAAATTCTCTGGCCATTGATATGGCATCCGCCTTTCCTTCTTTGAGAATTGTTTCTGCCTGGCTGGCATTGGCAATCATACCGACTGCGCTGGTAGCAATGTTTACTTTTTCTTTGATGATGGAAGCGAACTCCACCTGGTAACCAGGCCCAACAGGAATACTTGCCCGCTCGAGTATTCCTCCTGATGAGCAATCGATCAGATCAATTCCTGCCTTCTTTAATTCTTTTGCAAACGTAATACTTTGTTCTATATCCCAACCGCCTTCGGGAGCCCAGTCGGTAGCAGAAATGCGGACAAATACAGGCCATTGGGCCGGCCATACTTCACGCACTGCTTTGGCTACTTTTAAAGGTAAGCGCATGCGGTTTTCTAATGAGCCGCCATATTCATCGGTGCGTTGATTCGACAAAGGCGAAAGAAATTCATGAAGAAGATAGCCGTGTGCCATATGCAGCTCAATCACCTGAAAGCCTGCCTTCAGGGCGCGTTTTGTTGCTTCTGTAAAATCCGTTACGATTGAATCGATAGCAGAGGTGAGAATAGCAGCAGGTGTATAATTGGAGGAAGAGAAAGGCATCGCGCTTGGTGCTTCGGGTATCCAGCCGCCTTCATTCAGTTCTACTTTCTGATGACCTTTCCATGGAGCGACCATAGAAGCCTTTCTGCCCGCATGAGCGAGTTGAATACCAGCAGCAGCGCCTTGCTCACGAATAAATTTAGTAATAGGCTGAAAAGCGTTCATCTGATGATCGTTCCAGATACCAAGATCACCAGGTGAAATACGGCCGATGTCTTTCACGGCAGTAGCCTCCACCATCACCAGAGCTGCTCCCCCAACGGCTCTGCTTCCCAGGTGAACAAGATGCCAGTGATCAGGTATTCCATCTGTGGCTGAATACTGACACATCGGGGATACAAAAATCCGGTTCTTGAAAGTAAGCTCTCTTAGGCGGAGTGGGGAAAATAATTTGCTAACGGCATTCATAGTAGTTTTAACCTGAAGTAAAGCACCAAAGTTCATGTTTTGCAGAGAACGATATATAAGTTTATCTGTTCGTTATAAAAAATAATCACGCTTCAATGGCAGCATCGGAAAACACTTTATCGCAAGTAAAGGAGATATAGTCGGATGATCAGATAAGGTATCGTACAACCGAGTTTCTGAAGAGTCATTGAATCAAAATAATACCGCCTGTAAAAAATGATTATTCAAATCATTAAGCATTCGTGCTTTAATCAGCATTTGATCAACATGAATCTTAACTAATTGTTAAATACTCTATAAATCCTATAGACTATATTGTTTTGTATGATTTTGTTTTTATTTTTGCTCCAGATTTATAAAGAAGGGGGAAGAGTTCAGGCTCGAAGAACCCCTAGCAACTTTTAAACCGTAATGCTTTAAATAAGTGCTAAATCCTGCCCGTAAATGATAGGGTATATAAATTAACGTAAAGATGAAAAAGAAAACTACACCTAAGCCGGCAACTCAATCCTTCATCAGGGATTCCTTTTCACTTCGAAAGCATTCGTGTCCGATGTGTTGCTGTTGTTAATCAACTGAATTTCTTTCTGATAAAAGAAAGCTGCTTAGCTTAAGCAGTGATCGTGCTTTGTATTTAACCAACTCCAATAATAACGCTAATCATTTACTGCCATGAGAAACAGCCCTCCTTAATAGCTTACAGATAACATTTATCATTAGAGCGATCCCGAATTCAGGAATCTTTAAGCGAATCATTTATAAAAAAAATAAGCGGAACACCGCAGTGGCATTGCTTTGCCTATGCCGTAAGAAAAGAAATAACAGTTAATAGATATGAAAAGAACAATACTGATTTTACTTGTTTTCGCAATCCAATGGTATGGATATGCGCAGGCTCCGGTCACTCTGCGGGGAAGAATCACTTCCGATGAAGGGAACGCATTACCAGGAGTAAGCATCCTGGTAAAAGGAACAACCAATGGCACTACCACCGATGTGGATGGTAATTACATTATTAACGTAGAAGAAGGGGCAACGCTGGTTTATAATTTCATTGGCTTCGAAAGCCAGGAAGTAAAAATTACTTCTGGTCAAACCGTAGCCAATGTTGCTCTGGTTACAGATACTAAAGAATTACAGGAGGTGGTGATTGTGGGGTATGGGGAGCAGTCACGCAAAACACTTACCGGTTCACAGACTACCGTTTCCTTCAATGAAATTAAGAATGCGCCCGTGCCCAGTGCCGATCAGCTGCTGCAGGGCAAGGCATCGGGTGTGCAGGTTACAGCCAACTCTGGTGTACCCGGTGGCGGTATTTTTATTCGGGTACGTGGTACAAACTCGATCAACGCGAGCAATGATCCATTGTATGTGATTGATGGTGTATTCATCAACAACACGAACCTTGTTCGCACCGGCCTGGGGAACCAGGTAGCTTCCAATCCATTGGCAGATCTTAACCCTTCCGATATTGAATCCATTGAAATACTAAAAGATGCAAATGCTACGGCCATTTATGGATCGCGTGGCGCCAACGGTGTAGTGCTGATTACTACCAAAAGAGGTAAGGCGAATACCAATGCGAAGATTAACTTCCAAACGTATCAGGGTTGGTCGTGGGCACCTAAGAAATACCAGGTAGTAACAGGCGAGCAATTGGCTCTACTGCAGAATGAGCGCTTCCTCAATGATGGTGGCAATCCCTCGCAGGTGCCCTTTCGTTCCAAAGCTTCCGGTGGTGCAGGCCTTCCAGAAGAGCAGCCCACTTATGATCGCATCAGTGATGTATTTCGTACCGCACGTACCAGCAATTATGAATTGTCTGCTTCGGGTGGAAACGATAAGACACGCTATTACCTGGGTGGCGGATATTTCTCTCAGGAGTCGATCGTCAAGCCTTCGGAGTTTGATCGCTATAGCTTTCGCATCAACCTGGATCAATACATCAATGATAAAATAAAGATAGGTACCAGCACGGCATTAACGCGTACGCATCGCAACGTAAGCAGCAATGATAATAACCCGGTAGGTGTAATTAATTCTGCATTGTTTCCCAAATCCAATCTTCCGGTATTTAACGAAGATGGCACCTATGCGAAGTATGGAAGTTTTGATAATCACCTGGCGCTTATCAACAATTTGAATAATGATGCTGCCGGCACACGTGTTATCAGTAATCTCTTTGGCGATTATTCCATCACTTCCGATTTGACTTTCCGTACCAGCTGGAGTATCGACTTCAACGAAATGTACGAGAACAACTATAACAACACGTTGATTCTTGCAGGGCAGCCGAAGGGAACAGCTACTTCTGCATTGTCGCGCGATGTGACCTTGTTGAATGAGCAAACGCTTACCTATCTGAAGTCGTGGAATAAATTTAACCTGCAGCTGATTGCCGGTAATACCATCCAGAAAAATATGTTCCAGGCTACTTCATTAAGCGGGCAGCAATTTCCAACCAATTCCTTGCAGACCATAGCTTCGGCAGCAACGCAAACAGGTACATCCCAAAAGGCGGAATCTGCTTTGCTCTCCTACTTCGGCAAGGGAAGCGTTACATTTAATGATCACTATACGCTGGATGCCAGCTTCCGTGCCGATGCGTCTTCGCGCTTTGGTGTCTCCAATCGCTGGGGATACTTTCCGTCCGTAGGAGCAGCATGGCGCGCAGGGGAAGAAAAATTTATTAAAGACCTGCATATCTTTGATGAGCTGAAGCTTCGCGCCAGCATCGGGAAGACCGGAAATCAATCCGGCATCAGTGAATATGCTTCTTTGGGATTATGGCAGGCTGGCAATAACTATCTTGATTCTCCCGGCACAGCACCACTTCAATTGGCCAATCCGAATCTAAGCTGGGAAGAAACACGGCAATGGAATGTGGGCATCGATCTCGGTTTTTTAGAAAACCGTTTGCAGGTTGATCTGAATTACTATGACAAGTATACATCGGGGTTATTATTAAATGTGCCCGTTCCGTTGAAGACCGGATACGCTTCACTACTGCAGAACTATGGAGCCATCAGCAACAAAGGTTTTGAACTGACCATCACAGGAGACCTGATCCGTAAAGGGAATTTTCAATGGACTACCAGCTTCAATATTTCTACCAATAAAAACAAAATTGAAAAACTGGCCGCGCCTTTCACCAGTGGCTCACGTGATATCTTCCGCCTGCAGGAAGGCATACCTTTATATTCCTTCTGGATCTATAAACAGCTTTATGTTGATCAGCAAACCGGTGATGCTGTTTATAACGACAAAGACAATAACGGCATTACCGTGGCGGACCGGCAGATCGTAGGTAATGCATGGCCGGATTTCTATGGTGGCTTTACCAATACTTTCCGTTTTAAAGGTTTTGATGTGAGTGCCTTTTTCTACTTCGAGCAGGGAGCAAAGATCATGAACATGAACCGCTTCTTCCTGGTGCACGGTGGCACACAAAGCAACATCGGTTATATTCCCGAGCAATTGGAGCGCTGGCAGAAACCAGGTGATGTTACCGACATCCCACGATTAACCACGGTAGCCTCGAGTAACAATTATGGAGGCACGGTACAGAATCTTAGCTCACGCTATCTGGAAGACGGATCATTCATTCGCCTGCGTAGTCTGAGTATCGGGTACTCCCTTCCGCAAGTGGTGCTTTCAAAATATAAGGTTTCTTCGCTTCGCCTATATGTGCAGGGCACGAACTTATGGACGGGTACCAACTACTCCGGGCTCGATCCGGAAGTAAACTCGCAAAGCGGAGTAAGCAATACCAAGAACATGGATTGGGCTACCGTACCTCAGCCTCGCACCGTGCAGGTAGGATTAAATGTTGGATTCTAAAATACAATGATCATGAATAAACTTACTAACTATATCAAGCCGATACTGGCGGCATTCGTTATCGTGCTTTTCTCTTGTGATGATCTGCTGGACACACAACCTTACCAGCAACTTCCGGACAGCGGAGCAATTACGGATGCAACCAGCGCCAATGCAGCATTATTTGGAGCGTACAGTCAGCTTCAGAATTACTATTCCTTAAATTATCCGACACTGGGATTGCTTCCTGCGGAGAACGTACGGTTCAATGGAACATTGAATCAGTTCCTGCAAGTGGATCAGAATGCATTGACTTCGGATAACGTCATCATTACTGGTGCATGGACTACGATCTACCAGGCCATCAACTCTGCCAATACGATTATCGAAACGGTGCCTTCGTTAACTGATCCGGTTTTAACGACTGTGGAAAAAAACAAGATTACAGGTGAAGCTTATTTTATCCGCGCACTGGCCTACTTTGATCTCGGCAGAGGATGGGGAGGTGTGCCGTTGGTATTGAGTCCGACCAGATCAATAGCCGACAGCAAAGGCATCCGCAGAAGCACATTGGATCAAACCTACGATCAGGTGCTTGCTGATTTGATAAAAGCAGCGGAGTTGCTTCCCGAAGCGGCTACACGTAATCGCGCCGTGAAGAAAACAGCACAGGCACTGCGTGCACGTCTTCATCTTTATCGAGAGCAGTGGGCCGATGCAGAAGCGTATGCAACTTCCGTCATAAGCAGTACGAATTATACGCTGGTCAGCCCCTATAAATCTTTTTCGACAGCGCCTTTTCTTAGTCAGGAGTCCGTCTTCGAACTTACGTTCAGTAATTCCGATCCGAACACCATCTGGAACAACTGGTTTCCAAGTACGCTGGGTGGTCAGTATAATTTCCAGCCTACTGCGGATTTTATTGCAAAGTTGAATACACAGGGAGGCAATCGCACTTCCTTACTGGCTACAGTTACTTCAGGTGCTACTACATTCACTTACGGTAATCTGTACAGCAGGTCAGGTTTGCGCGATGATCCTGCTTACATTTTGCGCATTGCTGAACTGTACCTGATCCGTGCTGAAGCAAGAGCACAGCAAGATAAAGTGCTGGGTTTGGATGGAGCTGCTGCTGATCTGAATGCCGTGCGCACGCGTGCTGGTCTTGCAGGTTCAACTGCAGTTACAAAAGCAGAAGCGCTCCAGGCCATTGAAGATGAGAATAATCTTGAATTTGCCTTCGAGGCACATCGCTGGTTTGATTTAGTGCGAACAAAACGTGCTGACGATGTATTGGGGATTACAGATACACGCAAGTGGCTCTTCCCAATTCCATTTGTCGATATCGGTGCGGATGTTGACCTTACCGGTGATCAAAATCCCGGCTACAATTAAAAATAACCGTCCTATTTTCACCCAGGCTGAATTCGTCTTTGCAAGTGAAGAGTGATAATGCACATGAGAAGGAATGAATCAGTCTGTTACTATAATGTATTCTAAACTTGTTACATCGTTATAAATTATGAAACCACCTCGTTTGCTTCTTCTACTCTTTTTCTTTTCTGGCTTAAGCCTGTCGCTTCAGGCACAGGATCGCTATTATTTTCCAAAAGGAAATTTTGACCCTGCTATTCCGTCACCAGAAAAATTTCTCGGTTATCCGATAGGTTCGCATTATACCCGCCATGACCGGATTGTTGAATATTTTAAGGAGCTCGACCGCCTTTCGGATAAAGTCACTGTAAAAGAAATCGGCAAGACGTATGAAGAGCGTGCGCAAATTATTGCTACCGTCACTTCTCCGGAGAATCATGCCAACTTGGAAAGTATCCGTCAGGAGCATATTAAACTGGTCGATCCGAAGGCGGCCGATCCCGACTATAAAAAATTGCCCGTGTTTATTCATCTTGGTTATTCTGTACATGGCAATGAAACTTCCAGTGGTGAGGCCGCCTTACTTACATTTTATTATCTCGTTGCTTCCACCGATGAGGACACGCAGCGGTATTTAAAAGAAGCCATCATCACATTTGATCCTTCCGTCAACCCGGATGGTCGTGACCGCGCAGCAGCATGGCATAATCAGAATAAATCATTTCCACCGGTAACCGATCCTTTGGACCGCGAGCATACTGAGCTATGGCCATTGGGAAGAACCAATCACTTTTTATTCGATCTTAACCGCGACTGGCTTTCAGCCGTGCACGTGGAAAGTAAAAACCGGTTAAAATTTTATCATAGCTGGTATCCCAATGTACAGATTGATTTTCATGAAATGGGAACCAACAGCACGTACTATTTCGAGCCATCCAAACCCTTTGGTTCAGAGAGTGCGATTGTACCACGTGCTACGTACGATGTGCTTAACGTGAAGCTCGCGAAGTATCATGCCGAAGCATTGAACAGCGTTGGGTCATTATACTGGACGAAAGAGCAATTCGATAATTTATCCGCTATCTATGGATCTACTTATCCTGATTTCCAGGGAGGTGTAGGTATTACTTTTGAAGTCGGCAGCTCTCGTGGTCTGGCACAGGAAAGCAGCCAGGGTGTTGTTACTTTTCCTTTTACGATTCGAAATCATGTGCTCACCGGCATTGCTACTGTGAAAGGAGCGGTAGCGGAAAAAGAACTGCTGCTCAAACATCAGAAAGATTTCTTTAAGTCAGCTCTTGAAGACGCAAAGAAGAATCCGAACAAAGCCTTTGTATTTGGCAGTAGTGTCGATGAAACCATCAACCGTAAGTTTTTGGAACTACTGATCACGCATCAACTCGAAGTTTATGAGACGAATGCCACAGCAACGGTAGAAGGCAAGCGCTTTGAAAAAGGAAAATCATTCGTGGTGCCAACGGCTCAGCCCCATTATCGTATTGTTCATTCGCTCTTTGAAGAAGTGACGAAATTCCATGACAGTGCCTTTTATGATGTAACCGGCTGGGCGGTGGCGCATGGCTATGGAATCCCGTTTGCGCGTGTTAAAGATGCCAATCTCAACCTCGGTGCACGGATTACCGAAATAAAGAAAGCCGAAGGGAAAGTAGAAAATGGTAAATCGGAATATGCTTATTTGCTGAATTGGTCCGATTACAATGCCTCAAAAGCATTATACCAGCTGCAGCAGAAGGGATTACTTACGAAAGTATCCTTTAAGCCATTTACGATTGAGGTGAAAGGTGTTCGAAAAGATTTTTCGCAGGGCACCATTGTCATTCCCGTAGCATGGCAGAAGATCTCGTCTGATTCCTTGTTTAAAATAATCAGCGAGGTAAGTATTCAGGACAACATCACATTTACTTCGGTGACCACCGGATTCAACGCAAAAGGAATTGATCTTGGAAGCAACAACATCCGTGCGCTGGAGAAACCAGAAGCTGCCATTCTTTTTGGGCAAGGCACCAACTCTTCTGAAGTGGGTGAACTTTGGTTTCTGCTCAACAAGCAAATCGATTTTCCTGTTTCCAAAATTGATATCAGCAATGTAAGTCGTATTGATTGGAACCGATACAATGTATTGATATTGGTAGGAGGTAATTACAGCGCCCTGGATAAAAATTTAATCGCCAGGTTAAAGAGTTGGGTGGAAGACGGCAATACTTTGATTACAACGAAGAATGCAAGCGAGTGGGCGGTGCGGCAGGGGCTGGTACGCGAAAAACTGATCGCTGATTATAAACCGGACAGCACCCAGATCAATCGTTATGACTTTATTAAAAGTACAGAGATTGAAGGACCCAAATCAATTGAAGGTTCTATCTATACTGCCGATCTGGACGTCACCAATCCGTTGGGTTTTGGTTTTGAAGATCGTAAAATCTATATCTTCCGCAACGGTAATACTTTTCTGAAACCAAGCCGTAATCCATATGCTACTGTAGTAAAGTATACGGCTAACCCATTGGTGAGCGGTTATATTTCAAAGCCCAATTTGAAACGTATTGCCAACAGTGCATCGGTAGTAGTAAGCAATACAGGAAGAGGCAGAGTCATTTTGTTTGCCGACAATCCTTACTTCCGGGGATATTGGTATGGCACAGCACGTTTGTTTTTAAATGCGTTGTTCTTTGGTCAGGTATCCAGCAACCCGGTGCCCGATATATTGGCTGAACACGAAGAATAAATAAATAGTTGTAAGAAAGTTTATAAAATACATAAATCAGTACAAGAGATTCCATTCGTGAAGGATGGAATCTCTTATTTTTTATTGATTCTAAATAACGGATCAATCAAGTGTGGAAAAAAACTACACTTTGTGAAGCCTTCCGTCTTCCTGCCTGCCAATTCAAACTGATTTACCAATGTAAATAATCTTACTCCCGTTGGATTTGATTTTGCAAGTACATATCCGGAAACAGCAGCCTGATATTATGAAGAATGAATTTGTGTTACTTGTTGTAGATGATGATCACGAAGACCTCGAAATATTTTGTGAAGCGATGAAACTGATCAATCCGGAGATCAAATGCCTGATGGCGCGGGATGGAAAAGAAGCATTAACGCTATTACGACAACTGCCGGAATTACCGAAAATAATTTTTCTGGACAATAATATGCCACAAATGAATGGGCGGAAGTGCCTTACTCATATCAAAGATGATCCGCATCTGAAAGAGATCCCGGTGATTATGTATTCCACTTTTTTCTCCAGTCAGGATGTGGAGGACTTTAAAAATTCAGGAGCAGCTGTTTTGAAAAAGCAGATTGATTTCAGCGATATCGTAAAGCATCTTTCTGCAGCACTTGGAAATTTTTATCCCACACTGGTTTCCAGATAGGATAATTTTCCAAAGCATATTTTACAGTGGATTGGGCTGGCTATAATGGATTTGTCTCTCTGCTTCGTTTAAGAACATCATTTTGAAGGTAAGATTAAAATCAGTTTTTCAATTTTTAATACTTAATCCACCTATCTATTTGGTTCTGTCTCATTTTTCTACCGCTGAACTGTTAAAATTTCTTTGAAACGCGTATTTTGTTGATGTAATGTTTTTTGCATAATTCAATATTTTCACTGTTAAATTTTATTTATCAATCAGATTTACAGCCAATTAGCTTATCGATATACTGGAAAATAGGTATGGTAGGTTTTTCGCATACATAGTGAAATACAAAAGGAAACATTGGTGCATCTTGCAGCAACCGAAA
>Ga0307515_10023498_pt1 | contig 10798 bp, 9 predicted proteins | sample 17_EM_MG_FD_194513 | JGI IMG/M metagenome (GOLD analysis project Ga0307515, IMG submission 194513) | Populus trichocarpa ectomycorrhiza microbial communities from riparian zone in the Pacific Northwest, United States - 17_EM | ecosystem: Host-associated > Plants > Roots > Unclassified | place...
GGGGTGTTCGATCCATTGGCGACCCGGCGATCCGTCTTCGCCGCCGGCCATGCCGTAGGGACCTCGCAGGCGTCGGCCGCTCAGGAGACTGATGGTGGCGTCGGCTTCGAAGCGCAGCCGCCTCACGGCGCCGTTCCCTCCGCGCCAGTGGCCCGGGCCGCCGCTGTCGGGGCGGATGGCGAACGACTCGACGAAGACGGGGCAGCCTTTCCCGTCCGAGTGCCATTCGAGGACCTCGGGGTCGGTGAGGCGGGAGTTGGTCATGTGGACCTGGACCACGTCGGTGCCCGCGAAGCCTTGTCCCGCACCGGATCCGCTGGCGACGGTCTCGTAGTACGAGAACCGCTCGTCGCCGAAGGTCACGTTGTTCATGGTTCCGGCGCCTTCGGCCATGACGCCGAGCGCGGCGTACAGCGCGCCGGTGACGGCCTGCGAGGTCTCGACGTTTCCGGCCACGACCGCCGACGGGAACGTCGGCGACAACAGGGATCCCGGCGGGATCGTCACGGTGATCGGGGCCAGGCATCCGGCGTTGAGCGGGATCTCGGCGTCGATCAGGGTGCGAAATACATAGAGCACGGCAGCCATGGCGACCGAGGAGGGCGCGTTGAAGTTGCCGGCGACGGCCGCTGAGGTGCCGGTGAAGTCGACGTGCGCTTCCCGCAGCGAACGGTCCACGGTGACGGCGACCTTGATGACCGCGCCACTGTCCATTTCGTACTCGTAGGAACCGTCGCGCAGCACCGAGATCACTTCGCGCACGGCCTCTTCGGCGTTCGCGCGGACGTGCTCCATGTAGGCGCGCACGACGTCGAGTCCGAAGTGGTCGACCAATGCGCGCAGCTCTTCGATTCCCTTGGCGTTGGCGGCGATCTGGGCACGCAGGTCGGCGACATTGTTGGCGGGACCGCGCGACGGGTAGCGCGCCGACGTGAGCACCCGCAGCACCTCTTTCTCGCGCAAGTGGCCGTCGCGGACGAGGAGCAGGTTGTCGATGAGGACGCCCTCCTCGTCGATGTGCGCGGAGTCGGCGGGCATCGAACCCGGTGTGGTGCCGCCGATCTCGGCGTGATGTCCGCGCGAGGCGACGTAGAACAACGGTCCACTGTGGCCGAACACCGGAGAGACGACGGTGATGTCGGGCAGGTGCGTCCCGCCCCGGTAGGGGTTGTTGAGCACGTAGACGTCACCGTCGCGCATGTCCGGGTTGGCGGCGATGACGGCCTTGATGCTCTCGCCCATCGACCCGAGGTGCACCGGGATGTGCGGCGCATTGGCGATCAGGTTCCCCTCGGCATCGAACACGGCGCAGGAGAAGTCGAGCCGCTCCTTGATGTTCACCGAATTCGCTGTCGCCTGGAGCCGCACGCCCATCTGCTCCGCGACCGACATGAACAGGTTGTTGAACACCTCCAACAGCACCGGATCCGCCTCCGTGCCAACGGATGCGCGCTCGCGGCCGCCGTCGCGGCTCAGCAGCAGGTCACCGGACTCGGTGAGCGAGCCCGACCATCCGGGTTCGATCACCGTCGTCGCGTTGGCCTCGGCGATGACCGCCGGGCCGACGATGCGGTGCCCGGGACGCAGCCGGTCACGGACGTGCAGCGGCACCGAGACCCACTCACCGGTGAACATCGAGATCTGTTCGGCAGCAACGGTTTCGGTGCCTTCGGCGACCGGAACGGGCACCTCGCCCGAAGGCGCGCGGGCCTCGACCTCGGCGGCCTCGACGAGCAAGCCGCGGCCGGGCATGAGGAAGGAGAAGCGGCTCCGGTAGAGATCGGCGAAGGCGGCTTCGAGACGACCGATGTCGGTGTCGTGGTCGACGGTGACGATCGTGTCGGTTCCCTCGTAGCGCAGGCGAAGCCGCCGCGCGACGGCGACCGCGTCGTCGGCGACGCCCTCGTCGCGCAGCTCGCCACGCGCCTCGGCCGCGAGTTCGGCGAGCACGGAGTCCACAGTGGACTGGTTCGCCGGCGTCAGCGCGAGCTCGACCGACCGCTCCCGCAGCGCCGTCGTGTCGGCCAATCCCATGCCGTAAGCCGAAAGCACGCCCGCGTACGGGTGGATCAGCACCGACTGCATCCCGAGCGCGTCGGCGACGCGGCACGCGTGCTGCCCGCCCGCGCCGCCGAAGGTGACCAGGGCGTACTCGGTGACGTCGTGCCCGCGCCGGACCGAGATCCTTTTCACGGCCGCGGCCATGTTCCCGACGGCGACCTCCAGGAACCCCTCGGCGACCTGCTCGGGGGTGCGGCCGTCGCCGATCTTCGCGGCCAGCTCGGCGAACGCGGTGCGGACGCCGTCCACGTCGAGCGGTTCGGTGCCGGATTCCCCGAAGACGCTGGGGAAGTGGCCGGGCTGGACGCGGCCGAGCAGGACGTTGGCGTCGGTGACGGTGAGCGGTCCGCCGCGCCCGTAGGCGGCCGGTCCGGGTACGGCGCCGGCCGAGTCGGGGCCGACGCGGTAGCGTCCGCTCTCGAAGCGCAGCACCGATCCGCCGCCCGCGGCGATCGTGTGGATCGCCAGCATCGGCGCGCGGACACGGATCCCGCCTATCTCGGTGTCGGACACGCGCTCCAGGTGTCCACTGTGGTGGGAGATGTCGGTGGACGTGCCGCCCATGTCGAAGCCGATGACGCGCTCGAAGCCAGCCGCGCGGGCGGTGGCGGCCATCGCGACGATCCCGCCCGCCGGGCCCGACAGCATCGCGTCCTTGCCGCCGAAGTGCGCTGCGTCGGTCAGGCCGCCGTGGGAGCGCATGAACATCAGCCGCACACCCGGCAGTTCCCTTGCCAGGTGGTCGATGTGGCGACGCAGCACCGGTGAGAGATAGGCGTCGGCGACGGTGGTATCGGCCCGGCCGACCAGCTTCATCAGCGGACTCACCTCATGCGAGACCGAGACCTGCCCGAATCCCTTGCCACGGGCCAGTTCCGCGGCGACCACCTCGTGCGACGAGTGGCGGTCGGCGTGCGCGAAGACGATCGCGACAGCGTCGAACCCCTTGGCACGCAAAGCGTCCAGGTCCTCCGACAGCCGGGGGACGTCGAGCGGGCGGATCACCCGCCCGTCGGGCCCGATCCGCTCGTCGGCCTCGACGACCGCCGAGTGCAGCAACTCCAGCAGGACGATCCGGCGCGCGAAGATCTCCGGCCTGTTCTGATAGGCGATCCTTGGCGCGTCGGCGAACCCGCGCGTGATCACCAGCGCCGTCGGCTCGCCGGTGCGGGTCAGCAGCGCGTTGGTGGCCACCGTCGTGCCCATCTTGACCGCCGCGATGCGCTCGACCGGCACCGGCTCGCCCGCCGGAACGCCCATGAGCGCACGGATCCCGGCGACCACGGCATCGTCGTAGCGGGACGGATCGGCCGACAGCAGCTTGTGCGTCACGACCGTCCCGTCGGGCCGTTTCGCGACGACGTCGGTGAACGTGCCGCCGCGGTCGATCCAGAACTCCCAGCTCATGTGCCCATCCTGCCGCATCCCAGACACGGCAAGTTGTTTCCCAAATGGGAGGCACTTGCCTACTAGGAAAGTACTTGCTAGCCTTTCCGCCATGACCACCCCCGAAGAAGCCCGCGCGGCCCTCGCCTCGGTCAACGACCAGCAGCACACCGCGATCGACGCCGCCTACAACACCCCGCCCTGGTACTTCTGGCTCCTCGGCCTGACCATGGTCGTCCTCGCCGGCGTCTACGTCGGCAGCGACTGGGTCGAGACGCACATGAGCTTCGGCCTCTCCATCGTCGTCATCTTCGTCGGCGGCACCTTCTGCGTCGCGGCCATGGCCGCGCTCGCCGCCTACGGCATCAACCGCCGCCGCGCCATCCCACCCGGCGGCGACGTCAAGAACCCGCGCGGCGTGCTCACGCTGGCGCTGTGGAGCGTCGTCGGCGTCGGGGCGGTGTGGGGCCTCTCGTTCGCGATCGTCGGCGAACTCACCACGGCCACCGCGATGGCGCTCGCCGTCGTAGGAGTCATCATCGGAGTCGGTGGGTACCCGTTGCACGCGCTGATGCGGCGCCGCGCGCACAGCCGGGTCGCGCCATGACCGTCCTCGACAGGAAAGGAACCGCCATGACCCCCACGACCCCCGACGAGGCCCGCGAAGCCCTCGCCGCCGTCGATCGGCGTCGGGTGGACGCCGTCGACGCCGCCTACGCCACGCCCTGGTGGTACTTCGCCGCGATCGGCGGGCTGCTGCTCGTGCTGGGCGGCGTGCAGCTCGCCGACGACTGGATCGAGGGGAACTGGGGCGAGACCGCTTCGGTGCTCGTCGTCGTCGGGAGCGGCCTGGTCATCTGCGCGGGGCTCGGCCTGTCGATCGGGCTGGTCGCGCGCCAGGTCCGCGCGACGCCCGCGCCGGGCACCGCCCCGACCAACCGCGACATGCAGGTTCTCGCCATCGCGTGCGGAGTGCTGGTCCTCGCCGTCTTCGGGATCTCCTGGGCGCTGACCGGCCGCGGCGACCACGCCGTCGCGCTGGCCGCGATGGCCCTCGGGGTCATCACCGTCGTCGGCGGGATCCCGCTCCGCAACACGCTGCGCCGCCGCGCCCGCGCCCGGGTCCGGCAGGGATGACCGACCCGCGCGACGGCTTCGACGCCCTCATCCACGCGCCGACCCGGCTGGCGATCGTGTCGTTGCTGGCGCCGCTGGAGTGGGCCGAGTTCAAGTTCGTGCGCGATCAGGTCGGGCTGTCGGACTCGGCGCTCTCGAAGCAGATCACGACGCTGGAGGATGCGGGGTATGTGGCGGTGCGGAAGGAGTTCGTGGGGAAGAAGCCGCGGACGTCGGTGCAGCTGACGGCCGAGGGGCGGGCGGCGCTGGAGGGGCATGTGGCGGCGCTGCGGGCGATTGTGGGGGGGATGTTGTGAGGGGGTGGTCGGTTTTCGGGGGGTTGTCCACAGCTGGGAGGTTATCCACAGGGAGTGGGGCTCATGTTCGCCAGGCATGCGTGGCACGGCGCTACGGTCGAATGTAGGGAGGAGGCCGGGAGGCCCCTGGGGCGCGTTCACGTTTGCGGAGCACCACGCTGAACGGCCGTTCCGTCCCCGCGGCCCAACCCGACGCGGCAGTCAGTCGGAGATGTCGGCCAATGTGGCCCCGTACCCCTCCGCGAGCTCGTCCACCTGCACGAACGCGCTGAACCCGTGTGCCCCGGCACCCATGGCGACACGGGCGCCCTTGAGGGTCGCGTCGATGTACAGCGGCCACGCTCTCGCCGCGCCGATCGGGGTGATGGTGCCGCGCTCGTAGCCGGTGGCCTTGAGGGCCTCGTCGGCGTTGGGGAGGGACAGGCGTTTGGCGCCGACGACAGCGCGCAGCTTCGGCCACGCGATCGTCTTGTCGCCGGGGACGACGGCGAATAGATAGTCGCCTTCGCCGCGCCGGATGACGAGGGTCTTGGCGATGTCGGCGGGCGTAACGCCGAGGATCGCGGCGGCCTCGGGCAGCGAGTTCACGACAGGTCGCGGGCGGACCTCGACGGTGACACCGTGAGCAGTGGCGTCGGCGAGCATGGCGGTGATGGCGGGCGGGTGGTCGTCGGTGGTCATGGGGTGTTTATACCGCGTGGGGGTATGGGGCGGGGGTGGTTGTGGCGAAGGGCTCGCCGAAAAGGGTGCGCCTCGTGCGCGGGGCCTTGGCTACCGTCCCGCCATGCTCGAACATCCTGTGCCCTTGGACGAGCCCATGGGCGACGTCGCCCTCCGCCTGACGAACGTCGTGCCCGCAACCGACCCGGAGGACTACTACAGCCCGCGACGGTATGTCGTCGAGGCCGACAGCGAGGTCACCGCCGCGGTGACCGCCGGGTTCTGGAGCTCCGACGGGCTCGGCCGCTTCCTGGCCGGACTCGCCGAAGACTTCCGAGGCTGGTCCGGCGAGAGAATCTGGCAGGCATCGGACCTCGTCCTGTGCGTCGCCGCCACCCACGAAAAGCTCGGGCACGTCCATCTGCGCTGGACCCTCACCGACAGCCGGCACGAGCCCGGCTGCGAGCTGACCGTCCGGACCGTCGTCGACGCCGGTGAGGACATGCGGCGCCTGGCCGCCGACGTTCGCGCGGCCGAACCGGACGATTAGGCACCCCTCCTCCCGGGTATCCCACCGCAACCCCACCCCCGGGAGGACCCATGCGCCCTCTGCGTTTCACGGCTGCGACTCTCGCCGTCGCCTCGGCCCTCGCCGCCTGCGCCGTCACCGGCGACCGCACGCCGGTGCCCGACCCGCCTGCCGGCGAAGGCGCGGCACCGATGGCGGGCGCGTTTCTGATGGACCTGGCGGCGATCGATGCAAGCTTGGCCGCCGACGAGGACGCCGTCGCCGCCGCGCAGGAACTCTGTCGGCGTATCGCGGACGGGGCTTCGGGGAAGGAGCAGCTCGCCGACGTCGAGGAGCTGTTCACCGACATCGCGCCCGCCGACCGGGAGTCGATCCTCGCGTCGGCGAAGGAGAACGTGTGCTGAGGGCGGAAAACGTGAACGCGCCCCAGGGGCCTCCCGGCCTCCGCCCTACATTCGACGGTAGTGCCGCGCCACGCATGCCTGGCGAACATGAGCCCCACTCCCTGTGGATAACCCCCCAGCTGTGGACAACCGCGCCGCCGGCCGCGCCGAGGCCCACCGAAGCCAACCCAAAGCAAAAGGGCCGCCCCGAAGGACGGCCCTCCACAAACCAACCTCAGCCGAACAACCCCGGCAGCGTCCCCTCCGACGCCTCGGCGAGTTCCGCCGTCGAGATCGCGAAGTGGTCCACGACCTCAATTCCACCCGCCGACGAGTCCACGATCCCCAGCGGCGTCCACGGCACGTCGTGCTCTTCGCACAGCGCGCCGAAGGCCTTCTCGTGCCCGCGCGGGATGCACACCAGTGCCCGTGCGGTCGACTCGGCGAAGAGCCACACGAACGGGTCGGCGTGGTCGGGGAGCTTGATGCGGGCGCCGACGCGGTTCCGCAGCACCGACTCGACCAGCGCCTGCGCGAGGCCGCCGTCGGACAGGTCGTGCGCCGCCGAGACGTGCTCGACCTCGGCCGCGCGCTTCATCACCGCGGCGAGCGCCTGCTCACCGGCGAGGTCCACCGCGGGCGGGATTCCCCCGAGGTGGGCGTGCTGCGACCATGCCCACTCCGAGCCCGAGAGCTCGGCGTAGGTCTCGCCCAGCAGGACGATCACGTCGCCGTCGTTGGTGAAGCCCATCGGCACGCGGCGGCGGACGTCGTCGAGGACCCCGAGCACGGCCACGACCGGTGTCGGGTGGATCGCCGTCATGCCCGTCTGGTTGTAGAACGAGACGTTCCCGCCGGTGATCGGGATGTTGAGCTGGGCGCACCCTTCGGCGAGCCCCTCGACGGCCTGCGCGAACTGCCACATCACGTGCGGGTCTTCGGGGCTGCCGAAGTTGAGGCAGTCCGACGCGGCGATCGGCGTGGCGCCGGTGACGGCGACGTTCCGGTACGCCTCGGCCAGCGCGAGCTGCGCGCCCGTGTACGGGTCGAGGCGCGTGAAGCGCCCGTTCCCGTCGGTCGACAGCGCGATGCCGATCGGCCCGGACCCGACGGTCCCGGAGTTGTCGAGCCGCAGGACGCCCGCGTCGTCGGGCATGGACAGCGCGGTGTTGCCGCCGACCATGTTGTCGTACTGCTCGGTGATCCACGTCTTGTCGGCCAGGTTCGGCGAACCCGCCATGCGCAGGACGGTCGCGCGCAGCTCGTCATCGGTCGACGGGCGCGGCAGCGTCTCGGCACGGTCGGCGGCGATGAGGGCGCGGTCGTTCGGCTCCTTCATCGGCCGGTTGTAGATCGGGCCGTCGTCGGCGAGGCTCCCCGGCGGGCAGTCCACGACGGTCTGCCCGTGCCAGTTGATGATCAGGCGGCCGCCGCCCTCAGAAGTTGGAGCGGTGACCTGCCCGATCGCGGTGGCGAGCACGCCCCACTTCGCGGCGACGGCGAGCACGTCGTCGAGCTTCTCGGGCGCGACGATCAGGAGCATGCGCTCCTGCGACTCGCTGGCGAGGACCTCGTGCGCCTCCATCGACGCCTCGCGCAGCGGCACGCGGTCGAGGTCGACGTACATGCCCATGCCGGCTGCGGCGGCCGTCTCCGACAGCGCGCACGTCAGGCCCGCGCCGCCGAGGTCCTGGATGCCGACGACGAGTTCGGCGTCGTACATCTCCAGGCAGGACTCGATGAGCAGCTTCTCAATGAACGGGTCGCCGACCTGCACGCTCGGCCGGTTGTCGGTGTCGCCGTCCTCGAAGGTCGCCGAGGCGAGCACCGAGACGCCGCCGATGCCGTCCTTGCCGGTCTTCTGACCGAGCAGGACCACGACGTTGCCGACGCCGGAGGCGTTCTTGTTCTGGAGCCGCGTCACCGGGAGCACGCCCACGCTCAGCGCGTTGACCAGCGGGTTTCCCTGATACGACGGGTCGAAGACGACCTCGCCGCCGATGTTGGGCAGCCCGAGGCAGTTGCCGTAGAAGGAGATGCCGGAGACCACGCCGGGCAGGACGCGCTTGGTGTCGGGGTGCTCGGCGTCGCCGAAGCGCAGCGCGTCCATGACCGCGACGGGCCGCGCGCCCATGGCGAGGATGTCGCGGACGATGCCGCCCACACCCGTCGCCGCGCCCTGGTGCGGCTCGACGTAGCTGGGGTGGTTGTGGCTCTCGACCTTGAACGTCACGGCCAGGTCGTCGGTGATCTGGACGACGCCGGCGTTCTCGCCGATCCCGGCGAGCATGCGGTCGGTCCGCGGGTTCTTCTCGCTGAATTTCTTCAGGTGTACCTTGCTCGACTTGTACGAGCAGTGTTCCGACCACATGATCGAGTACATCGCCAGCTCGGAGCCGGTGGGCCTGCGCCCGAGGATGTCGCGGATCTTGGCGTACTCGTCGTCGCGGAGACCGAGTTCGGCGTAAGGCTGGTGCTCGTCGGGCGTCTTAGAGGCGACGTCGACGGTGTCCAGCTCGTCGAAGGTGTTCTCCGCGCGATCGGCTTCGTGTATGCCGGTCATGTTTATGAGCTCCCCGCTCCTACCGCGGTCTGTCCGAGGTGGGCGATCACTGAGGTGAACAGCCCGAGGCCGTCGACCGACGGGCCGGTCAGCGCCTCGACGGCGTGTTCGGGGTGCGGCATCATGCCGACGACGTTGCCGGCCGCGTTGCTGATCCCCGCGATGTCTCGCATGGCGCCGGACGGGTTGCCGTCCACGTACCGGACGACGACGCGTCCTTCGGCTTCGAGTGCGTCGAGGGTGCGTTCGTCGGCGACGAAGCGGCCCTCCCCGTTCTTGACGGGGATGACGATCTCCTGGCCGGCGTCGAAGTGCCCGGTGAAGGCCGAGGTCGTGTTCTCCACGCGCAGCCGCTGCGAGCGGCGGCGGAAGTGGAGGTGCGCGTTGCGGGTGAGCGCCCCGGGCAGCAGGTGCGACTCGCAGAGGATCTGGAAGCCGTTGCAGATGCCGAGGACGGGCAGCCCGCCTTTGGCCGCGTCGACGAGCGTCTCCATGACCGGCGCGAAACGCGCGATGGCGCCGCCCCGGAGGTAGTCGCCGTAGGAGAAGCCGCCGGGCAGGATCACCGCGTCGACTCCGCGCAAGGCCGTATCGCCGTGCCACAGCGCGATCGGCTGCGCCCCTGCGAGCCGGATCGCGCGCTGGGCGTCGCGGTCGTCGAGGGAGCCGGGGAAGGTCACGACTCCGATGCGCGCGGTCACGCCGGGCTCTCCTCGCCGGTCTCGGCGGCCTCCGCGGTGTCGTCGACGTAGACGGTGAAGGTCTCGATGACCGGGTTCGCCAGCAGCGCGTCGGCCACGGCGCGTGCCTGGTCGAGGTCCGGTTCCCCCTCGAATTCGAGTTCGATGCGCTTGCCGATGCGCACCGAGGTGATGCCGTTGACACCCAGGCGCGGCAGCGCGTTGGCCACCGCCTCACCCTGAGGGTCGAGGATCTCCGGCTTGAGCATGACGTCGACGAGGACGCGCGCCACGGAAGTGCTCCTGTCGGTAAGAGTTGTAGGGCCCCGCACAAGAGAATATGCGGCCCTTGTTGATCGTCCACGTGCAGACCCCCGTCCGTGGAAGCGCCTTCTGCGAATGTCGCCTGCGACATACTCAGAGGTACGTGGCTTGCGGGGCTCGTCCCCGCCTGTACGACTTGTCGTATAGCGGTCTAGGGGGCGGAATGTCACTGAGTCGTCAGGGTCCGGTCGTCGTCGGCGCCGACGGGTCGGAGCATTCCCTGCTCGCCGTCGACTTCGCCGCGAAAGAGGCCGCGTGGCATGAGCGCGAGTTGCGCATCGTGCACGCGTTCATCTGGCCGATCATGCGGGTCCCGGCGGGAACGGCCGGGCTGCGGCGGCAGGCCGAGGGGTGGCTGCGGGACGCGGCCGAGCGGGCCATGTCGGCGGCCCCCGGAGTGATCGTCACCACAGGGCTCATCACGGGCGCGGCGGGCGCGGTCCTCCTCGACGCCGGGAGCACCGCCGGGCTGCTCGTGGTCGGCTCGCGCGGGCTCGGCGGGTTCGGGCGGCTGCTGCTCGGGTCGGTCGGCGCGCAGGCCGCGTCCTACGCCCCGTGCCCGGTGGTCATCGTGCGCGAGGCGTCGGCGCCCGACGGGCCGGTCGTCGTCGGCGTCGACGGGTCCGCCTCCTCGGAGGCGGCCGTCGGCTTCGCCTTCGCGGAGGCCGCGGCCCGCAAGGCGTCGCTGGTCGCCGTGCACGGTGTCGACGGCGACGTCGGCGACTACGAACGGCACCTTCTCGCCGAGTCGCTGGGCGGGTTCGCGTCGAGGTTTCCCG
>Ga0307515_10023499_pt1 | contig 10797 bp, 3 predicted proteins | sample 17_EM_MG_FD_194513 | JGI IMG/M metagenome (GOLD analysis project Ga0307515, IMG submission 194513) | Populus trichocarpa ectomycorrhiza microbial communities from riparian zone in the Pacific Northwest, United States - 17_EM | ecosystem: Host-associated > Plants > Roots > Unclassified | place...
TATATAGGTACTAGTTTTATAGCTTAGCTAGTAGCGCTAAAGAGCTTTTTATTAATACCTTGCTATTTAGTCTTAGGCCCTTAATCTAGGAGCTGTATAGTATTATTAACCTTATTACTACTATATATAGTAGGCGTATATATTTAAAAGAGGGTCCTTATATTAAGGTAGTTATTTATAATACTGCTAAAAGTACTACTCCTCTTTTATAAGTAGTCTATATAATATACTTATTTTAGTTTAACCTAGAGTCTACCTAAACCCCTAGGACCTTAAGGGTAGCTTCTAGTTTTTCTTTATAGCCTTAGATATTTACTATTAAGGCTAGGTTACTACTTACCCTTCTTTTCCTTATAAAGTAGATAAGCTAGTAATTATCTTAGACTATATACCTATACGGATAACACTTAATATCGCCACATTAGCGTAATAAACCCGCTAAAGATACGTTACTAAGAAATTTAACTTAAAAAAGTATACCTAGAAAGTTACTAATAGGCTAGTAGCTATACCTTAGGTATTACTAGAGAATATCTAAAGGATTATAAGTAACTACTTAAAAAAATACTACCTAAAGGCCTAGCCTAGAAAATACGTCTACCGTAAATAGTCGCTAGAAATGGCCTAACTACTTATAGGCGTAAAAAGGGTAAGGTAATAGTATAGCGTAATTAATAAAGCCTACTACTAATAGAGCTATAAGGCCCTAAAGAATAGGCCTAAGAAGATAATATAAAGGAGGATAGAAATAGCTAGCGCTAATTCCTAGAAGAAATTACCTTAGATTCTACTAAACTATATAATAAGGGACTCTAGCGTATATTAAAGTAAAGTAGGCAAGCTGCTAAAGAGACGCTAGGGGACTTTTACCTATTTATACTTTACTAGATAGAATAGGACTAGTATATAAATAATAATAAGGAAAATATTAAAATATTAGTAGAGGTTCTTTTTAGGCGCGGGCTAAACAGACCTATAGAATATTAGTAGCTAATTTTACCCCTTATCTATTAATATAAGTTATATAATATTAGTAAAAGAAATAAAGGACGCTATATAAAAGCTCCCTATTAGTAAAGCGTTAAGGCTAAATAAGGCAATTAAAGCTGTAGTAAAAGTAGTAGTAATATAATTTGCTAACGTCGTAACTACCTACCTTTAGAGAGACGAACTATCTAAATACTTTAAAGTAATAACTATAGTCGTCTTATAAAAGGTATAAAAAAAGACTACTCTATTTTAGAAAGCTATTAACCTTAAAAAGGCTTTTAAAAAAGATAGTTATAAAATGTATATAAGAAGCGGCAGAAGCATAAAAGATACTACTGTAGATATAAATAGGCGTAAGAAAGAAAAGATTAACCCTTTTAGCCCTCTTTCTAATTATCTCTAGTATTTAAGCGGTATAGTAAGCTTACCTAGGATATATTATATCTATACTAAGCCTAGACCTAAGCGGAATATTTAATAATATATTATATAAGAGACTTTTATAAATCCTAAGAAATAAAGGCCTCCTAAACTAGATAATTAAGTTTATCTAAGCCTTTCTAATAGGGCGTACTATAAAAATTATAATTAAGGGCTATAAAAGCGAATTAATACTAATACCTATAGGTATTCCCCTATTTCTATTTCTAATTCTTTTCTTTATATTTATAAGGGCGCGGAAAGACTTTAGGGAAGATTTGAAGGAATGATATAAATTCTATCTAAATCTAAGGGTATATAGCTCTCGCTAAGAACAAGACGTTGCGTAAAGAAGAGAAAGGAATAATAAGAGAATTATATAATTAAATAGTCAGGGGCTTAATGGTCGATGCGTGCGTATATACGCACGCGGTCTTTAACGGACTTTAGTAATTTAATTAATCTAGTAGATTTTAGTTAAAGCGTCGGAATTCATCTGTTAAGTGTTTTACCAAGACATTCCTACTATAACTGGGTTAGTCCTGTTATAGTACCCCCCCTTTTAGCTAAAGGTCCAAATAATTTAATTTTAGTTAAGACTTATAACTTATCGCGTGTCATGTTTTCGCGTCGGGTGGCGGTATAGGGTTTTACCAATTCTATCGTTAAATAGACTAATTAGGATTTTCTATCCCCGGGATAGAAAAGCTATTAGTTTAGTTAAGGCAGTGAGTAGAACTAATATCTTTATAGTAGGTCTTAGCAAGGCAGATCTAACTAATTAGATAACTTTAACCGGTGGTTAAAGTTCCTTAATATCTTATATATTACATAATCATATTACGAACGTTATAATATATTTTAAGTCTTTTTTAATTTTAAGCTTCCTGCTATTATGTTTCGTGTATTTATATTAGGTGGTAATTATTTATTTTTATATTATGTCTATCTAGCTAGAGTAGGCCGTAAAGGATAGTCCTTATAGAATTCTTTTACTAGGGAAGGCGCATTGGTCTTAATTTGGTCATAAGTTTCCTAAGTTTATATTTTATATTCTTCCTATTTAATAAGAAGTTTAAATTATTTAGATTATATCTTTTATTGCATATCGTTAATTAAGTTAATAAAGTAAGAACTATTACCGTTGTTAATAATTACAGGAGGTAGCGGTGGTACTTCGCGAGTTATAGGTTTACCCTTTAAGGGTTATAGCAAGTTTACGTAAAATATTAGATATATTTTTATCTTAGTCGGTAGTTTAAGTTTATAAGCGTATAGGCTTAGTTTCTTTTTAACTTAGTATAGACCCGCAAACTTCTAGTCTAGTTTCTTTAAAGGTTATTAAGTCTTTAGGTTTTATATATTTAGGTAAACTATATTACCTTCCTTAAAGTCCTATACGGGAGCTCGTCCTTTGTTTATATACTATTCCTATACTATTTAAGCGTACGCTAATTTACTTTATAATAGTTCTGTTAACTACTTTATTTAATTAGCGAAGTTATACGCGTTAATTAGTTAAATCCTCTTAATTATAGGTCCTGTTATATTAATTTTAAGTTATAGTTTAAATCTAAGTTAAGGGTCTTATCCGTAGGTTGCGTAAAACGGCGTTACGCCTATTAATTTGTTTCTTATATTATTCGCAGTAAACTTAGCTAACGGTAGCTATTTCTCCTAGTCGTCTTATAGGTAGGAGCAGTATATTTATAGGTATTATTCCATAATCGCGTTTGCAATTTTAGTTTAACTATCTATCTCTAGATAAAATATAGTTAAGAGTTGTATTTATATGCTTAATCGTTTATATAGGGCTTACTAGAAGTCTAAAACGAACTGGCTTCTATAGTTAGATATTATTAAATTAGGAAGTCCGTGTAGCTTAAAGATATACTTAATAAAATATTCGGCTACTAATATTGTATTAATTGAGTCTATAGGAATTATATATCGCATTTTTATAAGATGGTTAATAACTACTATAACATTTGTAAACCTATTACTGTTAGGTAGATTAACTACAAAGTTAATTAAGATATCTCGCTATCTTTGCATTGAAATTGGCAACGGTTAAAGTACTCCTTACTTCTTTATATAAGAGGTCTTCCTACATATATACATTCTGTATACTTAAACGTATTTTCGTATATAGTCGTATATTATAGGCTAGTAGTATACTTATTAGATAATCTTATAGGTCTTTATATAGCTAGGATGCCCTACTATAGGGGAATCGTATATAAATTCGAGTATCTTAAATCGTAAAGGTTTAGAATTTGGGACTACCATCTTCTATTAATAGTATAACCAATTATTGCGGATTTCGCATTCGGCGAGTGTAATATCCTTATATTACCGTTTTCCTATTTAAATCGCTTTTATTATATTTACTATTTAGGGGTCATTCTTATATTTATATTCTATTAATTTAATAATAATAAATTTAATTTACCGCTCGTCCCGGTCCCCCTAGTAGGTCCATATAAGCTAATACCTTCTATAGGAAAAACTCTATCTTAGAGAAAACCCAATCGCGGGCCGCGCTGGAGAGACAATAGCGTTCCGATATTGGGACGCTGGCAACTCGCCTTCTACCTGGCTCAGAGTCTATATATTAAGCCAACTAACCGCGCTTCGCGGACAATCTTATACTACCCCTTCTTCCCTTATCCTTTAACCTATATCCTTTTGCCTATATTCTTTTACCAGTCCTCTAAGCTTTAAAAGGGCTAATATCCCCTTATATCCTCTATATCTATTACCTTTATAGCCTAGAACTAGGCTAACGCACCTAACTATACTAGCCACTTTGCAGCCGCTTAGGCACTTCTTTTATTGCTTAAGACGTCTTAGAGGCGTTTAGAGGCACATTATACTATAAGGTCCGCCTTTAGTATTATAAATATTGGAATAATATGTAGTATACTATCTGCCTTATCTACCTATATTTGTACCATGGGAGAATTTCTAGTACTCTAATAGATGTAAGCCATACGTTAAGCCCTATTACCTCTATATAAAGGAGAAATAGCGCTATAGCCTCTACTTTTATTAGATCTTTATATAATAGGATTATAGGTTTCCCCTATAGGGTCTTCCACGTGGTTTCTATACGGTTTTTAGCCTTTACCTACTACCGTCAGCGCTATTCTAGGTCTGCCCATTTCGTAATAAAGGTAGTTTCCCGCTAGCGGTACTAGTAGCCTCCTATATAGTAGTAGCGCTCCACTTACGCTCTACTAGCGTTCCGCTGGCTACGCCTATAGGGGTTTATTATAGCTTCCTACTCTATACAATTCTTCTAGTGTGTAAGAAACCCCTATATTTTATTCTTATAGTTCTTTACGCAGTCCCTAAGCACTTCTAGTAGTACTAGTAGCCGTCTTATTTTCCGCTAGCGCTTTATTAGTATTTTCTAGATACCCTTAAGTGCCTTTACTAATTCCTTTTCTACCCTATCGGAAGCTGTCTTAGTAGCTCTTTAGAGGGCTGTCGTTTTAATATAGAGTTAGATTAGGGGAATAGCCGCTTCCTTCTTAATTGCAGCTGTTAGTATTTGCTAGTATACTCCTATAACCCTACGGAGGCATTAGTTCTAGACTTTCTATAGCGGTTTAAGCAAGCTTTTCGCTAGCGTTCCGCCGTCATCCTATACTCCCTATACTTAGGCGCCATATAGTATCGCTAGTTAGACGGTGGCTATATATAGGAGGCGCGAGCGGCGCATTAATAGGCCCTATGTAGACGTAGTGATCCTTACTATTACTTTAAAGGCTACTAACCCTTTAGTTGCTGCCTTCTTAATCTATTCTTTCCACTATAGCTTAGGGTCTACCTAAATCCCTAGGATTTGTATACTGGTTTTCTAGGGAGCTGTCTTATAGCTAGTAATGCGCACGGTAGACGCAAGGTCTATAGTAGCATAGCGCCGTCGCCTTATAAAGTATATAAGCTAGTACTTTTTAGGGGCAAACGCCGCGCCGTGTCGGTTTGCCTATATAGTGTAGCAGTTATAGGCGGCTTCTAATTATTAACAGTTCTCTACCGCGGAGTCCCCCTAGGTAATAAGATTTATGTCATCTATAAAGCTAAACCCCAGCGTGCCGCTGTCCGGACTTTAGAATTTCTCTAACAGTTCTAATATAAAAAAGATAAATAGAATTAGTAATAAGGGAGATCCTTAGGGGATACCTGTCTATGTTTAGATCTAATTGCTTTTATATTCTATAAACTTAATACGGGTCTTATATACTGTTAGGAAGCTTTATATAAAGTCTATAAGCCACTTTAAAAAGCCTTTTCTTTTTAAAATATAGAGGAGCCTTTTATAGGACACGTTATTAAATACCCCTACTAAGTCTAGGCTTAGCATTAATACTATATACCCGCGGCGCGTTCGCCACGCTGTCTATACGCAAGAGCTAAGCAGTCCTACTACTAATAGTATAAATCGCTTGCGCCTTACTCCTATCTAGTTCTAAGGAAGTAGGCCATGCTCTTCCGCTACTTCTAATATAATATTAGCTATATGCTTTTCTAGGACTTTTACTAGCATATTTTTAAGGGCAATTGGTCTATAGCTACCTAGGAAAGAGTAGTCTTTCTTTCCTTCCTTACGTAATACTATAGTTGTAGATTTTTTAAGACTTTTTAGTATTATTCTATTAGCAAAGCAGTAGCTAGCTACTTCTGCTAAGTCTTTTATAATAACTAGGGTAACTGCTTTAAGAACTTCGTTTAGTATACTGTTTAGCCCTAGGGCTTTTCCATTTAAAAGGCTCCTAATTAGCTTGCTAATTTCTTTTATTAAGATAATAGGGCTAATATTAAGTACTCTTTATTCTATTATTGTCTCTATCTTAATATCGCTAAGGTCCGCTATTCTAGTCTTAGGAAAGAATTTAGCTATAAGGATGTCTGCTTTTATAGTATTATTATCTATTAAGGGGTCCTTAATAGACCTCCTAAGGTCTAGTAAATGGGGGTCCGCCTTTACTATGCTTACTTTTCTACTCTATTTTAATAAGATCTAGAGTCCTTTATTATAGGGTTTTAATTAATCCTTAGTAAGTTTATAAGTAAAGCGCCTTTAGTTATTATAACTAACCCTCCTAGTTTCTTTCTAGAGTTAGTTGCTTAGTGCTAGGTATCTTTATAAGTCTTAGGGGTTATTATAGTCCTAGTGCTATCGCCACGCCTAGCGGGCGCTAGCGTGGAGCTATATAGTATATAGTAACCATTCTTAGCGGGCCTACTAGCTAGGTTGTACTTACGGGCAGTATTCTTTAAGTGCTTATTTAATCCCTTCCTAAAGGGCTTATAGGGGGTCTTTAGATATAGCCTAGTTAAGCCCCTAGATGCTTTAGAGGAGGCCCTATAAATCTAGTTTTTTAAGGGTAAGGCGCTGGCGTTCCGCTAGCGGATAGCTAGCGTTATTAATTTAGATGCGGATAGGTATGTAGTCTCTTATAAAGGCCCATTCCTTAACTATACTACAGAAGTTAACTCTTCTATATAGATTTAGGGATATAAATATAAGGTCAATTACACTTTTCTATTACTCTCTTTTCTATATAGGCTCTCCTTTAGGTATAGCGAGTATAAGACCTCTAGCTTCGGTTTTAGCTAGTAGGCATTTTGCCTGTTCTTTACTAGCTATATACTTTCCGCCCTATATTAGGTAGTAGGTATTAAAGTCGCCTAAAAGTATAATTTCTCCCTTGGCTTCCTTAATAGCCGTTTTAACCTCTGGCTATGTTCTAATCTAAGGGCCGTCTTCGCGTAGGTTATAAACGTTAATAATTATAGTCTCTAGCCCCTTTAGGCGCACCTAAAGGGCTATAGTAAAGGGGCTATACTATTTACGCTTCTAATATACGGCATTAATATTCTAGCTAACTATAAAGCAGACCTTTATTATAGGGAGGGCGTTATATATAAGTGTGAATCCCCTAGGGTAGTATATTAATTTAGTGTACCTATTATATACCGGCTCCTAAACTGTAAGGACCTAGTAATCCGCTAGTGTAACGCTGTTAAAGAAGGGGCAATACGCCCCTTGGTTTGCATTTCCGCAGTTATACTCCATTAAAAAAGAAAATGGAGATCTAACTGCCGGTTTTGGAGGGTTCTGTCGCCGTTTTTGGAGGTCGCGTCGCTAAAACTCCCCGCCGCCCTAAGCCTCTTGCTTGCCGGTCTAACGTTAAGCCTCTCGCTTACCGCCCTATGCCCCTCGCTTTTTAACAGGCAGACCATAATCCTTCCATGCGCCTGGCGCTGAAGCTATATATACTCCATGGCTCCCACCTCTGATCCGTTTGATCCAGGCCCCGTTTCTCTTATTCTCTACCCTCCCATCTCCTTAACCCCACATTGCTTTTTATATCCTTCCCGCCGTTATTGCCCTAAGTTCTCTTCTAGCTCCCTAGAATGCAGCGCGCTTAATTATTAGATCGCAGCTTATTGTCCAGCGTCACCAATAATGAGTACATGGACACGGATAGCGATGGTGACAGCTACGGGACAGAACCGACCGTCTTTAACAGTAATACCGACAGTAATACCGATAGTAACGCCAACTGCGACGCCAACAATGGCATCAACTATAACGCTAATAGCATCGCTAGATCTGACGATGCTTATAAAGCGCCCGCTTAAGCATGGCTTTATAAGAATTAAGACTATCTACTAAAATACTACCTTAAACAGTTAGAAGAGTTCGAGGAATCCGATTTTACGACGTAGGACTATGCCGATGGTAGTACGAATCTCCTTAACCGCATTAAAGAGCACTAGTATCAGTAAGTAATAACCTATTTAGCGGCTTCCTCTTAGGCCTAACTTGGCGGAGAGCTAATAATTTCTAGATACTGCACCTATATAGGGAAAGACCCTAAGAAAATATACCAAGTCCTCTCGCTTCGGCTCCTTTATAGCTTCTTTAACTGGTTTCTAAATTAGAAACGAGGGAAAGGGGGTAGGAAATGGCGCGGGACGAAGGCTTCTAGCTCGCTTGGCTTATACTAGAAGTACTATCGCCTTATATATAAGAAAGCGACTAGTAGGAAAATTCCTGGCAAACTAAACCGCTAGATATATAAGGTAATTACGTTCCTAGTTAACCCTTTAACCTAGTAAGGTAAAGCGGAGCTAAGATATCTTTCTTAGGTACTTCAGAAACTGGTGAAGAAATATGACTTAAGTAAGAAAAAGCGAGAAAAGACCATTATAGACGCGGAGGATCTCGCCCTAGTTCTTAAGACTAACTTAGTTATAACAAGGAAGAGATATGTAGTTGGACAACATCGGATATAAGTCCATTTCTTACTATAGCTAGGCTTTTGCACTGCAAGCCGACCTAAAGCTCTTCTTAATCTATACTACCAACATATAATAGTTATACTTATTTATAACCTAGAAGGCGGGCCTTATAAGATTATGCTTAAGTTTATATTCGAATTTACTAAGGAATATCTTGGCATAAAAGAAGCGTACGTTCTCTTTCTACCCTATTCCTCTTACCCTATGCTTATAGAGAACTAGTAATACTTTCCCAATTCCTGAGATTATCTTTAACCCTTTACTTATTCTTAGCCCTTACGTCTTTCTTTTAGGCCTTCTCTTTACTAACTAAGCTTTTGTACCCCCTAATCTAACGTCTATAAAGCAGCTTAGTAAGCTATATATCGAGCCTAGGCGTAATAAGTTGCCGCTGCCACTTCGTTCAGACCTAGACAATATCCCCGTATTTCGGCGATCGATTAAAACCCCCTACGGCCATAAGGTCTTACTTAACCAGCCTTTACTATACTTAACTCTTTTACCCTAGATTAAGGACCTTAGCGCAATTACGGGATTTCGGTAAGTTGCGCGTCTATATAGTCTCCGTTACGGCGCAGGCAAGGCATTTAATAAGAATAGTAAGTTTTATTATATAGAGCTAGTTCTACTAAAACCTTTCTAACGCCTATACTACTTAGGTAATATAAGTAACGCCCTTTGGAACCTGATAATGCAGTACGCCGACACTTGAACATTCCTAAAGCACTACCTTCCGCGGCGTGTTGGCGTAGATACATAGGCAATTATTTAAGGCTTAGAGCCTTAAGAAAAGTTAATAAAAGTGGTATACCGAATAAGCCGATTAATTAACCCGCGGCGGCTATAGCACCTAATAACAGAATAATCCTTATCGGTAAACGAGAACCCGTATATTTATATCTTAATCAAAATTCGAAATAAGCTAAAGCTTAGCCTTAAGCGTAAAACCGCAGGAAGTATAGAATACTAAAAACTTAGTTGAGAAATTACAAATAAAAGGCAACGTTAGAGAAATGCGCTATTGGAAAATATTAAAAAGAATTAGGATAACGAATAAGCTGTAATTAATATTAAGCGGCAACTTTCTAGGGATAAATTCAGTGAGGATATTAAAGTAACCTTAGAATCTAGCAATAATAGATTAGTTAAACATAAACGCCTTATCTAAGCAATTATGACGCTTCTTGGCGTGTTACTAGAAGATAAGATACATAAACGCAATAATACCATTAATGCGGTCGTAGATTACTGCAATGTTAAGAAAGGTAGAGTATATCGGCGGAATTATTACTAGAGATAGTTTAGGACAGATATCGCCCTTAGCAAAGTTAAGATTAAAGAAGATACTAAGATTTTAGAAGCGGCTAAAGCGCTAGAGAGGGTAAAGTCATCTTTATATAAGAAGAAAAGACCGAAAATATGCTTTATCTACCTTAGGAATAAAAAGCTTATAATTAGCAAGCGTATATATAAGTTCCACACTCTAACTGCTCTTATAAAGCATTTCCAATAAGCGCATTTCTCTAAACTCCTATAATAGGGTAAGATTAAATATAATGTTTGCGAAGTAACCCTTTAGTATAAAATGTATCTTTAAAACTATACATTCCTTATACATAGGACCTTTTCCTAGTTATTGCGCGCTTATCTTATTATTCTTTACCACTTTTTATTTTATTTTAGTCTGTTATTATCTAATCCTATTCTAGTATTTAGTAGAGTAGATATAATAACTAGGATTCTATAATTTGTCTGGGGGGGTAAGGGGTAATAGGTGAGGTGAGGGTAAGGTAAAGGATAAGGTGAAGGATGAGATAAAGGGTTAGGTAAGGGGTAAGGTAAGGGGCGAGGGTAAGGGTTGGTTATATACTTTACCTTAGGTAAACTAGTTTTAGTAAGGAGCTATTAAAGTTCGAATTTTATATAGATAATATAGCTCTAACCCGTAAGTAAACAAGGGGAAAATTATACCTATTCCGATTAGTATATAACTATATATAATAGTAAGCTAAGGTAAAACTAGAAAGCTTAATTAGAGATTACTCTAAAGCGGACTAATCCAAAACG
>Ga0307515_10023500_pt1 | contig 10797 bp, 19 predicted proteins | sample 17_EM_MG_FD_194513 | JGI IMG/M metagenome (GOLD analysis project Ga0307515, IMG submission 194513) | Populus trichocarpa ectomycorrhiza microbial communities from riparian zone in the Pacific Northwest, United States - 17_EM | ecosystem: Host-associated > Plants > Roots > Unclassified | place...
ATCGCCGTGCCGAGGGTCGTGGGTTCCAGTCGGGTTGGGTGGATCCTTTATTGGTATTGGTGGTTGGGTACGTTGGTGTCGTAGTGACGGTGGGGTTGGTTGGTCGTAAAGACTGGTGGTATTCGGTGGTCGTAATGATAGTGATTGGGAAAGGGAATGTGGTGGTGGGATGATGAGGAAGGCGGTGGTTTCCCTGGGTATGGCTGGTGGTGACCATGTAGGGTATCGTTTGAGGGAGACGCAGGGTACGTGTGCGTGTTGAGCATGTTAGGAATAGGAAATTCCTGACAGGTAGACCCATCTGAAGAGGGTTGTATCTTTGTGACAGATTCTGAAGGATACAGAGATTGTTGGAGTACACCTGTGACTGTGTCATAGATGTTCACAATGTCTTTACAGGCAGCAATGACCCCCTGCCCAGAAGTTGCAATGCAGGTGAGCTCCCTTGGTCTAGTGTCAATTGTCCTTAGGAGCAACCCCCAGGTGCTGGGAGCTCCCATGAAGGCAGTCACATGGGATGGCTGGTCATCTGTAATATTCTGGAGGTAGGAATTGTGCAGGTATGATGAGGTTGGTGAGAGAGGCAAGGCAGTGTGGTAGATTTGTTGTGCACATTCTTGGATGGGGTGGAAGAAGTGCATTGTCAACCGGAGGCAGTCTGTTGCAAGATCATGCAGGGTGGTGATTTTGTTGTTCAAAGTTGTATGCCCTGGAGCTGGGAAGGTGGGAGGTGTGGAAAGAGGGGGGGGATTAATCTGGTTACAATATCATCAGTAAACAAACTCCTTCATGCTGAGCAGCAAATAAGGGCCACTTACCTTGTCCAACCAATCCAATAGGCTATTCATGGAATGTATCACTTCTCCTAACTGTTTCTGAAGGCTCATCACCTCAATCCATGGAGGGGCATTTTGAAGTGCATTGGTTGCCAGATCAACAATCTTCTCAGCAAAGTCTTCAGATGTTGGAGAGTGCATGAGGTGTCTAGCCTAATAGGTACATGCATATTGAACAGCACCACCTATCTTGTCCTCTAGCACTTGTGGGAGATTGTGTATATCCTTGTTCATTATAAAGGGTGACAGAGAGCAAGGGTTCCTCTTCAATTCCTTCAATAGATCCAAGCAGCTGAGGGCCATATCTCCATGATAGGTCTCTGGGTTGATATGGAACCTAGGATCAGTGCATCGTTTGCTGTCTTGTAAGAAGTCTGGAAATGACTTGTGGAAAATGCAGATTTTCTCAGTTTCATTGGTAGGTCAAGGAGTACTGAGTGGAGATGTCGCAGAGTAGCTGATATGAGGGATGTTGGAGTGCCAAGAATTATAGAAAGGTCCCTTCGAGATAATGGGTTGAATGCCAGTACAATTTCTCCCAAGACATCCCTTATATCTGCAAACTCCTCTGACTTTTGGATATCTGAGAATGTATACTGGAGGATTTTGGAGTACAGGGAGTCAATGCCAGTATACCCTTCATGCATTGTACTGTCTGCCTCAGAAAGGAGGAGTTGGAGGCGTTGATTTGGGTCATGATGCCCAGACCCAATGAACCTGAATATGGTTGAGGCAAAAATGAATAACCCAGATGACTTCTTAGTGAGGGCCTCAATTTCATCATTGTGTGGCCATAGATTGGGAAGGTCAAGGTCACTTCTTTGTGTAGCAATTGTGGCCAACCTCTCTTTTAGATACAGCTGGATATCCTCATTGACACTGGTAAGATCCACCTCATGGAGTAGGAAGATTTGGGTGATGGGTTGCAGAAGGGGGAGACGAAATCCAGTGCGAATCCGTAACTCAGGTCTACCAGTGATGAAAAACTTCACCAGTGGTAATTCCTTGATAAACTGGCCTAGGACAGAGAGAATTGCTGAGGATGGCTCATCATCAATACACTCATCTAGTGCATCAATGACAATAACACATGTAATTTTTGCTCTAGAGAGTGGATTGACAAGAAGTTTCTCAAGCTGGGTAATAAGGGAGGTGTGGGCTATGGCAGGTTCATGTTTGATGATGGAGATGATATGGCTTTGGAAGTGGGGATAATGACATGCAAGCTGGTATGCAAGGGTGGGGAAGATATTTTTGAGTTCCTTTCGGTTAAGGTAATCTCGGGAACAGAAGAAGCTAGCACCAAGAAGTCCCTCTTTGGCAACTGCCTCAGAGAATGACTGGGCTATTGTTGATTTCCCAGTGCCTGCTAATCCATTCAACCAAAACACATTTCGCTCCTGAGGGTTCTTGGCCCAGAGCATGAGGTCCATGAGAACAGATTCTCGAGTCCCAGCAAGGCATTTGACATGATGACCAGCCTGGTACCAAGCATTAAGCACTGGTTCCAACCTTGCCAAAATTTCAAGATCTGCAGCTTCCTATTAGATGTTTGAGTTACCAGTACAGAGTATATATAAGCAATGGACTGCCTCACCAGTATGTTCTTGGTTTCATTATGGATATCCTTGGTCTCATCATGGATGTTCCCCGCCTTCTCATGGATGTCCTTCATCTTCTCATATGCTCCTTGTTGTAGCGAAACCTAGCTAAGTGTTCATTAAAGATCACAGTAGGGCTGAAAGCTCATACCTGGTAATATGTGACAGCATCAGCTAGCTCTTGAACAAACCCACTCAAGGTTTTGGCGTTATCAACGTTCCGTAAGAATTTGAGAAGCACGCGTTCCTCAGAGAGTGGTTTGAGCCCTGCGATAATCCCATCAAGCCTCCTGAGAGTGGGATAAGCAAATTGACGTGCATCTGTATGAATACAAACCTTCGAAGCTCCGCTCTTCTTTCTTTCTCTGCGGAATCATCTTCGCTCACAGGAGAGGCAAGCACGCCACACAACGACTCCACCCTCCGATTTATGTCCTCCACATTCCCTGTGTTATCCGATGCTTGCTGGGGCAGGAAACAGTCAACGGATGAGGTATCTAGTTCGTAAACATGAAACACTCACATCGTAGTTCTTCATCAAGGCAGATGTCGCACCTACGACCGCCCTGAGCGGAGGACACAAACAGGAGGGTTCCTTAGCGACTTCTAGGGCTATCCTGACTGCAGCGTATGCTGTTTTTCTGATCTCGTTCATTCCCTGAACAGTGTCATCATTTCTGGACGCGTCACCGGCATCGCTGATGGCGGAGCTGATGGAGAGAGCGATAGCAGACGACGTGGCACCAAGCGTCTTGTGGTCCTTCCGAGACGTGAGCTGTCGTACTAGCTTTGGTGAGGGTGCAGGAACCGGGGCCAGAGTATCCCCCGATGGCTTCAATTTGCGAGGCATAGCGAAGGTGGGTGTCCGAATCAACTCGATGATCGGTTTCTTTTTTTTTTTTTTTGGTGTAGTGTGATCGGTTTCTTGGCTTCGATGCTCGTTGGAAACGTGACCACGGCGCCTATAATTGGGTTCGCAACCCGACATCACCCCCTCGCTCTGGAGCGCCTCAAGCTGGGAAAACCCTTCACAGCACCAGCTTCGAGGTCAGCGTAAGGAACTGACTGCTCGTCCATCCACAAGGTTGGCATATATGTGCCGTATAACACCCTGTAAACAACCCGGGCGTTCCTGGTACTGAGGGTAGTAATCTTCAGGTCTGGCGAAAGACCTCCTGGTGCACTGAACGCCACTCGTTCTGCAACTCACCACCACGTCCCACATCCCTTCCCAACGAACATCTTGCCAGTCGGGGACGATGAGTTGTACAGCAACAACATCGATGGATAGCCCGACGTTGAAGACAGCGACAACGACAACGGTGACGCACGGTAAAATGCTTCGTGCAGAGAAAACCTGTGAGTGCGGAACTTATCATAAATACCTCCCGAAGGCCTCAGGTCTAACGATGATCGAGGGATTTAGGGTGACCTCGCCACTGATTCAAACGTTGGGCAAAACTTTGCGACCAGCAAGACTCTTTCGTTGATACCCGAACCCGGTTTACACACTAGGGGAGGGGGGAGGCAGTTTTCCCGTGAGCAAGCGCGAGGCTGGGTCGGATCCGCCGCCACTCGTTGGCCCGCACCCCCAGTTCGGAAGAGGGGACGGCCCACTTTGACCCCCTGGACGGTTCCACTGCAGGTGGAGGGCGTGATCACCACCAAAACAGACGGAATGTGGGGCCTGAGGTTTGACCGGGAGAGTATGGTACTGCAGGTTCAATGTGACCGTTTTGTCCACCGTTTTGCTTCTACGGAGCCGGATTTTTCGCACTTGGTCGATAAACGTCTTTTTTCAATGTTTGGCACATGAAATATCTACTCTCCACGCATGACTTGGAGTCGGGAAGACGTATCGGTCCTGAGACAAGAAACCCTGTTATTATTTGACGTCTCGGCTGAATGAAGTCATAGTGGTATCTTATCATCTCACATAATCATGCGACTCATGCCAAGACACTTTGGGGGACACTTGTCCATCTTCACACCCAACTCGCAGTCTAAACTGTTCGAGGATGAACGTCATATTCTCGAGCCAGGATCCTCTGAACACATCTGTCATCGACCTTGAGACGGACGAGACGTTATTCACAGTCTACACTGAGTCCAGGTTTATGGGCGGACAGACGACAGTGCGGAAGCCAGGAAAAATTCAGGTAGCATCGTCTTCGTCCAGCTCGGACACGGGCGAGGACAGTTCCCGAGGAATTGTCGCGCAGATTGACTGGCATAAGACGCGACCGTCGGTGGTGAGGATTGGGAAGAGGGTGATGCCGTTGAGTATGTTCTTGTATTCCGGGCATGTTGGCGGGGCGTTTGGACTGTGAGTGACCTTATCTGTTGCGTCCGGCTGGTTGACAGAGCACTCGGCTCTACTAAGGTGTCGCACGTTCGTAGGACCGAACGAGGAACAGTTCGTGTGGAAATCCAAGAATAACCTACTCGAGGTCAGGACTCGCTTCTGTTTCCCGAGCCCCGTTTGAAATAAAGGGTAGCCTAACACCTTCCGCAGTTGTACGACAAAAGCGGGTGCAGACTCATTGCAGAGTCGGGTTCGCAAGAACTTTCATTGGTCGTCCATGAGCCTGCCCTCGCGTTTCTGGAACACGTCGTGCTCACCTTCCTGGTCATCCGAAAACAGAGAAAGTCGTGGTTCAGGATGAGCCAAGGTTTCACCTCTCACTCTTCCAAGGCGTCGTAAACTGCAATTCCTCCTGTACCCCTTGTATTGTAGCGAGAGAAGAAGTGTTTCTGGAATACATTTTTTCCGCCTGATCGTGGTCGAGGCGAAAGCCAAGGGAAAACGATTCCGCGGAATACAGCGGCAAGCTCAACCCTGCAATATCCAATACCTTGTTTCCCCTCCATCCTCCTCTTCGTCCTCCAGCTCCGCTCTTTCCCCTCCACTTCACCCTCGTGGGCACCGGGGAACGCATCAGTATACATCAACCCACCGCCCTGGATCAGCCGGCAGGCGCACGAAAGAATCCCTCGCGTGCAGTAGCAGACTCGTGTCAACCACGTTCCTTACAATTCCTCGGCTGGCTCTTGTTAATTCAAGCGTCACCCAGCTAACCCCCAGTCCTCATAACCGACCATTCATTCCCACCGCAACGTGGCCCCCGTGCGGAACTATTCATGCACCGCTTCCGGTACGTCTCCCATGCGCCATTGTTGAGATTTCGCCCTTGCATGTGTTCATCGAAACATCCCCGCTATGTTCCTTTTCCAGGAAAAAATCTGAAACCAGACGTTCTACCAACCCAGAGGCCACGCGCCCAATCGATTCAGATCCTTCAGAACCCTTGCCCGTGCTGCCTTCTACAAGTGATTTTCGAACTTCGCTCATACTTCCAGAGTGCGTGTACACCTTCTCCCTTTGTCACCCCCCAACTCCCATCCCCACCTTACTTCCACCTTTTATACGCCATCGGCTGACATGCTATGGCACAGCTTGACACGACGATTCACCGTTTTGCGTTCCGAGGACGGAGAGCCTGTAGCACTGGAGCATCTTAGGGCAAGGTTTGCGGAGCAAAGAGTTCGTGGTGCCCTCAATCAGGTTTCGGAGGAAGAAGAAGCTATGATCCTCGAGGCCTTGGGCAGGGTGCGTGTCAGGACCACTGCCGCCGAGCAACAGGACGACTTCTTGTCCGATCCGGGCACATCCCCACGCCAATCTTCTACCAATTCTCTCGACACCTCTACCTCCTCCCTCATGGGTAATGTAATTGGCAATGTCTCTCCGACCCCCGCCCCCAAGAATACGAAACGTGGGCAGAAACGATACAGCAACAACCTCTTCGGGTCTGGCAAGTTCAGAGATGATGTCTACATCCGGTCCGCCCGAGGCAGTGGGCGCAGCACCTTGTCGAACACCGGATCGGATGCTAGCACCATTTTGCGAACACTACAGGCGAAGAATAATTTCCTTCGCCCCGGATCCCCCGAGGAGGCTGATTCGTCCGGAATCTCTGCTCCTTCTAGCCCGAATGTGCTTACAGACCGCGAATCCCTATCTACCTCCCGCTCCCCTTTCTTCGACTCTTCCCCCAATACCTCGACTGAAATCCGACTATCTCACACGTTCCATCCTGATGCGTTCAAGCGTGCCTCGCTGGCCTTGGAGGAGGTGATTCGGGAGATCGAAGAAGAAGCTGAGGAACCTGGAGTTGACGACGATATTGTTCTTTTGCGCTCTCCGACCGCTGATCAGCGGCAAAGGACCGTCAACGATGTGGATCATGTGGTACGTGTTGGTGTCCTATGCCCAATGACTTGATACTCAGTTATCCTTCCTCAATTGCGCTCGTAGGAACAGGAACGAGACGGCAATGAGGATGTCTTTACCGTTACAGCGCTGTCAGACGACCGCGCGATGGACCAACCTTCAGCGCAATCGTCGGCACTGATGCACGAGGCTTCGAAGAGAATGTCCCCCACTCCCCGAACCCCTGGATATATACCTGGAATGCAACGCCCCATGACGCCCCATGACATTCTCGAGCCTGAGGAGCAATTGTCTATCACCCCACGCGCAACATCACCGAGACTTCCCTTAAATGGGAGTTACAACAGCGCGATGAACGCCACCAACTCTTCCTTATCCCGCCGAGATTCCAACGCTTCGACCGCGAAACAACCATCACGGACTGGAACACCTCTCTCTGTTAGCACTGGCGGGTTCCTGTCAAGGAGCTTAAACGGGAGGTATACTCCCACAGAGGAACGACAGGGCCCCGATCCATTCGATTCTGACCGAAATCCGTCGAAGAGGAGACCCGCCTCTCCTCTGTCAAACACCTCTTTCCAGCCGATGATGGTACTTCCCAATGAATCCCCCTCCACTTTTTCTAGACCTAATACCCCTTCTTCGAATGCGATGTTACAGTCACAACACTCACAACACCAATCGATCACTTCTACTTCATCCTTCCGTCCGACACATGTTAGGCATGGGAGTGGACACAGCCGAAATGGCAGTATCTCCAGCCTCAGCGAAGTTCTTCACAACCCCAATTTCAACCCCAACCCCGCCTCCACCTCCACCAGGCCCGACGTCAACAAGACAATCACCCGAAACGCTCGCTCTCCCGCCCTCCCTGACTCCCCATATATCGAAAGCGGACGCTCTAGTGCTCAAGGACACTCCCCAGGAGACAAAGAGAGAACAGGTGACCACGAGAGGGCGCCAAGTGTGATTTCAGGGATGGAACTTGGATCACCGTTTTCTTTTTCGAGGATGTTGAGGTCACCTACGCCGAATGGGAACGTCCCGCCGACGACAACTACCACCGGGATGGCGACTCACCAGGAGAGTGTGGGAAAGAGGGCAAAATCACCCAGCTTTTCGATCGACCAACCCAGTATCACAAATACGTCAACAACCACGACGAAGATGGGGGGGCACCAAAAACACGAGTCCGGGTCATCCTTCGTGCTTTCTCTTGGGCCGTCCACACAACCCCTCGTCCTCACTCCATTCTTGAACTCGAGTCGCTCCTCGTTCGGATCTGAGGGATCGAGTTACCATTCGATAGATGAGGAGAGTGGAAAGAAGGATCGCGTCAAGGTTCTCTTTGCAAAAATCGAAGGCGAACCCCCAGAATGGCACGATTTCACGGATGTTAGCATCGATACCGCACGCGTACCGGGCGGTCCAGGAGAGGTGTCTTTCAGGAGCTTGTTAAAGGAGGAAGAACTCGTAAAACAACTGAGCGGGTTGAGCAGGGATGATTTTGTCGCGGTCCAAGAGAGGCTACTCGATGCAGTTCAGTTGAGGGTGGATAGAGGGGAGAGGGATAAGGCTGGCAGCGTGATGAAGAAGAGGCGACCATCAACCTCACAGTCGTTCTACCCGAGCGGGGCAACGACGAACGGCAGGGTGAGCACCTTGCCCACGCTTCTTTCATTAGCGTCGAGGGCTAACCAAAAATGCGCTCTGAAGGTCGGAAGTCCCTCACCGGTGCACACGAGGTCCGCGTCTCCTTCTGCGGCGAACGTGTTGTCGTCTATCCCGGCTTCTGGTTCCACGACAACTATGACAACTATGATCACGACTACGACAACCGTGGAGACAAAAGTCCAACCTGCCCAGATTCAGACTCAGACCGCGAAGGCGAAGGCGAGCGCCCTTCTTAATTCGGTGATCGATGACATAGAGTCACCTCAGATGAGCCCTGGCCTACTTACTCCGCAATCCTCAATGCAATCTCAGGGTCAAGACATACCTGAATCCCCCGGTGTCTCAGAATCTGTGGATAGTCCTACGAGACGGAACAGAGACCTGGCCGACGCACTGTTTGGTCCACAAGACCCCGCTCCCCCTGTTTTACACATCTCTACCACATCGCCACTCAACATCTCGCGTTCGGTCTCGACTGAGGGAACGCTGACAAGCACCGCTTCCACTCCCCATTTACCCCGAACGCCCGAGATGGCCGGTGCAAGGCTGTTCATGGGCCAACTCAGCTCGCCAAATTTGAGCATACCCGACGACGACGAACTCGCAAAACAGGTCCTGGCCAAGGTCGAGGCTGCTACGATGGCCCTTCGAAAGAGTCCTTCGAATCCCAAGTTCCCCGATGGGCTAGGCCCTCCTATACCCCCTGCTACGAAGAGGAAGGTGGATAGGGACCAAATATCGAGCCCTACGCTGCTGTCCGCGTCCATGAGTGTCGATACGATTGCGTTGCGGCCAACCACCCCGATTACCCCTCCCAACTCTGGACCTGGGTTGAACTCTTCAGGGACGCTGAAGCTTGGGCAGAGATTCAAGAAGCTGAGGGGTACACTTAAAGCCAAACCCTTGCCGACTGGAGAAGAAGTTTCGCCCTTCCCTGTAGATCTCAAACCGTCCGAGTCGACCTCCCCTGCTACCTCCCCGAACCTGCCGCAACGCCCTCTCGTCCATTCCGGAGACGTTTCGATTTCGAGTGCGGAACACAGCGGATCGCTGTCTGCCGTATCCGCTACGACGGTCATGATGGAGTTACAATCTTCTCCTGCGCCTACTCCCCCGAGCCCTGGACCGGGTTTCAAAGGGTTCATGGCGAGGTTCAGGAAGAACAAGGATAAGAATGGAGACGGCAGCCTTCTCGCCACCAAAAACGCGAATGGCTCGATGTTGCCCCCTGGATCTCCTGGCACGAACACCAGTTCTCTCCATCCACCCCCTTCTCCAGCGCAATCCGCTCCGCTTACGAGATTGTCGTTCAACGGTAGAAGGTCAAATTCGACCAAGGTGAAGAAACGGTTGGACGACCTGAACCAGACGCTGGCGGCCATGTCTGCGAACAATGTTACAACGCCGGAGCAAGAGATGGAGGAAAACGAGGACCAGATCGCGTTGAGGCAATTGTGGGATGCAGCGAGCCAGCTGAAACTGGACTCTGCGGCGCTGAATAGCTTGGTTGCCCGGTCCCCGTCGAATGTTTCGAAATCGTCGACCTGGTCCAAGGCGATGACAAGGACGTCGTTAGTTCCCAGTCGAAAGAGCAAGCCGATCGACACGTTGCAGGAGGAAGGGCCGCCATCGTCTCGACCGTCGTTCTCCGAAGGAAGGTCGAGCTTTGAGGGTCTGCAGAGGGTTTCGTCGAAAGTTGCCGGGCCGGTGATCAGGAGGTTGTCTATCAAGAAACACTCGAATTCCATTCGAAGAAGAGACGAGACACTCACCCAGCAGGCCACGGGCCTCCGTTCCCAACAACAACCAAAACAAGACGCTCCGCAACCGCAGACACACGCTTGTCAGACGCCTTCGCAGCCCGAAGAGAAGCCCAACCCTCGGAATACAATTGTGCGACGGACGATCATTATCCCCTCGGAGACGAAGGGCCTTCCGTCCGACATCCAGAACCTGTTGCGAAAGGGGTCAACTAAGCGACGTCGATCTGCCAGCGCTGCGTCGACCCATTCCATTCAGGACCGTGCTCCGACCCCCCCGCCGCCGAAGAACGGTCCAGGCGTGAGCGGGAAGAGGTTCTCAACGAACGTTTCGGTTAACCCTATGCCCAGCACCAGTTCCTCCCACAACACATTAGAAATCCCTAGCGCTCAAGAAAAGGTTAATTCGGCTTACGATTCTCTGTAAGTGGTGGTTTCACAGGTCGTGTGACCCGATCGGGGATAAGGCTGACGCGAATTCCATCAAGATACGATATGTATGCCGGAGAAAGCAGGGCTCCTAGCGTTGCTCATCAGAGGGACGAGGTCGATGGGGCGCCCCCCCTCGAATCCGGACCGGCGATTGAGGTAATCGAGCTTGCGAATGGAGAAACGGTTTGGTACGTACTCGGTGATGCGTCCCAAGGTACTTTTGATATTCACGCATAGAATGTGCCCAGGTCGATCGTCAA
>Ga0307515_10023501_pt1 | contig 10797 bp, 10 predicted proteins | sample 17_EM_MG_FD_194513 | JGI IMG/M metagenome (GOLD analysis project Ga0307515, IMG submission 194513) | Populus trichocarpa ectomycorrhiza microbial communities from riparian zone in the Pacific Northwest, United States - 17_EM | ecosystem: Host-associated > Plants > Roots > Unclassified | place...
GAGGTGGTGTACGCCGCCGACGGCTCGATCTCGGGCGTGCGCCACGCCTGGACTTTTGATGACATGTTCTCGACCTATGCGCTGCAGGGCATCGAGACCAAGACCAAGGGCGTCTACAGCCGTGAAGCGCTGGCGCCGCTGGCGCAGGTCAATGTCGAAAACCTGAAGGAGTTCGGCTTCTTCACCTTCGCCAAGGCCGACGGCAAGAAGGAGAAGTTTTCGGAGCCAGTCGACTACTATCTTGAATACAAGGACGAAGCGCTGACGCTGCATTTCACGCTGCCGGCGAAGACGCCGTTCAAGGCCAAGCAAACCGCGCTCGAGGTGTTTGATCCTGCCTTCTTCATCGACTTCAAATTCGACGAGAAGGAGCCGATCAAGCTGGTCGGCGCGCCCGCCGACTGCAAGCTGCAGTTCCAGCGGCCCAACGATGGCACGGCCAACGCCCAACGGCTCAACGAAAACAACTTTGCCAACGGCGACAATTCCAACTATGGCGCCATGTACGCCAACAAGATCCTGGTGGATTGCCCGTGAGGCGCTCCACGAGCGGCGCCAACGCGCTCCTGATCGGGATCGTCGCACTCTTAGCCATTGTTGCGGTCGACGGCGCCGTGCATGTCCTGCTCGCGCAAAATCCGTTCGGTGGCCCGCGCCCGGCCACCGCGCCTGAGCCGCAGGTCGGCGGCATCGTCGGCTGGCTGCTCGCAAAGCAGTCCGAATTCTATCGCGAGATGTCCGCGACCATTCGCGCCGCCAAGTCCGACGGCTCGGCGGTCTGGACGCTGCTGGCGATCTCGTTTGCCTACGGCATCTTTCACGCCGCCGGCCCCGGCCACGGCAAGGCGGTGATCTCGTCCTACCTCGTCGCCAACCAGGAGACCGCGCGGCGCGGCATCGTGCTGTCGTTTGCTTCGGCAATGCTGCAGGCGCTGGTCGCGGTGCTGATCGTCGGCATCTGCGCCTGGCTGCTCAACGCCACCGCCAAGACGATGTGCGGGGCGGAGAAGGCGATCGAGATCGCGAGCTACGCTTTGATCGCCGCGTTCGGCGCCCGGCTGGTCTGGACCAAGGGCAGCGGTTTTATGCGCGCACTGCAGACGAAGCCGGTGCCGGCGATGGCTACCGCTACGGCTGCGGCCAGCCAACACGATCACGGCCACGATCACCATCACCACGATCATCACCACCATGAAAATCATCACCATGCCCATGCTCACGCGGATGCCCACGCGCACGGTCATGGCCATGCCCACGCTCATGCTGAGGCTCATGCCCACGCAGAAGCCCACGTCCATGACGAGCATTGCGGCCATTCCCATGGCCCGACGCCGGACCAGCTCGCCGGTCCCGGTGGCTGGCAGCGTGGGCTGGGCGCGATCTTCGCGGTCGGCCTGCGGCCCTGTTCGGGCGCGATCCTGGTTCTGGTATTCGCGCTGGCGCAGGGCCTGTTCTGGGCCGGCATCGCTGCAACCTTCGTGATGGGGCTAGGCACCGCGATCACGGTCGCGACGATCGCCATCGTCGCGGTGTCCGCGCGCGGCCTCGCGGAGCGTCTCAGTTCGGGGCGCGATGGCGGCGGCGCCCTGATCATGCGCGGCATCGAATTCGGTGCGGCGGGCTTGGTGCTGCTGTTCGGGCTTGGGCTGCTGTTCGGCTATCTCGCCGCCGAGCGGGTGACGTGTTTGTGATTCGTAGCCCGGATGAGCGAAGCGACATCCGGGGTGTGTCCCCGCCTATCGCTCTGCTCATGCGGGCTACTTGCTTGAATCGATAGACGGACATGCGCCGCATCCTGCTGATCAATCCGAACAGTTCGGCGGCGACCACCGCAATGATGGCCGGAATTGCGCAAGCGGCTGCGGCCGGCGCGTGTGAAATTACCGGCGCGACGGCGCGACGCGCACCGCCGATGATTGTCGAGCCCGATGCGCTTGCTGCCGCAGCCGACGAGGTCGTCGAGATGGCCGTCTCGAACGATGGCCGGTATGATGGTTTTATCGTCGCGGCCTTCGGCGATCCGGGCCTTGCGGAAGTCCAAGAGCGATGCCGGACGCCGGCGGTCGGCATCGCTGAATCAGCCTTTCGCGAAGCATCGGCCGGCGGGCGGCGGTTTGGGATCGCCACGACGACGCCGGCATTGAAGACTGCCATTGATCAGCGCGTCGCCTTGCTGGGGCTGTCGGCGCAATACACCGGCCTTCGAATAACGTCCGAGGACCCCATGGAGTTGGTCAAGGACAAGGATCGCCTGCGCGGCGCGCTGGCCGATGCCGTGCGTCACTGCATTAGCGAAGACGGCGCAGAGGCCGTCATTATCGGCGGCGGCCCGCTGGGCGAGGCCGCGCGCGAACTGAAGCCAATGTTCTCTATCCCGATCGTGCCGCCGATCCCCGCAGCGATACGGGCAATTCTTGCGATTCTGGCGCGGAAGTGATGGTGGCGCTACGCGCCGGAATTGGAGCTCTACGCGCTTTAGCCCGGATGAGCGAAGCGACATCCAGGGCGTGTCCCCGCATATCGCTCTGCTCATGCGGGCTACTGGCTGCCCTGTTCGTCCGCATGTTTGAAGAATGCGGCTCCGCTCGTGCCAAGCCGTGTGCTACGGCGATTCAGGTCGGGATGCCTTGATGCCAGTTTTGGCGAAGTCCTCCCCCTTGAACAACAGCGGTTCTCCGCGGGTCAGCGCCAGGGCGTAGGAAAAGCAATCTCCGAAATTCAGCGCGGCGGGATGGCGCCCCTTGCCATATCGGCGCCAGGCGCGACGCGCGGCGTCCATCTGTTCTGTATCGACAGGGACGACCTCCGCTCCAACCTTGTGCAGCCAAAGATCAAACTCTCGTCCTCCCGCGTCGCCCAGGCGCGTTTCGAGCACGATCGTGGCTTCCAGCGCGGTTGCGGCGGAAATCAGTCGGACCGGATCATCCGCAATCCGTTCTTCGAATTCCGAAGCCTCCGGCTCGTTCAGTGCGATCGCCACGATCGCGGATGTGTCGATCACCATCAGCGAGGCAGCCCATGCTCGTCATATCCAAGAATGTCTTCGGACATCCGGTCGTCCAGGACTGGCAACGCGCTCCAACGTCGGCGGATGTCGGCGAGATCCTCCAACAGGGCGGCTTTTCGGGAATGCCCGCCAACCCGGCGCAGTCGCTCCTCGATGGCGCGTTTGGTCGCCGTCGTGATGTTCTCTCCGGTGAGCTGCGCGAGATTGCGTGCCAACCGCTCGGTTTCAGGGTCCTTGATGCTCAATGCCATGGGTTAGGTTCCTTAGTTCCTAAAAAGGTACCTTCTACCTAGCAGATTTGCAAGGGCTCTAAGGTCTTGTTCTCGTCCAGCGCCTCAGCTCGGGGCGCGAGGGCGGCGGCGAGCTTGAGCATGCGTAGCATCGAATTTCGGCGCGGCAGGACTGGTGCTGCCGTTCGGGCTCGGGTTGTTGTTCGGGTATCTCGCCGCCGAGCGGGTGACGTGTTTGTAAGTTTGTAGAGGGTGGGTGGAGTGAGGCGAAACCCACCATCCGTTCACGAACCAAGAGGACGGGTATCGCTTCCGCCTTCGCTCTTTGAGCTACGGCGGACAAGTCGCTCCATCGATCTTACGGGCTCAGCGACATCGGAGGCGCATCCATCGTCGAGACTGAATCACCTGCGTGAGGCGCGTCACGTCACGCGCAACAGAACGGTGGCACTGTCCGATTGCAAATGCGCACATCCATAGCAAAAGGAAAGCACCATGAGCGGTCAATTTGGCAACGACGCAAGCGAACTAACCCTCGACGATTTACAATCCGTTTCCGGTGGCCGTATCACCCTTGATCTTGGCTGGGCCGCCCTCACGATCGGGATTGAATCGGGCAATTTGATCATAGCCGCATCGGCGGGATCTCATGGTGGCGCGATCCTCATCCGTCCTCCGAAGTGATTTGCAACGATCGTTGCTGCGTTGGTTTGTGATTTGAGAGGCCGCCTGCGAGGCGGCTTTTCTTTGGCAATCTAAGCCGATCTGGTTGATGACGCAGCCTGGGCCGACTCGGAAGCGACGCGCTAAAAGTGATCCGCTTTATGAAATCGCTTCGTTGGGCTATGCAGGCGACAATCGAACGCCAAGGTATAGCGGGGTCCAATGTCACGCGAGCAGTTCTGGTTCTTTCATCCGTTTCGGGTGCGCTATTCCGAGATCGACGGTCAGGGCGTGGTCTTCAACGCGCATTACCTGACCTATTTCGACACCACCATCACCGAATATTTCCGCGCGCTCGGCTACGATCAATATGCCGATTCCAGGCAAACTGGCATCGATTTCCACGTCGTCAAATCGCTGATCGAATACAAGGCGCCGGTGCTGTTCGATTGGGAATTGGACGTCGGCGCGCGGGTGGCGCGGATCGGCAATTCGAGCCTCACCTTCGAACTCGCCATCTATCGCAAGGACGAAGATGAGGCGCTCGTGACCGGCGAGATCGTCTGGGTCTATACCGATCAGAAATCGCATCGGCCGGTCCCGATTCCGCCATCGATGCGGGACCTGATCGCGACGCGAGAGCGGCATCTGGCTTGAACACTACGTAGGGTGGGTAGAGCGTAGCGAAACCCACCATTCGTTCACGGGCCAAAATGGTGGATATCGTTTCACTGCATCGCTGAAGCAGCGCGGACAGGCCTTGCGGGGCGAGCGACAATAAAGCGCATCAACGGCCGGCTGCAGCCAAACACCCGACGGGCAAATCGGCGCTAATTATCGTCGGGCGCGTATCCGCGCGACCCGTTGGCTCGACGATCCCACGAGTTAGAGCGTTTTCCAACGAAGTGGACACCGGTTCGTGTCAAGAAAACGCGTCAAACCAAGAATCTAGAGCCCCGTTCCGATTCCATCGGAACGGAAAAGGCCCTATGTCAGGTCACACCTAGATCCGTCAGGATATCGGCGCCTGCGCGAACCTCGTGGCTTGACCCTTCAAGGTCTCGGCCGACGGGTTCGCAGGCGCCACCTAGGTGCCGTGCAAAAAAGGCTTCGGCGATTGTGATGTAGGAAAGCCGATTGGGTGGTTTTTGGAACCCGTGTCCCTCGTCGGGATAAACGATGTAGGTCACCGGAATTTTTTTGGCCTGCATGGCAGTGACGATGGTGTCGCTTTCGGCCACCTTGCATCGCACATCGTTGGCGCCATGAAAGATCAGCATGGGCTTTTGGATATTCTCGACCTTGTTGATCGGCGAGCGTTCGGCGAGCAACTTGCGACCTTCCTCGGTGCGTGGATCGCCGTAGCTGCGAAACATGAATTCTGCGAAACCCGCCCAGTAGGGTGGCATCGATTCCAGCAGCGTCTGCAGATTGGAAATACCGACGACCGGAACGGAACAACAGAAAACCTCCGGTGTGAAGGTCGCGCCGACAAATGAGGCCAATCCGCCGTAGGAAATTCCGAAAATTGCGACCTTGTCCCTTTGCGCTATTCCTTCATCGATCGCCCAATCGACCATGTCAATTAGATCGTCATGAATCTTGCGGGCGTGCTCCTTTTCGCTAGCGGCAACGAACGCCTTGCCGAAGCCGGTCGAGCCGCGGTAGTTGACCGATAGTACGGCATAGCCCCGATCGGCCAGCCACTGATGATCGCCGCGATAGCCGAAGATATCTCGGGCCCACGGACCACCATGGACGACAAGCACCATTGGCAACGGCTGCGGCGGGCGGTCTGCATCGATATCTGCCGGCAGAGTCAAGTATGAGACGAGGGGGAGGCCGTCGCGCGACTTGCCCTGCACCGCGTGCATCGGCGCCAGCCTGTATTGTTTCAGTTCTGGTCGAGCTGTGAACAGCTCGGTAAGGGTCTGTTTGTCTCGGTCCAGGAGATGATACGTGGCTGGTTGCTCTGCCGTATAGTTCAACACGATCCATCGACGATCGTCATTGCTCTGGCTCTCCACGTGAAATGCGCGACCCGGAAGCTGCGTCTTTATCAAGTCAAGTTCGGGTGCGACCGCGGGCGTCAAAGCCGTCCATTCCTGCCGACCGGGATCGATGCAAACCGCTTCCGGTTCGAATGTTCGGGCGTTGAATATGCCGCCGGTAACGTCGGCGCGTTCACTCTTGAACAATACGCGCTGTTCCCCGGTCGACCAATTGATCTGCACCAGCGCTGATTTATCATGCTCGATGCTTGAGTTCATGTGGAGGTAATTGCACCCGGCGTCGAACGTCCAGGTTCGGGTGCTCGCGCTGGCCTCGAATGGGACATCGCGCCAATGCGTGACGCTCTCGCCCTCAAGGCGCCAAAGCCGCGAACCTCCGTCAGGCGCATTACCGCGGGCGTGGCGCGGCTTCAATTGCCAGTCGAGCCCGACGTAATCGAACTCCTGCCGATTTTCCCAGATCAGGGAGCGTTCGCCGGTTGCCAGGTCAAGCAGAAAAACATCGTGCCATCGTGGGTCGCGATCGTTGAGGTTTATTGCGATCTTGCCAGGGACAATTTGTGACCAGTACGTGGGTATCGCCCGGACATTAGCGAAGGGCGTGAGATCACGGAGTTCCAAACTGTGGGGATCGACGACGAACAAGTGCAGATTTTCGTCCCCGTTCTCATCGTTGAGAAACATGATGTAGCGACCGTCCGGGCTCCAATCCTGCCAATTGATCGGCCTCCCTTTGGTGCGCGTCACGGGCTGTCCTGCGGCAATGCTTTCGACCGGGGACACCCAGATGTTCAGAACGCCGTCAACGGGGGCAAGCCAGGACAATAACTGACCATCTGGTGATAATTTAGCTCCGAGGAAGGTCGGATTATCGAACAGCTTCCGGCGCGGGATCAGGGGACGAGCTGACATTTTGGATCTGCGTCGATCGGTTGTTCGTCGTGGAGTGGAGCCGGAGCGCTTGTTGCGCTACATCTCGCTATGCCACACATTGTAGCATATGGGTGTGCGGGGCCTCGGGTCAATCCCAAGTAGAAGCGGCTTCGTACCGAAACCGACCGCCGCTGGCGGTGATCCTCGTGCCGGGCGTGGCCCTAAGATACGAACGCGTTGATGATGACGATCGCGAGCGCCACGACGATCAAAACCCACCATATCTGAACGGCGATGGCGGTGGCGCCGAGGACGGCCGCGATGCCTGCCAGGAGCTTTTCTTCTTTGAAGATCACCGCGAAGACTGCGAAAGCGATGGCGAGCACACCCAGCGAAGCCGCCGTCATTGAAAGCACGTCGTTCCAGGTGGTGCCGGCCGAACGCGGCTCGGAAGTCTCGCGGGATTTGGTGATTTCAAATCGTTTGGTGCTGAAAATCACGTGGTCCTTGCCCTTCGGTGCGGTCGCTTCGGTTGCGTGAGCGACGACGGGTTGGGCAAGATACGCCACCGGCAACAATTGCGTTAGCGCCGAGGTCAGCAGCGCCAACAGACCTACGATGCTTCCGATGATGCCGAGCCGGCGGGGTTGTCTGACAGTATCCATCACTTGAAAACTCTGCGTCACCCAAAGGCGGGTGAACGGTGCCAATGCAGCCTTGGTGCAATCCTGACGCTTGAAGGTTCAACGGGAACAGACGGTGCCGGGCCCCGCATCGGTAGCCATGCTGCGGCAAAATGGCCCGACGGGCAAATAACTTCTGATTTACAGAAATTCTGTCAAGGCCCAAAATCAAAAATATTTCGCTTTATCCGAAGAAGAAACTAGTTCACATCAATAGCTATCCCGTCCCACTCAGAGGGCGTCGGCCGTCGTCACGGACGTTGGACGGGTCGCGGTGGACGCTGATGTTGCTAAGACGAGCGCGACAGAGGCGTACGGCAAAGACGCGTGGTCCTGATACCCCGTTGCTGGTGTCAAGTTCCTGAGAAGCCAAACGCCGATCAGGGACGACGGTGGCACGAAAGCCCGTTCACCGGGGAGATCGCGTTATAAGCCGTAAAGCCATTGCGCAGGGAAGGCTGGGTGTTCTCCGCTGCCCTGTATGCTTGTGTGCACTTTGTTTTGTGCAAACCGCACACGAGACCGCGGGTGCAGCGCGCACCCGGTCTTCCCTGCGCCCTCTGTTTGGAGGCCGCGCCTTTGCAACACTCGGGCCGAACATGCCGCGAGAATACGAATGCACATCTGCGGTTTGGTTGGATCACATTGCTGCCACGCATTCATTGTCGTCCCGGCGTTCGCGGGGACGACGAGAGATTTGCCGATGAGCAACTCACCCCGGCAAATACCCCTTGACCGCCGGCAAAAAGAAAATCGCGATATTGATCGCAAACCCGATGCTCCACAGGATCGAGCGCAGCGTCGGGCGGTTGCCGAGATAAGTGAAGACGTAGGCGATCCTCACGATCAGGAACAATACCGCCAGTTCGTCGATCAGGCGCAGCGGCCCGAGGCGAAACTCTGCGAGCAGCACCGCGACCGCGAAAAACGGAAAGGCCTCGATGCCGTTCTGATGGGCGCCGAGCGCCCGGGCGCGGATTGCGTCGTCATAGAATACGGGGTCGCGCGGCCTGGCATTGTCGAAACGGCGAAACCCGGTCCATTTGACCGAGACGATCGTCAACAAATACAGCAACAGCGTTCCGAAAACGCACCATTCGGCGACCGTCATGGTTCCTCCCGCCCGCGGCAATCCACGGAGCGTACCGAACCGACGGTCGTCTTGACAAGGATGGTGCAACGCGCGAAGCCACTGAAATCATGACCGTGGTCGTTCCCATAGGAAGTGCGAAGCCAGCGCTGGAAGCAAAGCCGGCGCGCGTCGGCGTGTTGCTGGTCAATCTCGGCACGCCCGACACCGCCGACGCCCGGGGCGTGCGGGTGTACCTCAAGGAATTCCTTTCCGACCCGCGCGTGATCGAGGATCAGGGGCTGCGCTGGAAGCTGATCCTCAATGGCATCATCTTGCGCATTCGTCCCGGCCGGAAGGCGCGCGACTACCAGAAGATCTGGAACACCGAGAAAAACGAATCCCCGCTGAAGACGATTACGCGCGCGCAGGCCGAGAAGCTGGCGTCGGCGATCTCGGACCATGACCACGTCGTGGTCGACTGGGCGATGCGCTACGGCAATCCGTCGATCCGCTCGCGCATCGATGCCCTGAGCGCGCAAGGCTGCGACCGCTTGCTGGTCGTGCCGCTATATCCGCAATATTCCGCCGCGACGTCGGCGACCGTGTGCGACGAGGTTTTCCGCGTGCTCGCCGACATGCGCGCGCAGCCGATCCTGCGCGTGACGCCGCCTTACTATGACGATCCTGATTACATCGACGCGCTGGCGGTCTCAATCAACGGCCATCTGGCGACCTTGCCGTTCCAGCCCGAACTGATCGTGGCGTCGTTTCACGGCATGCCGCAGAAATATGTCGACAAGGGCGATCCCTACCAGGCGCACTGCATCGCAACAACCGATGCGCTGCGCAAGCGGATGGGCCTTGATGCGTCCAAACTCAAGCTTACATTCCAATCGCGCTTCGGCTTCGACGAATGGCTGCAGCCCTATACCGACAAGACCATCGCGCAGCTCGCGAAAGGAGGCGTCAAGCGCATCGCGGTGGTGACCCCCGGCTTCTCCGCCGATTGCCTGGAGACGCTGGAAGAGATCGCGGAGGAAAACGCCGAGATATTCAAGCACAATGGCGGCGAGCAATTCGCGCTGATTCCCTGCCTCAACGATTCCGAGCCCGGCATGGACGTGATCCGCCAGCTCGTGCTGCGCGAGCTTCAAGGCTGGATTTGATATTACATAGCGTTTTCGAACGAAGTGGGTACCGGTTCGCGTTAAGAAAACGCGTCAAAACATAGCTCTTTGTTCAGACGCCATACATCTGGCGGGCGTCAAACGGCTTCCTACGTAACCAATACTTGAGAACAGCCGGGCTGAACCGGCGGTGCCGACAGGCAGACATATTGACGACCGCGTCCGGCAACGGTTCTTGCCGATTTTGGAGGGAATTCATGTCCGGTTTTGACATTTTCGCGATTGCGCTTTTGCTGCTGGTCATCGTCACCCTCTTTGCAGGCGTCAAGACCGTGCCGCAAGGCTTTGACTGGACCATCGAGCGGTTCGGCAAATACACCCGCACACTGGCGCCGGGTTTGAATATCATCGTTCCCTATTTCGACCGCGTCGGCCGCAAGATCAACATGATGGAGCAGGTGATCGCCATTCCCGAGCAGGAAGTGATCACCAGGGACAACGCTACCGTGACGGTGGACGGCGTCGCCTTCTATCAGGTGTTCGACGCCGCCAAGGCCAGCTACGAAGTCTCCAACCTCAACCAGGCGATCATCGTGCTGACGATGACCAACATCCGCTCCGTGATGGGTGCGATGGACCTCGACCAGGTGCTGTCGCATCGCGACGAGATCAACGAGCGCCTCTTGCGCGTGGTCGACGCCGCGGTGTCGCCATGGGGGCTGAAGGTCAACCGGATCGAGATCAAGGACATCGTGCCGCCGGCGGATCTGGTCGAAGCCATGGGCCGGCAGATGAAGGCCGAGCGCGTCAAGCGCGCCGACATTCTGCAGGCCGAAGGCCAGCGGCAGTCGGAGATCTTGCGTGCAGAGGGCGCCAAGCAGGGCCAGATCCTGCAGGCCGAAGGCCGCAAGGAAGCCGCCTTCCGCGACGCCGAGGCGCGCGAGCGTTCGGCGGAGGCCGAAGCCAAGGCAACGCAAATGGTTTCCGAAGCGATCGCCAAGGGCGACGTTGCCGCGCTGAATTATTTTATCGCGGACAAGTACATCAAGGCGTTCGGGCAACTGGCTGATTCGCCGAACCAGAAGATCATCATGCTGCCGATCGAGGCCACCAGCATTTTGGGCTCGCTC
>Ga0307515_10023502_pt1 | contig 10796 bp, 14 predicted proteins | sample 17_EM_MG_FD_194513 | JGI IMG/M metagenome (GOLD analysis project Ga0307515, IMG submission 194513) | Populus trichocarpa ectomycorrhiza microbial communities from riparian zone in the Pacific Northwest, United States - 17_EM | ecosystem: Host-associated > Plants > Roots > Unclassified | place...
GCGCGTGGGGATAATTTCATCCATGACCCTCCATCTGTGGAGGTACCTCAATTCCGGGTCCAGACAATCTGCAACAGCTGACCAAAACAGCTCGTGACTTAGTGTCGGGCAATGCAGCCACCGAACCACTTTTTACGAGGATGCAGTAGTTGCTATCAGCTAATTTTTTTTTTTTTGCCTCATGTAATGTGACCCTCGAACTGAGTCTTTGATCGAAATTTATATCAAGCGTTGTACCACAGGTCAAGCAGGTACGGACTCAATTGAATTCGGTTGCCGCATTTGCCCGCCCTGACGGCCCTGACGGCGGACAAGGCCTGGACGCGAGTCTTCCGCCGCCTATTGTCAATTTTCACAAAGGGTGCAAAGGGTGCATGATGACGGATGCACGGCTCGGGAGACTGTTCGGTCGAAGGATCGAAAACGAGCTGTGGCGACCCGTGTGGACGTTCGGCCGGCCCGTTCTGCCGAACGCGCACGCTATCAACAACCTTCTGACGTTAGCCGCCTGCAACTTCGGTCCGGTCAATATCGAGAAACAAAGCCTTGGAGCCGGGGCGTGAACCCAACACCTTCTGGCACCATCCGTCCCTTCATCCGCCATCCGCCCAAAACAGATGCTGGCCGTTTTAGCACCCGTGCGATAAAGGATATTGCAATCAGCATGTGGGGCAGTGTTGAGGAACCGACGTTTTGGCATTCGTTGCCTTTTAACGAGATTACTGAGTTTTAAGCTCTTTGTTGAAGGCTGCCCCGGGAAATTGCGAGACGCATTCCTTGTGGGCACCTAATCGCTCGGCCCTGTGCCGCTGCTTCTATTCCGCCTATCAAAGGGTATATAATCCCGCCTGCTCGAACATCATCGTCTCCAGTAACCAACGCCCACTTCGCCCCCCAACGAAATACCGCGAGCATGTCAGGACCTGGCTACCACCACAACAACCAGCCCGGTGAAGCGCACCGTCGTACCTCCAGCAATACATCCCCCTTGCGGTCATACGAGAGTGCCCTCTATGGTGGCTACAACGGAGGGTGCGTCGGCAGCCAAGCTCTCGTCTCTACATCGTACAAAAATCTCAGATTCATCTGACGCCTCCGCACAGCACTCGCAGTGACAGGCCCCACCCCAGCTCGGATGGGCGGCCTCGGGCCCCTTCAGCCGATGTACCCCAGTACGCATATCCGAGTGTTCGTACCGTCTATACGTGAGTCACAGTCACCTAGTAACTCTCGAACCCCCCCAATTCAACAGCACGGCCACTTTTTCAACTCGCCACCCGTCTTCTCCAATCCATATGCGAATGAGCCGGGTATGACGGCGAGGGCAACGCCAGAGCAGGCCCACACCAACGCCCGAAAGGCCCCGAGCTACGAGCCATCCGGCAGAGCCTCGCAATTACGCTCTCGAAGCTCCGAATGGAGGGTCGGTGGGTCTGCTCCATCGTCCTCCATCCCAACCTCCTCGTCACCTGTACATGGAGGACCCGCACAGCGGCCCTCATCCGCTGCATCAGGTGCTACCACATCGCGACTGTTTAATGAGAGGCTGCCCAAGTCACACGAGACGAACGGTCCCGGAGAAGCGACCCTTTTCCCATTTTCGAGTTCACCCCCCCATCCTACACGTACAGATATCATCGATGATAGGCCAGAGATCCACGCACCCCAGCCCTCGCGGCTCAAACCGTGGAAGGACATTCTCGCGACAAGAAGCGATATGCTCGGTCTTGACAAGCCGCCACCACGACCTCCTCAGCGCCTGCCGGTTCCCCGAAAGGACTCACCTCACCAAGGAGCATAGCGTTTGTCAGATTGACTATGTCTATTAAAGCGCCGACGGAGATTGCCATGATCGTTTGTGCCGCTGGCAGGCCAGATCTAACGACGCGTCCAAGGACCCTGTCGGCGAGTTTTGATTCGTGCTTGTTTTTAGTTAGCTTTCTAAGACACGCTCTTCATGCGGTTGGTGGCAATTGGACCTCGTTTAGCGTTTAGGGATGGTGGAGAGGTGCAAGTCGTTGGTGGGTGGTCACACGATAAGGAGATGCACGACTACTGTGTGACAAAGGCACAGGGTAGGTACAGCCTCTCGGAAATTGCCAGAGTAAAAACGCTCATGAGGGGCAGAATGCCATCGATTGGAAGATTTAATCTACAACATGGATAACAAAGGCTTTAGGACGACGACGCGCCTGTTAACCGCCAACGACATTGTCAATAAGTGGTCGATGGGATGAGAGACGCGTACCGTCAGAATATCAATCCGCGAGCAAGAAATGGAAGTAAACCACAACGTGGTAGGAAAAAATTTGGGGAACGACTAGACCAGTCCCAGAGTAGTCTGAATCAAGTTGCGCACCATCGTGAGACGTTGCGTACCGCGAATTGCACTAAAGAGGCCGAGTCGTCCACTTGACCCAGTGCCGATTAACCACCACGTTCCTCTTACGTCCATCCTAGGCCAACCGCCGATGCCTAGCCCAAAGCCTTCCTCCTCCCACGCAATCCGCCCTCGAAACAAGCGCGGTCAAGGGAGTTCGCAACATCAAGGGTGATGTGAATCGAGTCGCAAGGACATACTCGACCACGCCCCGAACATTCCCTCAAGTTTCCTCGACCGGATCCAGGGACCCTCGGCACGCCAAGCGGATGGGTGGCGCAGAACCAATTGCGTGTCGCGCTATCACAAAGGATATACCAGCTGGCAGAGGTCAGCGCACCAGTAAACTGGCGCACGACGTGTCTAACTCCGTGGAGTAACCCTCGGCGGAGTGCTGCACTTATCTCCCCCGGTTGCGGTTCGGCAAACCTCATCACCGACCGAGGGAGACGTGCGAGAGACGGGCCGAACCAACAAGAGCAGCTGAAGCGCGAGGTAAAAGGAGGACCCTACGCCTACTGACGAAAGCCAGTAGGGTGTTTATACATCGGGACGGCAGGAAACTGCGAAGGCATCCGATCAACTCAACGCCGAAATCCAGTCTTAACAACCGGCCCAGCGGGTATCGTTAGCCCATAGTTCACAGTTCTGGGGGTGTTTTGCGCCGCAGCACAGGACGCAGATATAGAGACGTATGGATAAAAGTCCCTCCGAGAGGAGCAACACACTGTCACCAAGTGGAACAGATACGACCTCGATCCCCGCGACGTTTCAATATCCCGCTCCTGGTGTCACCCTCCTTCCCGAAGGAGCTCTCCAGGTGGTATAACCAAGGAACGGGACAGAATTTCTCGTTCATCGCTGCGACGAATTATCGTCGGGCCCATCTAGAGCCGAGTGAAGGGGATTGGAACGCTCAGACCTTAGCCCGCTCGCAGGAGCAGATGCGCAGATTGGCATCCTGTACGTAACGAGCATCGCGGCCTTGGAGCTGGTGAAAGTCGTAGACCTGGCGGAAGCCAAGTTGTGAGTCCTTTGTTTCACAACACAAATTTTCCTTTTCCACGAAAAACCATCCAGCCAATCGGAAAAATCTAGAGAATGTCTAGAAACGGTCTCAGGTAGCTATGGGTGGTGACAGCCGTTCCCATCGCGCGCGGTTGAACGCCAGCGCATTTAGTTCCCACGTCGAATACACGAAGCGTAGGCACTTCAATGGGATCGAGATTGTTTGGATTGTTTGACGAGTCCTTGGACTTATCCCGATGACAGGTTAGTTGGCCGGGATCCCCACGGAATGGTTCTCAACCAGCCTGGACGGATGGTCTTACCGCAGTTCGCAGCTCGGGCACTGGCGTCTCTTTGCCCTTGCGAAATTATCGGAGACATGCTAGTTTATAAGGCATAGGGCATTTGACCGCCCAAGACCACAACCCCCAAAGCTTCTACCGTCTCGCAGATATGAGTATGTCCAGCTCGCTATACCTATTACCTCTCTAATTCTTATGGCTACCAGGTGATAAGAACAAGTCTTTCTTCCCGTATGACCCCAGTTTGGCTGCGGCCATCGCATTTTCCGTCCTCTTCGGGCTCTCCATGCTCTTTCACGTCTTCCAAGCATGGACAGCCCGTACTCGCTACATGATTACTATCGTGATAGCCACAGAGATGCAAGTGATTGGGTACATTTTCCGGTGAGTGCCATGAAGGTTCGATCAAGGTCAACACTGATGCCCTTCCTCCTAGCACCCTGACAATTAAGAATCCGTATGTTTCGTTCGCCTTGTACAATTACACAATCTCGCTCATCAATCTTTGCTTCAGGGATACTTTTATAAACTTCATCGTCTCCCAAATTATGATCGTCGTTGCCCCCGCCGTACTCGCAGCCCAAGGTACATCAATACTGTTCCCTTCTCTTGTTCCCTTAGCAGTCTGACACTATCCCTTAGTCTACATGATCGTTGGCCGAATGTAAGTGTCAGCACTAAATCCATGTCGCTAAACCTTATTCGAATTTCAGGATGTCTTACGTTGGACCAGAATCTACCTTCATTTCCCACACCATGATCACGAAGGTCTTTGTCCTCGTAGATATCATTTGTTTTTTGACCCAAAGTGCTGGATCGGCTTTCCTCTTCCAGGAGGATCCCCTCGCACACGTCAACCAGCTCAAGATAGGGCGTGCTGTCTTAATTACGGGATTCGTTTTCCAGATGGCTGCCTTTTGCATCTTCACTCTCATTGCGATCCTCTTCCACCGCAAGAGCATTCAACTCAAGGGAGATCAATTGCGTCCTCTTCGACCCTTGTTCTGGGCATTCTACCTCTCGGCGAGCCTCATCATTATTCGTTCCATCTACCGAACAATAGGTGAGTGTAGTGTAGCCAGTTGTGTTTATTTGCCCTTCGGGACTGACAAGACCTCCAGAGTTCGTCGACTTTGACTTTACAAAGAGTGCTGGGTACCTGTATAGCAACGAGTGGCCGGTCTACGCGCTTGATGCTGTCTTGATTTTTGTAAGTCCTTTCATACAGCCCACCATATCTCTCGAGCTTAAGCCTTGTAGATTGCCACGGCTGCCTTTAATATCTGCCATCCATCTCGTTGCCTCCCACGGAAGAAAGGCGAACGAATGGATGGAACCGTCGAAGCTCCGAGGAAGCACTGGTGGTCCAAGGCTCCACCATCCTCGGCAACTACCTCTCAAAATGTTCTCATGGGGCAACGGTCTTCATCAATGGTTTAACTCCTCGCTAGAGTACGTCTAATGTTCTCGGACAATGCACCCATCCATGGACGTTCGCGCAGCCATTGACGGGCTTTTTGTATCGTATGTGCCTGTTGTTCCTAGAATTATTCCCGGCACCCTCATTGGGGAAAGCATCCCTTGGCTGATCCTATTATTCTCCTTCTGTGGCTTATGGTACTTCTCGCTGAGCAAATACATACCTATAAAGAACGTGCTCTAATCCACAGCACCGGGGACTGCGGGCGAGGATAGACGTAAGGTTCTGACATAGTCCCTTGGGCCTTTGGGGACTCATCGATCAGACTAGTGGAAAGGGATGACGCGATTATTACTCTGTAAGGATCTTGGTTGATCTTGGTGGACAGCATGCGATAGAAGCTCTTGGAGTGGCGATTCAAGAAGCCCTGAGGATTGGCCCATGTGTTCGGAATCCGTTCGGAATCTGCCCATCGAACAGTTAGGCTGGGTGGCCGACCTCCCGTGCACAGTTTAAGCGCAGCTCCGCTCTCCAGGTCCAGTATTCTATCTCCATTGTATGTGACAGCGAGCGTCTTTATCCAGGAATAAGGCGGCAGTGAATTCAGGAGACTGCCTGTCAATATGTATTCTCGAATTCTACGCAGTTTGAGAACAACACGAGATACCGCTCGTAAGGGTATGACCCAAAATGCGTATAATTCTATCCCTGAACCAGACATTGACTTACAAGTCCTACATCAAAGTTTGTAAATGTTGATCCTGGAGCGGCGCTGGCTCTCAGTGTCCATTCGGGGCCGTACCATACGCTCCTCATTATTTCCGCAACAGCCATTCAGTTCTACGATTACGGCTTCAGGTGAGTTAAGTTCACGAAGTCCAATTCGTCGGATTCACCGCCGGTTCTCTTGCGATGCGATGCTAGCTATGTTTCCACAAGTAACCCGCGAATGCTTCCACGCTTATGTACTCGAATATCCTTATCTCTTATCTAACAGGGCTCACCTACACCCAAGTGCTTCCAATTGTTTCGTATTTTATTCCCAGCTCATGCATTCTCGCGACTCGGTATTGAAGATTTAAGTGTTGGGTGTGACCGTGTAAGTTTTGGTAAATTCTTGATTTGGGATGCTATTATATATCTGGCTAGTTTGCTTATGACACACGTCCAGCGACCCTCCTTGCAAGTAGCTCAGTGTGTTTCGACATACCATCAATCAGTATGCCTAAATTTATCTCCTGTAGCTCATATGATTAGTGACAGAAAAGGGGAACGGCGGTACGACGTTATGAAATTAGGGTCCCCCAACCAAAGAGGCCCGAACTGACAGTAAAAACACCACAAACGGTAATAAAGATGCCTAGGGTGAATGTATATATGACAAGGCGACTTATTAAATGAAAACCAACAATAATTGGGGATTGCCGATCACTACAAGGAGAACAATGCTTATATCTTCCTGAGTATTGGGATCGAGATCTTGAATAAAGACGGCCAAAGGATGGTGAAGGGAGCGAGTTGAAGACTGCGGTCGCAGTGGTCGAGTCCAACCTTGGACTCGTCATGGGTGCTGGCGTGGGGCTGGCGTCTGCGGTCATCACAAAAGAATCATTACTTGGTATGTGTACATGCAGAGAATCAGTCGAACCCTCTCAAACGCCGTCCCAGAGGAGCGTCGAGGTATCGTAGAAAAGTCAGTGGCATACGAGCCAGAGCAGAGAGTCGGCGTCCACCCGCCTCTAAGTGGCTCTATAAAATACTTTATTATTTTTGAACATCCCAGCGCTATCCATGGGGCGAGCAGCAGGCTCCAGGGCAGGCAGCTCACCAAAATTTGCCAAGTCCCTCTCTGATCAAGCTCGAGAATGGGTCTGATCAGGCGAAAATGATATGGGCATCCCGGACGTGCCATTTCGACCAGCCTGGACCGCGGGTCTGATCAGAGTCTTGGGTCCGATGGGTTTTGGGATACAACAGCTGTTCGGTACCCATCGTCCATTTCAGGAGACCAGGCGAATCATATCAAACAAACAGCCGAGAACTACAGGGTATGGACGGTCCTTAGCCGAGGTACCCTCCTTGGCCGAAATCGCGATTCATAATCAGTAGATGTAGTTAAAATTCTGTATTAAATGATATAAGACCTCATAATATACATCTATCCTTGTGAATTTTTTAATAGGAATTGCTTCAACCGTTCCTCAAGCAGACTATGATGAATGCTTGTACTTGCTATAGCATTTCATTGGTGAGTAGTAAAATTCATATTAATTCACTAAACATACACTAGACATATAATGAAAGTGCTGTAAACAATTGGTATTATGAAAAAATTCTTTCATGTACAGGGTGTACCCTCCTTGGCTGAAATCGCAATTCATAATCAGTAAATGTACTTAAAATTCTGTATTAAATAATATAAGATCCCACAATGTCCATTTACCTTTGTAATTTTTTTAATGGGAATCGCTCCACCCGTTCTTCAAGCAGACTACAATGAATGCTTGTACTTGCCATAGCATTGTATTGGTGGGTAGTAAAATTCATATTAATTCACTAAACATACACTAAACATATAATGAAAGTGCGGTAAACAATCAACATTTCAAAAAATTCCTTCATGTAGTGCCCAAGCCATGAGGCATCCATGCCCCCTGTGTTCCCCAGCCAACTCACCTTCCTCCACAACCAGGTTGCTACAGACACCTCCAAATGGTTCGAATTGCCAAGAGTGAAGCTGCAAAGAAGCAAATCAACCACAGGAAAGTTGCTGAGAGGCATCAAGCTGCTATCAAGGAATATCAGAGCTGTGTTACTACAGGTCCCTTAAGGATCTTAGAGCTGCACATAATGCATGGAGGATGCAAGCTAATGCTGATAAGGCAGCAAAACATGCCCAGAATCTTGCAGAGTGGCAGCTGAGGTGTGAGGCACTTCCTCCAGGTGCTCGGGAACCAAAGAGACCAGTGCAACCAAAACGTAAGGACACTCCAGCACAATTTAGGGGTGTTAGCAGGCAGAAAAAACCAGCAGAGCGACATGCAGTTGGAGACAGTGATGAGTGGGACGAAGATGAAGAGGATGAGGAGGCTGAATAGAGTGCGAAACATATGCTAAGGTTGTTAGATGAATTTATATATATTTTTGAAATGCAGAAAACCATCATGAATTGGCCCAGGGAGCAATCGGCCAAGGATTGTCTGCAGGTGGTATTGAAAGGAACACAGCAGGCGCATTTCTCAGCCAATTTACCTCAAATTTTGTACATAGAGCCGAAATTGAAAATATAATATGATATATAGAGTAGTTAAGTCGTTCTATTTACAAGGAGGACTCAGCAGATGGGCCGGCCAAGGACCGTCCATACCCTGTAGTAAGTCTTTGCGTTATTTTGGCGCAGACCCTCGGAGGATTTATGGATAACGAGGATCTGCAATTTGACATGAACACAGTTGGAGGAAAAGAAAGAAAAAGATTTTTTTTTCTCACGTGCGCTTCCCCACCACCACGTCACAAGGAAAAAAAATTCTTTCCAGTCCTATCCAGAGTGTTCCCTTTGTCAAAAGCTGCGCACCAACCGCAGTGCCAGTGCTTGAATAAGAATAAGTGTCTACTGGGAACAGGAGAGAGTTGTAGGAAGAGAAAAGAAAGGCTGAACTAGGGGACCGAACCCAGGACTCCCAATTAATTTACACGGAGGCCGAAAAAATGATGGTTTCCATCCATCCATCGCTCTCAGAAGGTTCGTACTCGAAATTCGCTCCGATCATTTTCCATCTAGATTCAAAATTTTTTTTTAATTCTCTCTACATGTGTGATGGCTCGGACGCACCTGGAAGCCAATGATGTTGTCTTCGCATGCTACTAGTGCGACGCAATCTGCCGGCTCGTCCATCAGGGTGGCTCGGCATGCCAGACGGCCGATGACATCCTCCTGGAATCGTCCCTCCAAGTCGTGGAATGTCACATCGGAGGGTGCGATGATAACGTTGTTGCCGTTGCCATTGCCATCCGTCGGTGGCGGTGGCGAATATTGGTGCCTCCGGAGTGGATAGGGATTAAAGTCAAGCACGAGCAGGTGGAAGGGTGCGTCTGCGTCTGCGTCTGACTCTGACTCTGACGAAAGGTCTTCGATATCGATATTGGCTTGAGTGAAAGAGGGGGAGGTATCGATACTGGCTTGAGTGAAAGAGGGAGAGATGTAGATGGACGCTTCGAGTCGCGTGACGAGGGTGACGAATCGGTATCCGTGCACCGAACAATCCTCCTTCTCAAGCCTTGGTGCGACGAACCACCGACTCGCCTTGGGTCCCCAGTCGGCCCAATCCACGCGTGGGTCCCCCCGCTCCCTTTCCTCTTCCAGAGAGCACTCTTGTTCTGGCTGAAATAGTCGTATGAGCGCCTCTCGCAGGAAGAACACCAGGTATGTCTCGGGTTCATCATAGTTGATTTCGAATATACCGATCGACATCACGATGACACCATGGTCTACTTGTGCAGGGATGGTGGCCCTCGAGAACGACATCGATGTGGGCGGGTATGATTCCGGCTGGGGCAGCTTGCTGTCGTGGAAGATCACTGGGGTACGGTACCACATGCTGCTGGAGAGGTCCGGGAACATCAAGTACTTCGGCTTCAAATTTGCACCACTCAGCTGGCCAGGGGAGCTCACTTTGAACACTATCCGGAGGTCCTGTGGTACTACCAACAGCAGCGTGGGCGCATCGAGAAAGGTGTACGTGTAGATGCCCAGTTCATGCTAGTGGCGAAATTGTGTGTGAGGGAGATGTGTAGTCGGTGTAATAAATAAAATATAGGGAAGGGAACTGACGAGTAGACATTCACCGCTTTTCCAGTCCCACATGGTGAGGACGTTGCCTTCCATCCGAGAGCAGATGAGCGCTGCGACGTAGCGACCTTTAATTTGCAGATCACATTGATCATGCTCTAGTGGGCCATCTATGGCCATCTTGATCATTTTGGCGTCTGGATGGTGCAGGTTGCTGGATAGTGTCCGCAGGTGGAAAATGTAATTCGACCTTCGGAAGTGAATCGTAGGTAGTGGTGTCACAAGGGGGGGCTAATAAATCAACGAACCCTTCCTTTTCCATGAAGCACAGTGCATCCTGGGATGGATCGAACGCGAAGTCGGCAACGTCCATACCCATATCCACGTACTTGTGGTGCCATCCTCGGGTACCTTCAAATTCCACCGGCATCAATCCACCAACCGGCATCTCCCAAAATTCGAGCGTCGCACGTGGATCGCCATCCGGGCCTATTTGACCAGGCTTTCCCTTCGCGAACACATGCCCATACATATCGTACGTGATTTCATCATCATCCCGGATGGGTATCGTCTCCTCGCGCGTCGGTCGAAGCGTCCGCCACGCCTCACGCGATCGCCGCAGCCGGTCTAGCAACGTGGCGGCGGGTACGTCGTTCCAGGGGGCAAGCGCGAGACACTCGGACGCAAGTTCGATAGAGAGCTGCGACTCCGCACTATGGTCGATGAGCTCTTGCACCCGTTTGCAGATCTGTCGTTATTGATGCCATAATTCGGTCGATGCTTAGTTCCTCCCTCCATTCACGAACGAAACATCCTCACAGCCCTAGTAGGCCGTAGACTCACTCACCAGACGGCACGGAAGGATATCGAACCCTCTGATCAGCACAATGATCGCTA
>Ga0307515_10023503_pt1 | contig 10796 bp, 9 predicted proteins | sample 17_EM_MG_FD_194513 | JGI IMG/M metagenome (GOLD analysis project Ga0307515, IMG submission 194513) | Populus trichocarpa ectomycorrhiza microbial communities from riparian zone in the Pacific Northwest, United States - 17_EM | ecosystem: Host-associated > Plants > Roots > Unclassified | place...
CAGAACCATCTTGATGTCCTTCTACAAGTTGTTGCACGTCGAGTAGGCCAGCTGTATGCTCGTTGTACACTTTCCCAAGGCCAGACAGGTTTTAGGTTTCGCTGGTCTTTGTTTCTACCCACGCTGAAATTCTTTCACTCAAAAGCAAGTCAAGGTATTCGAATGTCATCCCCAGATCATGCTCCTGCTTAACTATGCTGTATCGGTGAAGTAGCTGCACACTTGGCCGCTTCACCGATATATGAAATTTTTTTGGGAAGCTGAAGATACCTGGTCTCTTCCGGAAGACTGGCATATATCCCTGCAGGACCTCATGGTCTGTCCGGAAGCCTTCCTACGTCGTATTTGTACGACAGTTGGGGGGTGAACAATGTATAAGCGTCTTCTCGGTCAAATACCCGACTTCCCAGACGTGATGAAGCTTTCCTGAAGCCGATTAATCGGACTAGGCAGTGAGCCTTCTCCAGTGTTCGAATATGCCACCAATCGAATCAAGTTGATGCCCCCACCCCCTATTGCCCCTTCATCATTATTGGGGGCAGTCCTTCATATAGGCTAATCTCACTCTGAGACAAAACGACCTGTACTGAACGGATACCCTCCGATTTACGACGCTGGACTCATCGGTCTATCACCTGGCGCTTGAGTCTTAGCAGGATCTTAGCAGAACGGCCAACAAGAAGCACAAACTCCGTGGCTTGTGTGCTGGAATTTCCACGCAGCCAGGAACACGACGAAACGAAACGTGTTTGTTGGGGCCTGCTACAAACGCGTAAAGACACAAGACATACAGATGGTATCTTATATAGCCGAGAGGTGGCTAAGTGACTCCCGGCCTCGAGATCCCCTCAGCACCGGAACTCGCTGAGGCTCGCATACTGCATTCCAAATTCCGACAGCCCGTGGGTCTATATGCAGAAGTGGTTGTCCAGAGCAAAAATGAGTTATCTGCTTTATACGCCAGCCTTCTGAACTCCATTGTTTCCCAGTTGATGGCTCGTATTATAGAGCTCAAGTGGATGATCTCACTGGTTTCGATACTGCACCACTCCGGCACGACCATTCCCGAATGGTATTCCTTACATAGTTGACCCATCGCTGTCTTTAGGGTGCTTCTTCCCCGCTTCCAATACTTACCGATGATGTCAGGAAGCAGATTTTCACAATACATACTGAAGGATACCATACGTGGCATCACACATTCAGTTTCCTATTACTTTTCCCTTGAATTCCTCAGGCTTCACTGACTTTGAACGGCGCGGTGTGCTGCTCATACGTCTCGAACCCATTCGCATCCAGGATCTAGGATGTTAGTTTAATGTGAGCAACATGTCGGACCTTCAGACCCTCGGCTGTCCTCGTCGCTGCCCTTGTCTCGTCTCTTTATTCCCTGGACGCTGCTACAACTATGGTGAGTATTTCGTTCCTCCATGTCATCGCTCTCTGCACACCCACTACTAATTCCTCGTCTTTTGCGTTTCCCCACTCAGTACACACTACCGAGGAGCGATAGACGATAGAAAGTAATGCGGAAATGGCTCACCTTATCAGAGCATAGCGTCCCAAATGGGGACTGCACGTGTAGTGGAGGCCAAATCATCGCCGAACACAAGTTACACGGGGGGCCCACACGAATTTTGACGGCCCGTCCAGCCCAGCTTCCGCGCCGTCGCCATGCTCTGCACAACAGGATGGTTCTTGCCTAGTACAAGGGTTTTCACACGCCAACGTGCCCTCTTTGAACGGTTTCTCATCCAACCCCTCAGGTTCGCACATGTTCAACTGTGACAAGATCGGGTAACCTCTTTGAGATTTTTGTTGAACGGCATTGGTATGTATAGCAGGCTCGAAAGCTTGCTGTTTCATTGTACAATACTATTGATTACCTTGAACTGCCCCTGATCCCCATGACAACCTGGCTAGTTCAAGAAACGGAACTTTTCGGGAGTTTCACTTCCGCTGGAGTATGAATGGGTGTCCAATTCGAGATTCAGACTACAAAATTGCGTGCCAACAGGAGGATTTTATAAAATCACACAGGGGCAATATATTATATTGGCCGCATAGTACGTTGACATGAGGTCATTGGGAGGGTCACTGAGATCTCGTAAAATCTCGGAGCGATCGAACAGGGAAGTGGTAAGGGAATAACGGAAGACATAAGTAAAACACAAGGCCCGCGGCTGCATTGGGAGCGGACTGGGGGAGGCGTAGAGAGCCCAGAACAGGGTATCGACCCACATGTGTCTGTGTGTCTGAATCATTCCGGATGATACGTTGAGCCTGGCTTCAACAGACACGCCGTCGGTTGCGGTTAGGAGCCGGCCCGGGACGGGGATTCTTTGAAAACCACCCAACCCGATTCGTGCCGTAACACTCGAAAATTGAGCACTTACCAAAGTTTGGCGTCTACCACACACATAGAGAGTCGTCCCAAGCCTAAATTTTGACCTCTTAGGCGATTACGGGAGAAATATTGACTAAGTAACTGGGGAGCAGTTGCAACCGAACTCTGTTTTAGAGCCTGTAACCACCGTTTCTTCTACAGGTATTATTAGATCCCTTCAGATATCGCTCATGTTTCTAGGACTCTGGTTACATCAGGAACCGCAATTATATTAACTAGAGGAGAGCTGGTAGGATTCATTCACACATTTATTCATCTACCGACCAACTAAATACTCGGTTGTTACGGCTATGGTGCTATCAAGGAATGTATCACCAAAGCAGCGCAGCGGCTATGGTGAATCAGGCAGATACGACAATCTTTACCAATATAAATATTGAGGCTATTGTTACCGCAACACGGGGTAGAATAATATCTGAAGTAGCTATAATAGTAGTGAGAGTAGCCATTTAGGCGAGGATGATTCATATGATGGGCACTGACAGCACCATCCTAATGCAGTGAAGACAACAAGCACACACAGCAGCGACTAACGGCACATTTGGAACAGGTCCGCAAAAGGAGAAATTGTCATTGCTATTTTAGGTACTCATAACTGCAAAGCAGCCCCGCGAACAATGGGTTTAACGAACAATTTCCATTCTTCCCTGCAGGGCTGTAGTCCTCAATGGTTCAGGAGAGAAAGGGATGTAAAAAAGACATATTTCTGAGTTTATACATGAAGGGAACCCCGTTAGAAGCCCATTTGTGACTCAATGAGGAGGTTAAGGAAGACGGGACCAGAGCTTTAATCCCGAGAGCATCTCATACTCCAAATGAGAATCAAAAACGTGACAAAGAAAGGACGGCTAGTGCTATGCACTGTTAAAAATTTGAGTCCAAGCAGTTCCAAGGGCAAAGTGTTCAAACTCGAGGGAAATTGATCGAATACGAGATGTAAGAAGCATTGTAATGAGGGCAGGTGAATGGAGGCCACGGCGGCAATCAATCGGTCCGAATCTGTGACCCGACCATGTGAGTCAGGCTGTGAAAACACATGGATCGGGTTACCAGAGGAGGGTGGTTCATGTGGAAATGACCCCCACACACGGTTGGTGTTGTCATCAGATCCAGAAACAATGTGCGGCCCATCGGGTGAGTGAACAACAGACATCATGCTCGCGGTCTGCCTCTATAAACCTGGCAATTGCGGCACCAGTCTTGGCATCCCAGACTCGAATAGTCATATCATTCGATCCAGAGGTGGTGTGTCGCCCATCGGGAGAGTAAGCGACGGACTACTCACCCTCATTATGCCCCTGTAGAGATGTGCCTACCAAGACACCAGTCTTAGCATCCCAGACTCGAATGTACCTTCCATCAGATCCGCAGACAATGTGCCGACCATTCCGGAGAATAGGACGGGGTCAGTTTGCCCCTTAAGGGGCTCACCAATTACAGGACCAGTCGAATAGTCCAGTCTCGGGGTCCGGAAGTGATCTGCCGCCCGTTGGGGGAACAACTCATGCAAGTGACGGTGTTCGTGTGTCCAATCCATTCCAATGGCGGTGCCGGCCACGACAAAAAAACCCCTCTCACCATCTCGATGGTTTTATTGAACGCCTTGCATAAGGTGTTTACAAAATCGAGGGCCGAAAATCAGGTACGCGTCGTCCACCCAACCCTCTATACTTGTACGCACCCTTCTGTGGCTGGGGCAGATTGGCGGAGCCTTCTGAAGTTCGTTGCTGGCCGCGCACGAGCATAACCTACAAGGTGGGTGTCCGCCGCACGTCCTACGGAGATATTTTACTCTTCCTCTGTCTGCCGTTGGGCCATAGATGGCCCGGGGGATCCATCACCGATGGCACGTCGGAAAATCGAGTTGACCTGACCAAGTAGGCGTAGCATCCCGACGGTAGAAGAACACCTGCATGTGCAAGGGGTTGGATGAGAAAGTGTTTGAAGAGGGCATGCTTGTGTTTGCAGACTTTGTCCTAGACAGGAAATATCCCGTTGTGCAGGGCATAGTGAGAGCGCGGAAGCTGGGCTGAACGGGCTGTCAAGATATCATGGGAGATACATTCCGAGGGGGAGGACTCTCAAGCCCAACGCGGCTGCTTGAGCTGGTTTGTTGTATCTGTAGAAACGGTAATTGACGACCAGAGTATTTTGCTCAGTAGACGAGATCGTAGGATTCAAAACATCGGGTGGTTTGGCAAGTGATAAAACGGCAAGTGGGCGACGGGAATGTGATCGGAACACGCCGGTGCTGCAAAAGTGACTTGGTGACATCTGGCCGGGTTGACTGAGATTAAAATACCGTGATTTATAGATCGAGGATTGGAGCAAAACGCGTCGCATTATCTCAACGCTAAGACATCGGGGCGAGTCACCTCCAATCGTCTAGTAGAAATTTGAAAACCCAGTGTCGCCCGCAAAGATCAAGTTGAGCCAGACGCTCAACCGCACACTGGCCCTCGCCAGTGCCTCCTCAACGATGGGGTACGCGCCAACGGCATACGCGCCGCCCACCTCGGTATTATTAATCGCCGCGTCGCCATCCTTCAGGACATACGTGCACACCGCCTTGTTCGTGTCATCCGCCCATCGCAAAGTCGCTTCCTTGATCGCCTGCAACGAGCGCACGTCGTAACAGCCAATCCACTTTTGCACCCTGTCCTTGTATTCTCCCTCGTTAATCGCAGCCGCGAGCTTGCTCGCGAACCCGAAGGAGTTTTCGAAGGTGATAGTCGCGTTCGGCGCGAGACCGAAGATCGAGTTGGGGATTGCGGTATCCCATACGGCGTGTAGGTTCGTCTTGAAGCCGTTGAAGGTGACCTTGATGGTGTTCCCACCGAGATCTATGCCCGCTGTGTGCAATGGCTGCGCGATATCCCCGATGAACTGTGAAGATGAGATTGTGAGTTCCACAATCCACGGTATAGGACCGTACAACACCTTACATGGATGATAAACTCCAAGGCCTGCTGCCTCTGTACCGGATTAAGGGAGCTGTTCTGCACTCGCAAAGTCTGTCGACCAAACACTCCATGAATCCATGGGTCCAACCACAACCCCGGTCCGCCTCGACTCACATAATTCGCAATAGCAGATACTACACATCCTTCCTCAGGACAATCGGACATGGCGACCCCGCAGGTCCCAGGCGGGTTGACGTTCGCGTCGATGAAATGAAACGGCGAGGAAAACTTCCCGTCGGGTGTTGTCCTGAACTGGTCTGCCCAAAGCGCAATGCGGCCCATGTAGACAGGTGTCGTGTCGTTGAGGATCCCCTGAACGGCGGAGATTGTCTCCGGGAGGAGGTATTGCTGCGCGAGCAGGGCGACGGTTTGATGGCCCAGCGTGCCCCACCCATACACAGAGGGGACAGACGTAGCTGCAGCTACGAGGAGCGCGGTGGCCTTCATGGTGTTGCGACTATCGGAGTTGGAGAACGATGGAATCGGCGAGCCAGGAAGCAGAGTCACACTGGACTCGCGAGAAGTGCGTCACAAGGTGCCGGCGATGAACGAGGGATGATAGAACCGAGCTTTTAAGCTGGTGCAATGCTAATCATGCCGGTCCCTATGAGCCAGCTTCTGGATTCAATATTGTTGTGGTTGTATCCAGCGGCTGGCCCATATGGACCCGCATTCCATACTCTCTGTGCAATGCATGGTACGCCATGTGTAGGATAATCGGTTAAGAAGAAATGATTTGACATAGAAGCAATTTGCAGAAACGTGCGTGACGGAAATAGCCTGCGGTCGAGGTGAGTGTCAGAAAATGGCATAAACGACCTGAAGTGCTTCGTGGAATAATTGATGACCGCTGAAATATTCATTTAGGACCGTGGTTGGTCGGTGTGCTGCTATGGCCGGTGAAACGACGGGGCGACCATGGCGTCAGCGTATATACGGCATAAGATTGATCCAATTTTAAGATCCAGTAACTGGTGTGTTCCCCAAGGCTTCAGAGCCTTGGGCGGATGGCGGGCGAATCATAGTGTCTGATAGGGAGTCCAGGGGATCTTTCGACGCAACATTCTGAAATGAGATATCCCGAATCAACATGCTCGATAGCGAGAGGTCACATAGAAGGCCTGGGCAGCCTTGGGGGCCGGCGCTATAACACTAGAAATTTGAAGATAAGGCCCTGTGGTAGCAATTACATACCTTCAGGCTCGCTGAAATTTCATGCATTTCCCCTCATGAAGCGTGGTAAAGTGTGTTCCATGTTCTGAAGCTCTCTAACCGAAATCCAAACCTCATTCGGCCATTGCATCGTCAATGGGATATCACCCCCATACTCCCCTTTGACTTATGGGGCAAGGGGACTCATCGATCTTCAGAGGGCGACGTCCAAGATCGCTCCAGGTTAACTTCACTCGCGGCAAGAACTTGAATCTCATCACCGGTGGAGTTCCAATAGAACATTTTCAGGTGAATACGTTGCGTTTCAAGGCTTTACTTTCTCGATTTGATAACCTTATGAAGTCTTGGAGCGACACCTACACCCCTCAGATGTCAGCTCGTTCTTCGCCGAGTGGTGGTATGCAATCAGCCATGTTAGAAGTTGTGATTACGAGTAATTCGTTGTCCCAGAATGAACCCCTTGCGTGGAAGCAAACTGACAGAGTGTGCTCATTGACGCAGCTAGAGTTGGGATACGTTCCGCAAAGAAATCCAATATTTATGGGGTCACAGAGACCTACTGTATAATATTAGGTCTCACAAACGCCTCTACGGGTAATGTGATCTCAGTGGATCGAATGAATCGAAAGGACCGAATGGATCGAACAAGCTCGTCAAAGTGCCAGCTTTGAGCCTTGCGGAGCACTTGGGCGTCGTGCAAGGGCGTCTAATGTAAGGGGCCGTTTCCCTATATGGTTCCTCACCAGTTCTCAGGACCAGCCTTCACTGGAGCAGCCTTTTCGGTGCCCCCGTCCAATGTCCAATAACATACTAGTTGTCATCTCAAAATGGATTTCGAGCTATTGTGCATACCAACTAGCCAGGAGAGAAGGTTCCTTAATTGGATGCCAGTCCAGTCTGGCTTTCATTCTCACCGCCCTCAGCCACTGCCGTCTTACGTCAACACCGAGCCTAAACTGCGCAGTCAAATATACCCACTGGATACCAGATGGTCACAGGTGCCAGCTTGTTCATGAGAAGCTCACGGTTGCAAAGCGCCGGGGGAGCAGAACGATTATTCGCTCCGTTTGAGCTGGCGGGGACGTTGAGCTTGCTGATGGACCCTCTATGACGGATCTTGTGTACCTCTTTGCATGCTCTCCTGTGTTAGCGCTGGCCTAGGAACCCGAGCGAGGAGCGATGAACGCTTGGCACGCTGACTCCCACGTTGCATCGGAAAGGGAGTTCTCTCCGCTTTCCGACGCACATGTCCTCAATCTACTTAGTTGGCTTCATTTCGCTGGCTAACTGAACTAAATAGCTTGCGCGATGGCGATTCATCATCGGTGGAATCCTCTTAGGTCCGTCCCAGCGGCGATGTAGGCGCTCAGGAATCAGGAATCAGGCAAAAGGCATCAGGCATCAGGCAAAGCCTCGCTGGTGACATTACGGGTGGGCCGGGTATAAGAATACTGGTGCAGAATCGTGCCAATATGCAAACACCAACAACCCACTTGACCCCCCCCATTCTCTCTTCTCCGTCTTCTTCGTCTTCTCCGTCTTGTCTTCCTTCACGTCCTAGCAAATTACTTATGTCCCGCTCCCGTCATGTTTCGCCGCCCCGAGGAGTGCAGACCTACACAGAGGTCGACTCGGACTTGCGGGAGCCCAACACAGTCGGCCCCAGCCTTCCCTCGTCCCACGATCTGACGCCCTGACCTCGTTCGCTTGCGACCGCGGCCGCGGCGATCCCGTACTTACACAGATCCTCTCCCCTTTCGACCCCGGGGAGCACCCTGCTTTCCAATGCGGTCGCGTCGCCGTCATCACCGGTGCTGCGTCTGGCATCGGGCGCGCTGCTGCAATCGAACTTGCTCGGTGCGTCGTCTTCATCTTCGTTCCGCCCGCGTTGGATCGCGAATCAATCCACCCAACAATTGACTGACAAACTGGTCGATTGGTGCCCTGCTCAGGCATGGCCTTAGGGTCGTCCTCGCCGATATCGACGTGGAAAATGTGCACATGCTCGGACGCGAAATTGCGGCGCAAGTCGGCCAGCAGAACGTGCTTGTCGTCCCCACCGACGTGAGCAACCCCGAGCAAGTGCAACGGCTCAAGGACAAGGCATATGAAACCTTTGGAGAGGTGCGCACTCTTGCCCCCGATTGTGTGCTTTTCGCCATTTTCGGTCTTGTTTTGTTTCTGGCGCAATTTCGGCGAAATCGGAGTACTAACAAGCGAGCACGTGCTGCTGTAGGTGGCTGTCCTCCTAAACAATGCCGGTATTGCCACGAAGGGCACCGCGCTCGACGGTTTGGACACCTGGAAGAAGGTCATTGACGTCAATCTATGGGGGTACGTCTTCCCAATTCTCCCGCCCTTCTTGCAGCTTCTGCGACCCCCTTCCCTCCGGTTCCGTCGGGTTTTGACCGGACGGGCTTTCGTAGTGTCATTTACGTGCAACAAGCTTTTGGTCCGATTATGATTCACCAAGAGAACCCGTCGGTCATCATCAATACCGGGTCGAAGCGGGGAATTACTAACCCTCCGTACGTCGCCACTGCGAGGAGTGCGGGCGCCTATAAAAAAATCCTGACTAACTTCGAACTTCCTTCAGTGGCAACGCTGCGTATAACGCCTCGAAGGCGGCCCTCAAGAGTCTCACGGAGGGTCTCGCCTGGGAGCTGCGCGAACAACACTCGAAGGTGACCGCGCACCTCTTCTTGTTCGTTTGGCTTAACTCTCCCGACTTCGTAATTTTTACCTTCTTTTGCAGGCCCGGGTGGACGCACACTCGCTTGACTGCAGGGGACTCGCTTGATGAGAAGCCCGCGGTCGCCTGGACAGCGCAGCAGACTGTGGAGTACATGCTGGAACATGTCCGCCTTGGAGAATTCTACATCATAGCCCCGGACAACGACACGCCGGCGCATCTCGACAAGCTGAGGATTCAGTGGGCGATGGAGGACGTAACCGAGGGGCGACCCGCGCTGAGCAGGTGGCACCCGGACTTCAAGAGCGAGTATGAGGAGTTTGTACGCGAGGGATTGGCTGAGCCGAGAAAGCGGAGTCCGACAACGATGGTGCTTTGAACAATTGTGTAGAAGGGAAGTGTTCTGCGGGGAAAGAAACCAAACCGCTGTTCATGTACCTGTGTTCTCCACCCACTTGTGACTTATGACCACCGGCCAAATGCGGATTGGGAAGTTTTCGATAGATTTAATTATATAATTACGGAAATGGCGAACGTGCCAACACACAAACAGAAAAATTGGGAGATGGGCTGATCACAGCCCAGGTCACAAGCAACCCGGATGAGCAGGGTTGCATTGCGGAAGAGCATCAGGTGATGGCAAGTCCCGCTAAGGGTGGCTGGATTGGGTTGAGTATATATATTTTATATACAATATTAACAACATGGACGATCACGAGCAACTAAGTTAGCAAGCAAGCAAGCAACCTAATGGCCGAGGCTATATAAAAGGGCCTCCGTTTGGTCTTCCTTGTCATCACTCTTTGCATCCCCCCTCGTCGCCTTCTGCTCTCGTCTGCTCATCATGGGCACACCGGTGAGTGCGACCACGGGTTCAGCCCGCGCGGAGTTAGCCGGCGCCCTTTCGGAGCCAGGCGCGCCGCCACGCCAGTACCGGTACTGACGATCGCGGATGACTAGAACAACACCAACCTAGCTGCACGACTGCACGTCCCCGCCCTCTACTCCCATGCTTCCAGCAGGACCGGCAGCGACGCCTCGCTTCCAGTCGTCAAGAACGTCCCGTGCGTCCTCCAATGGCACCCATTCCGTCCTTCACGCGTAACTGATCTCGGTGTGTCTGTCCACAGTGGGTACATTAGCCCCGCATTTGCCGGCAAGGCCGCGCAGCGTCAAAAGGTCGAAGCCAACGTCCTTACCAAGGGCTTCCTCCCCAAGGACCTCGTCGCACTCGAGGTCGCGTGGTTCTACGATAACCTCGGCATCGAGGTGCGCACACCACATCATCCACAGCCTATACTTTCTCCTGACCACACCAACTAACCTGTCTCATCTTGACAGGAATCCTACTTTGCAAACGAGACCCACGAGGCCATCACCGACCACATTATCGCGCTGTATGCCGCCAAGACTCTCGCGTATACCAGGCATTCGGACGAGCTCGTCATCGAGCTCGAGAAAATCACGGACGATGGCGCCTTGTTTATTCACACCAGTCGGCCCGGAGTTTCAGCGACTAGTGGCCCAGGTGCACACTGTGAAAAGAGGTGTGCTGAAATGC
>Ga0307515_10023504_pt1 | contig 10796 bp, 11 predicted proteins | sample 17_EM_MG_FD_194513 | JGI IMG/M metagenome (GOLD analysis project Ga0307515, IMG submission 194513) | Populus trichocarpa ectomycorrhiza microbial communities from riparian zone in the Pacific Northwest, United States - 17_EM | ecosystem: Host-associated > Plants > Roots > Unclassified | place...
GTGCTCGACGCAATCGCAAAATAGGTCGACGAGGTGGTCCACGATTGCACGGTGTACGCGATGTAGTACTTGCCGTCGGTGTGCTTCATGATGCTCGGGTCACGCAATACACCGGTGGAGCCGCCGAAGTTGGTGTTCGACAGCAGCTTGAAGCTGGTGGCGTTGTCGGACAGATAGACCCACAGCTTCTCGTCCGCCGCAGCGTCGCCCTTGAAGGTGGCGAACACATAGCTCGTGGCCGCGCTGACGTTGACCGCATTCGCGGACAAAAGAAGGCCTGTCGCGCTGGCAAGCAGCGCGCTGCGAAATGAAAGTTTCATCGGTTTGTCTCCGTGGTGCGCGTGCGTGCGCGCTGGTTTTATCGCCGGGGCATGCTAACGACGGCGATGTCGGTGGGCCAATCGCTTTTTCTCGCGCTGCGATGCCAAGAACGAAATGCCCGGAGCGGCACAGGGTCAAGGATGACGGAGTGATGACGAAGTTCTGATTCATCCTGATGCACAAGCGGGCGATAAAGTTCGGCATGTTCCGACTCCGCCTCTCGCTCGCATTTGCTGCCCTGGTGGCTCTGGTCTGCATCCAGGCCGCGTTCGTCCACTGGGGCTCGGCCCGCGTGCACTCGCACGCGCAGCACAGCCGGCTCGCGAGCGACATCCTGTCCGAGCTGCTGGCGCTGTCGGCCAACAAACAGCGCCTGCGCGTCTGGGCATCGCAGCAGCTGATGGGTGCCGATGCATCGCTCGACGTGCGCGACCGGCTGCTGGCGCAGATGCAGTCGAGCGCAGGCAGCCTGAAGGAGCTTGCCGCGCGCGACCTCGACACACAGAGCGAACTCGCAGCACGCGATGGCGCGCCCGTGCCGCCCGAGGTGCATCAGCTCGTGGCCGTCACCGAGCTGCTGGACGACAACATTGCCGCCGTGCGCTCGCGGCTCGTGCAGCTGACGCCGCTCGAGCGCGGCGCCGAATTCAGCACCGTCTGGCGCGAACTCAACGAGGTGTTCGACAAGGCACGCGGCCGTGACCTGCGCGAGCTCGTCAACGGCGCGATCGAGCGCCAGCGCGAAGCGGTACCCGCCGCGCGCGCCATCACCGAACGCGGACTGGATTTGCTGCGCCTGCAGGCCAGCATCATGGTGCTGGTCACGCTGGTTGCGGCTGTTGTGCTGGCCATGCACCTCGGCCGGCGGCTGCAGCGGCCGCTCGACCGCCTGCTCGCCGGCATCAAGGCCCTGCAGGCCGGTGAACTGGAGCACCGCGTCGCACTCGGGTCGAACGACGAGTTCGACCGCGTGGCCGGGCACTTCAACGCGATGGCCGCCGAGCTGCAGCAGCACCGCAGCGACGCCGACGCGGCACGGCACCGGCTGGAAGATGCGGTGCAGGCGCGCACCCGCGAGCTGAGCTCGGCGCACGACGCGCTGCAGCACGTCGATGCGCGGCGCCGCCAGCTCTTTGCCGACCTGGGCCACGAGTTGCGTACGCCGGCCACGGCGATTCGCGGCGAGGCCGAGATCGCGCTGCGCGGTGCGGACAAGCCGGCCGATGAATACAAAGAGACCTTGTCGCGCATCGTCGGCGGCGTGAAGCAGCTGGCCGGAGTCATCGACGACCTGCTGCTCATCGCCCGCGCCGAAGCCGAGCAGCTGTCGATGCACTTCGATGCGGTCGATCTGCTCGCACTGCTGCGCGACGCCGCCGAGCAGGCGGAGGCGCTCGGTGCGCAGCACGAGGTGAGCGTGCAGCTCGAGGTGCCGGCGACTGCCGACGGTGTGCCGGCCACCGTGCATGCCGATGCCGACCGGCTGCGCCAGGCAGTGGTGATCGCGCTCGACAACGCGGTGCGCTATTCGCGGCGCGGCGGCACCGTGCGGCTGGGCTGGCAGCCCCGCGACGACAGGATGGACATCATGGTCATTGACGAAGGCATCGGCATCGGCGCCGAAGAACTGCCGCTCGTGTTCGAGCGCTTCGTGCGCGGGCAGCGTGCACGCGTGCACCGGCCCGACGGCACCGGCATCGGCCTGTCGATCGCGCAGGCGATCGTGCGGGCGCATCGCGGCGAGATCCGCATCGAAAGCCGCATCGACCAGGGCACCACGGTGTGGATCGAGCTGCCTTGTCACGCAGAGCTGGAGGCGCAGTCATGAACCTGCTGGTGGTCGAAGACGACGTGCGGGTTGCCGATTTCCTGGTGCGCGGCCTGAAGGCCGAAGGCTATGGCGTGCAGCTCGCCCGCACCGGGCCGCAGGGGCTGGAGCTTGCGCGCACCACCGAGCCGGCGCTGCTGATCCTGGACCTGATGCTGCCGGGCCTCAGTGGCCTGGAGTTGTGCCAGACGCTGCGTGCCGAGGGCAGCCATGTGCCGATGCTGATGCTCACCGCGATGAGCAAGCTCGAGGACAAGGTGAACGGCCTGCGCCTCGGCGCGGACGACTACCTCACCAAGCCCTTCGCGTTCGAGGAGCTGCTGGCGCGCATCGAGGCGCTGCTGCGCCGCGGCCGCGAACAGCGCCCGCGCGCGACCACGCTGCAGGTGGCCGACTTGCTGCTCGATCGTGAGCGCATGCAGGTCAGCCGGGCCGGCAAACCGATCGCGCTGACGGCGCGCGAACTCGCTTTCCTGGAGCTGCTGATGAGCACGCCGGGGCGCGTGTACAGCCGCGAACGCATCCTCTCGAACGTGTGGGGCACGAACGAAGACCCGCTGACCAATGTTGTCGACGTCTACGTGCGGCGCCTGCGCAGCAAGGTCGACGAAGGGCACCCGGTCGCGCTGATCAAGACCGTGCGCGGGCTGGGCTACCGGCTCGATGCGGATGCGGGCTGACGCCGTGCCGCGTTCATCAGATGTTCATCAAAACATCACCCATTCATCACCTTCAGTGAGGGTCGCCGTTCATCGCTCGTCGAAACAATGACGCCATGCATCGATTGCGATGCAGCACCGAAAAAAACACGGTGTCATTCAACCCTAGACGAGGACTTTCATGAACCTGCTCCGCGCAGCTCTCCTTCCCGCAGCCACCATGGTCGCCATCGGCCTGGCCTCTCCCGCTTTCGCACAGGCACCGGCTGGCGCCACCTGCAAGCCCACCGATGAGAAGCAGGTTGCTGCGCTGTTCGACCGCTGGAACGACTCGCTCCGCACGCTGGACGCCGACAAGGTCGTCGCCAACTACGCAAGCGATGGCGTGCTGCTGGCCACCGTGTCGAACACCCCGCGCACGAACCCGGCGGAGATCCGCGACTACTTCGTGAAGTTCCTGAAGAACACGCCGCAGGGCAAGATCGACAGCCGCACGATCAAGATCGGCTGCAACATCGCGCAGGACATCGGCACCTATACCTTCACGTTCAAGGACGGCAAGACGGTGCACGCCCGCTACACCTACGTCTACGAGTTCGAGAACGACAAGTGGCTGATCGCGCACCACCATTCGTCGGCCATGCCTGAGGCGGCAAGCAAGGGCAAGTAAGCGTGGGATGACGGCCGGGGTGCTTCACGCCCCGGCCGTTCAGCTTGAACCCGGTCTCAGATCGGGAACTGCGTGGTCGACAGCACCTGCTTCAACACCATGAACGACCGGATCTGCCGCACCCCCGGCAGGTGCAGCAGCTGCTCGGCGTGCAGGCGGTTGAAGCTGTCGCTGTCGCGCGTGCGCAGCAGCATGAAGTAATCGAACTCGCCGGTCACGATGTGGCATTCCATGCAGCCCGAGACCTTCGCGGCGGCTTTCTCGAAGTCGGCGAACGAGTCAGGCGTCGACCGGTCGAGCACCACGCCGATCATCACCAGCATGCCGGCGTCGAGTGCACGTGGGTTCAGCAGCGCAACGATGCCGGTGATCAGGCCCATCTGCTTGAGCCGCTCGACGCGCCGCAAACAAGCCGGTGCACTCAGATTCACCTTGGCCGCCAGCGCCACGTTCGAGAGCGACGCGTCGCGTTGCAGCGACCGCAGGATGGCCTTGTCGGTGCGGTCGATCTCGTGCGTGAGCGAGCCGGGCGGCGATGTGGTGGCACGAACTTTTGTTGCGCTCATGGTCGCCTTGTAGAAATTTTCCTCGTCGGGATGACGAGATGCCAGGGCAATGTTTCTTCAGCGGGGCCGATTTTGCAACCCTGAAAGCAGGCATTTTTTCTACCATGGAACGATCGTCCGCAGCGATGAAAGCGATCCGAGCATGCCCTCCCTGTTCGCCAGCTTCGATGCCTGGGCGCCGCCCCCAACTCCACGGTCACGAGCCATGAACCTGAAACGCTTCCCCCGCCATGCATTGACCTTCGGCCCCACGCCGATCCAGCACCTCAAGCGCCTGAGCGCGCACCTGGGTGGCGAGGTCGAGCTGTACGCCAAGCGCGAGGACTGCAACAGCGGCCTGGCCTTTGGCGGCAACAAGACGCGCAAGCTCGAGTACCTGATTCCCGAAGCGCTGGCCCAGGGCTGCGACACGCTGGTGTCGATCGGTGGCATCCAGTCCAACCAGACGCGCCAGGTGGCAGCTGTGGCAGCGCACCTGGGCATGAAGTGCGTGCTGGTGCAGGAGAACTGGGTCAACTACTCCGACGCCGTGTACGACCGCGTCGGCAACATCGAGATGTCGCGCATCCTCGGTGCCGACGTGCGGCTCGATGCAGCCGGCTTCGACATCGGCATCCGCCCGAGCTGGGAGCAGGCGATGGAAGACGTGCGCAAGGCGGGCGGCAAGCCCTTCCCGATCCCGGCCGGCTGTTCGGAGCACCCGCTCGGTGGCCTGGGCTTCGTGGGCTTTGCCGAAGAGGTGCGCGGACAAGAGGCCGAACTCGGCTTCAAGTTCGACTACATCGTCGTGTGCTCGGTCACCGGCAGCACGCAGGCCGGCATGGTGGTGGGCTTTGCCGCCGACGGCCGCGCCGATCGTGTGATCGGCATCGACGCGTCGGCCAAGCCGGCGCAGACGCATGCGCAGATTCTTCGCATTGCACAGAACACCGCCGAACTGGTCGACCTCGGCCGCGAGATCACCGCACAAGACGTGGTGCTCGACACCCGCTACGGCGGCCCCGAGTACGGCCTGCCCAACACCGGCACGCTAGAGGCGATCCGCCTGTGCGCACGGCAGGAAGGCATGCTGACCGACCCTGTCTACGAGGGCAAGTCCATGCACGGCATGATCGACAAGGTGCGCCGCGGCGAGTTCCCCGCGGGCTCCAAGGTGCTGTATGCGCACCTGGGCGGCGTGCCGGCGCTAAACGCCTACAGCTTCCTGTTTCGCAACGGCTGAGGGCGGCGCTGGCGCAAGGCCGATTGCGATATCGGCCGCTTGGCGTAGCGCTAAGCGTTGCCCTAAGCCGCAGCGGGCAAGCCCGGTTGTTCAGGCCGGCGCCAGACGTAGACGAGCACACCCAGCATGACGGCCGCCACCACGGCCTGGATGCCGCGCGACTGCGTCTCCACGAATATGAGCGAGAAGCTTGCGACCATGCTGGCCGTGATGACCCACTTCGTCGCACGTGAAATCGCCCCGGCGGTCTGCCAGTTGGTGATCAGTTTGCCGAAACGCGGATGCGTCGTCAGCCACTTGTCCATGGCCGGTGACGAGCGTGAAAAGCAGGCCGCGGCAAGGGCGAGGAACACGATGCCAGGAATCAATGGCACGACGAGCGCGACGACGCCGATGGCAAGGCTGAGGCAACCCAAGGCTGCATAGAGTGGCCGCTGCCATGAGGGCTTGAGGGAGGTGGTCGGATTCGCCATCGTCAAAGTACCGTGCTGTGAGGCATGTGCGCTGGCACATGCATGGGGCTGGAATGCGCGACACCGCGATCTGCGATGTCGTGAAAGGATCCATTGTCGGCGCCCGAGGGGCTCATTCCGCGCGGGTCAGCTCGCTGGGCCCCAGAAAATGTCTTCCGCGTCCTGGTCGCTTGAGAACAACCGCACCTCGGCGATCTTGCCGTTGTCGATCTTCAAGAGATCGATCCCCGGCTGGGCCAGGCTGATGCCGTCGCGCTCCGCGGCGAAGTCGAGTTCGATCGTGACCCAGCCGCCGTTCTCCATGTAGCGGCTCGCGCGCTCGATCCGGAATGATCCGCGCGACACGCCCATCATGCCGCCGAGCATCTCGACGACGGCGGGCAAACCGCGGTGCGTGCCGGAGAACCGATTCTTGCCCGGCTGGTGCCATACGACATCCGCTGCGAAGAGCGTGCCAAGCGCCGCTTGATCTCCGGTTTGCACCGCGCGGATGTAGGTCTGGGCGAGTTCGATGGGCGTCATCTGATGTTTCTCCGTTCAACGTTTGAGAGGTTTGAGATTGCGTGGCGCGCCAGTCGGCTGGAGGCAGACGTCGTTTGGCACAACGCAGCGCATGCGGTCATTTTGCGAACAAATGGCGGCTGACTCACGGTCAGAATACGGGCGACTTATGGTGATAAACGGACAATGAGACGCACGCGCCCACCTGCGCCGAGCGATGACATCGAACGCATCGGCTACCGCCCTGCCGCCCCGTATGCGCTCGACATCGAAATCCTGTCGATGCGCAAGCTGAAGGCACGCATTGCCGCGGAAGACCTCAGAACGGCGCATCGGCTCGAGTTTCACCAGCTCATGTGCGTCACCGAAGGCAGCTGCACGCACGTGATCGACTTCAGTCCGATTCCCTGCGAGCCGGGATCGCTGGTCGTCCATCAACCTTCGCAGACCGAGCAGTACGACGTCACGAGCGACTGGGACGGCTGGCTGGTGCTCTTTCGTCCGGAGTTTTTGTTCGCAGCGCCCTCGGGTGCCGCGAGCGACAAGACCGCCGAGGTTAACCTGATCGGAATTCTTGCGGGGCTGCCTCGGCATCTCGCGCTGCCGGCCGCCGAATTCCGTGTCGTCAGAGACGCTCTCTCACGAATGCATGCGGACTCGCAGCAGGAGGGCCTGGTGCCGGAGATCCATGCGCTGCTGCGGCATCAGCTGTGCGCGCTGCTGATCCGGCTGCACAGGGTGCAGCGGCATCGTGAGGACCTGCAAGCCGCAGCGCCATCGGAATTGCGTCGATTCCGGCGCTTCCAGCAGCTACTGGAGCAGTCCTTCACCGAGTGGCATCAGGTCGCCCTGTACGCGAATGCCCTGGGGTGCACCGAGAAGACGCTGTCGCGCGCGACCATGACCGTGGCCGGACTCACGGCCAAGGCGTTCATCGCGTCGCGGGTCAGCCTGGAAGCGAAGCGCCTGTTGGTCCACACCACGCTCTCGGTGACGGCGATTGGCGACAGCCTTGGCTTCGACGACCCCAGCAACTTCGTGAAGTTCTTCAGGCGCGAGGCGGGCTGCACGCCGCTGGAGCTTCGCAGGCAGCACCAACCGGCTTGATGCTCCCGCGGCTTCCCCCGCTCAGATCTTGCCGACCCCGGCGTGCGTGCGCACCACGGTCGGCACATCTTCGGTGGCGTAAGGCGTGACGAGGCGCATGGCCTCGCTCTTCATCGCGTCGATCGGTGCGCTGTCCTGCGCCATGTAGTCGGTCTTGGGCGCCGGTGAAGCGACGTTGGCCTTGCACGCCCGGCCGAAGGCGGCGGTGCACGATGCTGTCGTTGCCGTGGTCGATGCATAGAAGCCGAACAACTTGCCCCGGTGTGCAGGGTCGGCCGAGCCGGCGACAGGTGACGGAACATTCAGGAACTGGTTTCCCTCGAGCAGAACGAGGGTGGGGTCACCTTCGTAGTCGAGCGCGTGGCCGCCGCTGTTCTCGAACAGGTTGTTCACCACCTGCACGATCGCGCCGGTGCCCTGCGAGATGATCTTCGGCGCACGGCCGTCGAAGTCGTGCAGCCAGTTGCCGACCATCGTGGCCCGGCCGTTGGCGTAGAGGAGGATGTTCCAGTAGTGGCGGCTGTTGCAGTCGATCGAGTAGTCGGTGCGGCCGTCGAACTCGTTGTTCGAGATGGTGAGGTTGTCGACCTTCACCGTGGCCGAGCCGTCGCCCGTCACCAGCAGTTGCCGCCCGATGCGCGCAAAGCGGTTGTGGTCGACCCACACGCCGGTGGCATCGTTGATGGTCAACGCATCGCCACCCCACACCTTGCCTTCGTTGATGTCGGTGATGGAGATGTTGCGGATGATGACGTTGGTGACGCCCTGTTTCAGCAGCAGGCCGCGGCCCTTGATGCCGGCGTTGGCGCCCACGCCAAGCAGGGTCTTGTTCGAGCCGATGCGAATGCCGCCGGTACCGACCGGGTCGTAGTTGTAGGTGGCCTTGGTCTGCCCGTCGCAGTAGGGCAGCTGCCAATCCTGGGCGGTCAGCATGATCTCGCGCTGCTTCGGCGCGGCGCATGTCTTGGTCGGCGAGGCCGTGTTCGGCGTCAGGCAGCCGGTCACCGGCGTGAGCGACTTGCTGGTGAAGTCGATCATCGATTCGATCTTGATCGTGCGCGCCGCGGTGTCGGTGCAGCCCGTGGAAGCCATTGTGCGGCAGAGTTCGTGCACCAGCTGGTCCGCCGTGGTCACCGTCACCACCTCGCCGCCCGCACCCCCCGTCACGCCAGCAGCAAACCCCGTCGGCAAACTTGCAGTGACTGTCGGGTCGGTAGGCGTCGATCCCGTCGGGGCCGACGCTCCCTGATTGGGCGTACCAGGCGCATCAACCGCACTGCCGGATGAGTTGCCGCCGCCGCAGGCTGCGACCGATACGGTGATGGCAACAGCAGCCATGCCCGCCGCGATCAGGTTGCTCAGCTTGAGTCGAATCTTCACGGTCTCTTCTTTCACGGCGGTTTGAGGGCGGCGCGGAATGTACCTGCCAGCCACCGGCAAGTCATTCCCGAATCATTGCCAACTTGCTAAGGGCCACCCTTCCCGGTCGTTTCCGTGACACCCTGCGCGTAAACAGGCAGGGTTCGCGGCTCCCTGCTGCGGGGCTCAAGGCCGGAAGTAGCCGGCCTCGTTCATGTCTGCAAGAAGGCCAGGCCCCGTGGGCTCCCACGCGAGCCGGGACCGCGTGTGACCGCTCGACGTCGGCGCGTCCATCGCCGCAAACATCGCCAACCAGCCGAAGTGCGCGGCGGCCTCTTCGCGGCTCTTGGCCACGACCGGCACATCGAGTTGCTTTCCGATGGCGTCGGCGATGGTCTTGAAGACAACGCCTTGCTCGGCCACCGCATGAAAACGGTCGCCGCCGTTCGCGCCCTTCTCCAGGGCCAGACAGTAGAGCCGAGCGGCGTCGAGGCGATGAACTGCTGGCCAACGGTTCTGCCCGTCGTCTGCATAGACGGAGATGCCCTTCTCGCGAGCGATGTTGATCAGCATCGGCACGAAGCCGTGGTCTCCGTGCCCGTGAACCGAGGGCGCCAGCCGGACCACCATCGCCCGCACGCCTTTCTTCACGAGTTGGTCAGCCGTCGCTTCGGAGACGCGCGGAAATATCGCCGGGTCGGCCACCGGGCGATCGGCTTCCGTTGCGAGACGGCCGGGCGCCAGATGGGCCAGGCCCGACGTCACGATCAATGGGCGATCAGAGCCCTCGAACGCCGCACCGAGTGCTTCGATCGCACGCTGATCCAACACGCAGTTCTCGCGGAAGCGCGAGAAGTCGTGGTTGAACGCAGTGTGGATGGCCCCATCGCAGCTCGCCGCGGCTCGGCGCAGGCCATCGAGGTCTTCCAACGAGCCTCGCAGGGGGTCGGCGCCCGCAGCCACCAGGCTCGCCGCGGCAGCATCGGTGCGGGCCAGGCCGAGGACCCGATGGCCTGCACCCAGAAGTTCCTGAGCCACTGCCGAGCCCACGAACCCCGTGGCCCCAGTAACGAATACACGCATGAACAAACTCCATCGTTGTGATGGAGATGACTTTCGATTCAGAATCCAACGGCGTAAAGGCGTGACCTTATACAGGTATAAGAACCAACTGGATGTCGACTTCTTCTTCGCATGACCCGGCACTGAGTGCCTACCTCAAAGACCGCCGGATGAAGCTGGACCCGGCCGATTTCGGGCTGGTCGGAACGCGTCGGCGAACGCCTGGTCTCAGGCGCGAGGAAGTGGCGCAGCGGGCCTGCATCAGCGTGACCTGGTACACCTGGCTCGAGCAAGGGCGAGGCGGCGCGCCGTCGGCCGAAGTGCTCAACCGGATCGCGCAGGCCCTGGTGCTTACCGACGTCGAGCGCGAGCACCTGTTCCTGTTGGCGTTCGGGCGTCGCGCTGAGTCCGGCGTCCGTGCCCCCGAGGGCATTTCGCCACGCCTTCGGCGCGTGCTCGATGCGATGGAACGCAGCCCGGCGTATGTGAAGACGCTCACCTGGGACCTGGTGGCGTGGAACCGCGCGGCCTCGGCCGTCTTCGGCTATGACGCGTTGGAACCGGACCAGCGCAACATCCTGCGCCGGATCTTTTGCGACCCGGCCGTGCGGCGCAAGCAGGACGACTGGAACAGCGTCGCGCGCTTCGTGGTGGCCGCGTTCCGCGCCGATGCAGCGCGTGCCGGTGCCGCAGAGAACGTCAAGACGCTCGTGTCGGAGATGTGCGAGCGCAGCCCCGAGTTCGAGGCCCTGTGGCGCGAGCACGATGTTCGCGGCTATGGAGAAGGAACCAAGCGTCTCCATCTCCCGCGGGTCGGGCCGCTCGATCTCGAGTACTCCGCGTTTGTCGTCGACGGCCGGCCCGACCTCACCATGGTGATCTTCAACCCGATCACGCCGGCTGATTCAAATGTGGTGCGGTCATTGATGGACGCCATGCCGGCGTCCTAGCTGGGCCATCGCTCACGCACGCTCTTTCATCACCGCTGGTCCCTCTTCAGCCAGGTCCCAGAACAGCCCCGCCATGAT
>Ga0307515_10023505_pt1 | contig 10796 bp, 3 predicted proteins | sample 17_EM_MG_FD_194513 | JGI IMG/M metagenome (GOLD analysis project Ga0307515, IMG submission 194513) | Populus trichocarpa ectomycorrhiza microbial communities from riparian zone in the Pacific Northwest, United States - 17_EM | ecosystem: Host-associated > Plants > Roots > Unclassified | place...
CGATCGTAAGGGTCGAGGGCGTAAGGAGGTGATATACCTACGCGTAGCTGACATAAGCTGTACGCGAGGTGTACGCGAGAGCACGGGGCTCTCCTATAGAGGCCCCTGCGGTGGGGTTCCGTGACAGAGTAGTATGCGTGTAGCATGCGAGCGACCCTTGTAAACTTGGCGCCGGTGGACTAGAGCGTCCTGCCATTCTCTCTAAGACTACTTCGACCGACCTAATGGCGCTTAACCCTAGGGAAGACCCCTTAGCCCAGGCTACGGTCCCCTGTAATAACCTGGCAAGTCACCTACATATTATACGTTACTTCGCTAGCACTAACTTTACGCAAAGTCTCGTGCCACGGTAAGAGGTAGTAGTAGCTGCCTTAGCTAAAACAGCGTTCATAGAACACCCCCCTAAGTCACTAGTTAATTTTATTTATGGAGTATAAAAAAGAGACGCCTTTATACGCTTTATATATAATTAGTTAACCTAGGAACGAGTTCCCGCTAGTAATAAGGACTATACCCTTAATAATTAAGGACTTTTAAGGTAAAATAACAAGGTCTAGGTGCTAAATTACATACTACTATAATAGGAGATCCTTAAGCAAAATTATAACGATTCTATAGGCGGCCACTATAGTTTTAACTATACCTTTAAGGTAATCGCGCGGAAGTATACTTAAAACGGCCTTACCTAAAACCTCCGTAAATACCTAGATAATTACAATACCTACTAATACTCCAAATTGCGCCGCTATAAACCCTATAGTAAGCTACAGCCTCTCTAGGCCCCCACCTAAGCCTAGCGGTATTATTTACTTAACTTTATTATAGATCTCCTAGAGTCTAAAACTCCTAATAGCGTAGAGTATAACTCCGTCCTTATCCTTATAGACCGTTTTATAAAGCTAATACGCTACTATCTAGTATGTAAAACAATTAATACTACGCAACTCGCAGAACTCTTATTTAGAGTCTTTATATAAATAGAGCCTCTAGATAATATCATCTCTAATAGGGGTAGTATATTTATAAGCGAGTACTAGAGCACTATATGCTACTATCTCCGCGTTTAACGTAAACTTAGTATAGCATTCTACCTATAAATAGATAGTTAGACGGAGCGTTAGAACTAGGAGCTTAAGGTATACCTACGTATATTTACAAACTAGGAACAGTCTAATTAGGCCTCCCTACTTAAAGAAGTAGCCTTTACCTATAACTCTAAGGTCCATGCCACAACAAAGCGTTCCCCTATTAAGCTTACCTATAGCTAGCTACTAAATATCCCGGATAGAGTCCTAGATAGCGTCTAAGATACCCAGCAAGATAGGGAGGGGTCTAAGTTAACGAATGTCTAACTTGCAGAGATATACTTATAACGCCTGCGCCTTATATATAAGGCAGCGGCGGCGTTAATAATACACGCCTAAAAGCTTTAGGTAAAATACTACAATCGTCACCATCTGGCTAAGTATTTCGCCGTTAGTAAATAAGTCCTACTCTCCTCCAAAAACATCCGCATGAAACGTCCTTATAAAAAGCTTAACTATAAGTTTATGGGACCGTTTTAGATCCTAGAGCGCGTAGGGTAGTAAGTATATAAGCTAGAGCTTCTACCTACTATAGCACGGCTCTACCTAGTCTTTTATGTCTCCCTACTAGAGCCTTATAGGTCACGCCCTAGGTTTTAACCCCTAGCAGTGGAAGAGCTTAAGGAAGGTAGCTAAAAAGTAAAAGCAATTATCGCCTACTAGGATCGTGCTAGATAACCGCAGTACCTTATTAAATGGCTAGGATGGCTAAATAAGTATAATAAATAGAAATACGAGATAAAACTTAAGAATTGTTAATAACTGCTAGATAAGTACCGTAAGCGGGACACCCTAGCCTTACAGCTAAAGCGCAGGCGAAAAGTAAGCGCCGCTATTAAAATATAATCTGTATTAAAGCAAAGCAGAGGATGTCCTAAGGGATTAAAGAATAAGTAACGATTACTATAAGAACTACAGCCTTAATTTAGAAAGCACCCTTTCTAAACCTAATCTGTTACTCTATACTAGCTAAGCAGATTGTTTATATATTAGAGAACAGGTCCATTTAACTAGGGTCTACGACCTACTAGTAACCTGCTAGTAGTAACCTATACCAACAACTTATACTATTCTATGTATATGCTATATAGACAATGTATAAGGCTAAAACATAGGTTAGTGGCGGGTCTAATAGGTATATAGCCTTACCGTCCTAATCTGGCTGTATATAAATAACCTATAACCTACTCGCGAAGTATATACGGCGCTACGCCAGTATAGCGTAAGGCCAAAGTAGGGTTAGTAGCGGATTTAATAGGTATATAGCCTTACCGTCCACAAATCTGGCTGTATGTAAATAACCTATAACCTACCTATAAGATACTAGCGACCTACCTACGCAAGCGAGCTCTGGAATATTCCTGGTCTACCAAATTCAGGCAACAGTATTAAGCTCCACTAGCTCTACCTATTAAATGGACCAATTAGGATTTTCTATACTAGGTATATAAAATCGCTACTAGCTCAGTTAAATGCGGGGGAGTCTTAGCAAGGCAAATCTAACCAATTAAATAACTTCAACTGCCGGTTAAAGTTCCTTAACATCCTCGCGCCGCGTATATATACCACCCATCTCTCTATACGCAAAATTAAGACGCTCTTTCCCCTCTAAATTTTTCCTTACTAAGGTTTTTTATAGGGTTTTATTAAGGCTTAAGTATATAAAGGATCGGGGACAACCCTTTTTAAAGGGGGGGGTATTGTTAGGTAAAACCTAAGTAGATAGTTATATAGCCGCAAGGTATGGGCGACCCTGGAGCAACCTAGGGGTGACTCGCCTGTGAGGCACGTGCTCTGCACGTGCCTAGGGAAAACCCTTTCTACCTTGCACACAGACTCCTCCTTTTTCCCTTAAGGATTCGTCTCTGTCTATACAATATACCTATTGTTCTATTATTGGACTCCCTATCCACATCCTTACCTTATAACAATAGCTTAATAATAAATTCCAAAATTTGATAATTAGCCTTTTGTGCCTATATTAAGACTCTTAATAAAATTCTAGCGTAATTAGCCTAGCCGTTATTAAAATATTGGGTTTTAGCCTCTAATCCTAAGCTAAATTGCAATGTCTTTAGAGCTATTTAATAGATTGCTTTTTAAATCTAATAAGAGGTTTAAAGTAGGTATAAGGCTAATTATAAAATTTCGGAATTTATTATTAAGCCATTGTCGAGATATTAAGGTGCAATTTTTAGTGGTTTTGGGGTTCGCAGGCTTAGACGTGATTCCGTTAGTGCGGATTTTCAATCGGTCCGCAAGCTAACTAACTACATTTATGCGAAACCACCGGAATCATGTCTGAGGTATATTTCCAACATTTGTTACACGCTCCAACAATATCCGCGTTACGGAGGTTGCGGATATTAAAATAACTTAACACTAGTATTTTATATTATTTCCTAAAATTTATTAATTATATAACAGAACCTAGGCTTTTAGAATATATCATTTTTATTACTAAGGTATTTTTAGGTCCTATGCTGTCACGGATTCCGGCGGCCCTTAGCGAGCCTTGGCACCCCACAGTATATAGAGTGCTGGTCCCTTCGCACCTCTTTGCACCTTCGTGCAATATCCTGTCGTGTACCATAGTTAATACTATGACGTTCACAGAGCCTCCTGACCTCGTTCCGTGACATATACTTATTTTCATTAAAAAAAACGTGTTATTAAGAATTGTAGGACTATAGACCTCTATATAATTTTATTAAACGCAAGCTAATATATATAAAACCTATATAAATCTATAATAGCTACCCTAAAGAACCTATTACAGCCTAGTGGACGTATGGAGTACCTTACGTAGTTATTATTTAGGTAGGCCGTACAGAGGCTCCGCGTACAAAAGCTTAACACGAAGCTCTGCGTACGGAGGGGAGGCTTTGCACAAAGCTTTTATATAGAGCCTTCATAGTAGAGCCGTCGTACGCAGAACCGTCGTACGCAGAGCCGTCGTACAGAGCCTCCATACGCAGAGCTTTGTGCGGAGCTTTGTGCAAAGCTTTGTGCAGAGCTTCGTCTAAGTAGGCGAATCGCCCATTCGGCGGCGCTTTCTACTAGATATCGTGGAGGCGTACGGAGTAGATAACGTCTTAGCCACCCAGACGAGACAGCCACCCAGTCGAGACAGTGCACGGGCCTCCTACGAAAATCAAAATCAAAACATCAAAATACTCCTTTACTACACCACCACTATGTCCTCTACTACCCCCCAATTGCTGTCGCTTGACTAAGAAGATCGAATGCAAATTATTCTTTAATTATTAGAAGCCGATTCTAATTAATTTAGCCGTTTACTTACCTAAATATACGGTCTATCGCCTTCTTCTATCTACTATTATTGCAATAGCTACTAGTTAAGTAAGGAGTATTACTAAAAGCTTTAAAAGCTCTTAGTTATTAAGGAGGACTCCCTAATTAAATAGATTAATATAATAAGAGCCTAGGGTTAGCTACCTTAAATTTAACACCTTAAATCTATAGCTAAAAGTATCCTTACTATAAAGAAGCGTTCTTTAGAGCTTAGCTAATACTAGTATAAAAACTTCCTTACCTAACACCTAGAGCTTAAAGCTTAATTTACTTAAGGCCTTAATTAAAAATAAAAGGATACTAAGAATCTAGAGATTATTAAAGAGTGGTTTAATTTCTATAAAGCTACTATTACTAAGTACGCAATTCCCTTAGGCAATTAATATAATATAGATAAGAAAGGAATTGTAATAGGGTTGGGCGATAAGGTTAAGGTGCTTATTCCTTAATTAGAGGCTTAAGCCTTTATTATAAAGCCGGGTAATTGCGATTAGGTGTCTATTATTAAGTATATATTAGGAGGTTAATTAGGAGGTTAATTAGAAAGTTAATTAGGAAGTTAATTAGGAGGTTAATTAGGAGGTTAATTAGGAAGTCAATTAGGGGGTTAATTAGGAAGTTAATTAGGAGGTTAATTAGGAAGTTAATTAGGAGGTCAATTAGGAAGTCGATTAGGAAGTTAATTAGGAAGTTAATTAGGAAGTTAATTAGGAAGTTAATTAGGAGGTTAATTAGGAGGTTAATTATAATAATTCATTGCTTAACGTCCGATTCGGATCCCTATTGGGCCCACGCGGACTACTCCTTATATACATGTGGGGAGAAAACTCTATTTAAGAAAACCCCGTAATCTATCTCCCCGCCTTATGGGACTCGCCTGCGAGGCGCCTGCGAGGCGCCTACGAGTTACCTGTGGTGCTCCTGCTACCTTACTTTTTGACCTCCTTAGGAACCACTACTGCCGTAACAAGCCTACGGACGCGCTAGTATTGTAAACTTTACTCTACTGCTATAGAGTCATCAGGGGGCACCCGTTGCTCACCCCCCTGCCTTTTATTGCCATTTCCTTTGCAACCCAGAACTAATTTAGTATATTTTAGCTAATAAGCCACTAAGTAACCGCCTTAAGGCCTTTTTATATTAAGAGCAGTGTCTTATAGTTCTCTATACCAGCTACTAAAAGCATTACTTCTTAGTTAGTACGTAAGGGGCATAGCAGTATTACGTGCTTTGGTATCTATCTTAGCCAGCCATATTTACATCTCGGGCTACCTACTAGGACACCCACCTAGTAGAGCCAGTCTTTTAGTCCTATTACTCCTATTCTTAAGAGTATTACTATTATATTTTCTACCTTTATTAGGCCTTCTCGGAGCCCTAGAGTGTTTACCCCCTATAGCATTAACCATACTACGGCTTGGGTTCTTTTTGCCTCAGTTAACCTCTATACCTTTAACTCCTATACGCCTCTCTAGCGTTGGTCCAGCCAATATTATATTGCGGTAGTTGGTTTCCCAGCATTCTTTTATGCTTTACTTTAGCTCTTTTCTCTCTCTTACTATTATCCTTACTGGCCTCTTACGCGTCTTCTTTCCTCCTCTATATAGGCCTGGGCCCTAGAGCAGCACCATTCTTCTTTTGCTTTCTTTACCTATTTCTCTAATATATCTTCCCTATATTAGGGTTATTAGTTTATTCTCTTATAAGGCACCCTAGGGTCCCTCCATAGTTTATTTAGGCGTGTCTTAATATACTTTATAATATTAGAGTTACGTTTATTTTGCGCCCTTTATATTACAGCGGCTTTAATATATAGTTATAGGGGGGGAATATTAGCTTCCTTCTTAAGCAGTGCTATAGCCGTTCGCTTATATCCGCCTGTTATACTCCAAAGGCAGGCTATTTGGACCTTTTAGAGTGGTTTAAGGAGCGATTTAGGGGGGCCTTTTTTAGATTCTCCAATGGCCTAAATACTGGACCTATACGTCATAGTTAGCCGGACAACTGCTATATATAGTAGGCGTAACCTTTAGAAGCATGGGCCCTATATAGAATTAACAATCCTAGATAATACAATGTACTGTGCTTAGCCCTTATAGGCCGCTTAGGCCGCATATACGCTTTACTAGAGCTTACTATCTACCCATACTCCTAATACTCTTAAGCCCTAAACTAGCTAACCCCTAAAGCCTTAAATGCGAATTATATACTAGAGATCTATAAATTAGTTGCGTTTTCTTATAAAATAGATTAGCTGGTACTTCTTTAGTAAGAATTGGACTCTATATTATCTTGCCTATTCTATATAGGTATTATAAGCTTTCTCTAGCGTTCTACAATTCTCTGCGGCTGTTGGCCCGTATATAATTAGGTTTATATTATTAATAAAGCCTATCCCCTAGGTCGCCCCTTCCTTAAAGGAGTTAAGTAGGTTACTTATAAAGAAAAGGAAAAGTATAGGCAAGAGGGGTGATCCTTATAGTATTCCTATTACAACTGCAATAGGGGGGCTTTAGTATCCGCTAAAGACCAGTAATATTTCTTTTTAGCCTATAAACCCTTAAATAAATTATATAATCTATTCTAGGAAGCCGTTTACTCTAAGGATATATAGGAGACGCTTATAGGGTACGTTATTATAGGCGCCACTAATATCTAGGCTAAGCATTAATACTACAAAGTCCCTTCGTATCGCCCATGCTGATTTAATAGTGGCAGCGAGTAGCGTAAGTGCTAATAGTATTAAGCGGTTCTTTCTTGCCCCCATTTAGCTTTATAGTAGTAGGGCGTATTCCTCTACTATATCTACCATATAGTCCGCTATTACCCTTTTTAAGATCTTACTAAGGGTATTTTCTAAGGCAATAGGGCGGTAGCTCCCTAGAAATAAGTAGTCTGCTTTACCTTCTTTATATAGGATAAACGTTATTATAGCTCTTCCGAGTCTTAGGTAGTAGCCTATTATAAAGTATACTTTAGCTACATCCACAAGCTAAGGTGCTATTAGTGGTCCGTAGGTCTTTAGGGCTTTATTTAGGATCCCATCTAGTCCTAGTACTGTGTTATTTAAAAGGCGGCTAATAGTTCTGGCCATTTCTTCGGTTGTTATGTCACTATTAACCCTTAGGCAAGTCACCAGTACTTCGCCCGTAATATCACTAAGGTCTACTAGAGCTAGTTAGGAGAAAAATCTTTCTATAAGGATTTTTGCCTTCTTATTATTATTACTTATGGCCAGTAATTCACCTAGTCTTTATAGGGGCGGAAGGTGTAGGTCTTCTACTAGACATCCTGCCTTTTTTTTTGCCCATTTTACTATCCTCTAAAGACCTTTATTATGGGGGAGGCTCAGATTAGTAGTATGCTCATTTATAAACTATCTCCAGCTATTCCTTACTTCTTTTTTTAGGGTATTCTTTAGCTGGTTTCTTATATCTTTATAATGTCTCTCGTCTTTAGGATTATAGCTACTTATGTATTTTCTTCTTACTTATTATTAGCTGGCGACGAGAACCGCGCATTATACGGACCATGCGTGTCGCGTATAGGGGCCCGCTTTTAAGACCGGGCAGTGCTCTTCTAACCTATTTTTAATTGCTACCTAGATCCTTTCTAGTCTTTAGTCGATTTTCTTAGGGGTAGCCACTAAGCCTCGCTTATTCGGTATTGGGTAGATTTCTTCTAGGTCTTAAAGTTGTTATTTAACTATATTAAGGAAGCTGTCTATCTTAAGCTTTCTTATTATATATCTTTTACTATTTAATTGTGCCTTAATATCCAGATCTAGCTGTATTTAAATAGGGATATGGTCTAAAGCAAGTGCCCATTCTTCTTCGGGGTTACATCTTTCAAGTCTCTAGTATAGGCCTTCGTCCATAAATGTAAGGTTAATTGTGCTTTTGGCGGTGCCTCATTGCCATATAATTGCTTCTAGGGGGGTGGCTAGCTTAAGGCCCTAGGTGTCTATAGCTTTTAGTAGGCACTTTGCCTGTTATTCGGCAGCAATATAGATACCCCCCTATTGTAGGTGGTAGAGGTTTATGTCTCCTAATAGGATAGACTCTATATCTTTGGTTTCTAGTAAGCTTATTACCGATATAATATTCTCTATTTATAGGACCCCTTTAACCCTAGGGTTATATATATTAATAATCTAAACCGGTCCCCTATATATCTAGATTGTTATAACTGCAATATCTAGGTTAACTACCTGCTATAACTATAAGGATAGGCTGATAGCCTTACTAATTATAAAGCACACACGTGTAGCTGCTTTTAGTTTATATAGGAGCTGGAATCCTTAGGGGCAGTATGTTAATTATATATAGGCATTGTAATACGGCTCTTATATAGTAAGGATATAGTATTTCTCTAGGTCTAAGCTATCTAGTAAGGGCCTTATAAGACGGTGGTTTGTGTTGCCGCAGTTATACTATATAATGGATAGGTAGCGGACCCCTAGCGGGGGTTCTTCGCCTCTCCTTCGTTCCTTACTTCCTCTATTTCCACTTTCTCTAGGATATTTAGAGCTTCTGTCTCTTATATTTATATCCTAGTTACTACTTATTTTATATAGAGCTTTCTATTCCCATGTCTTGTGTTTCTAGTAGCGCTTCTATATCTAAATCTATTATTGTCTCTGGTTCCTCCCCTATTCTTACTAGTTGGCTATATGCCCTTTAAGAGTTAGCTATAAATGTTATATTTACCGCGTTAAGTCTAATTCTTAATTATCCTAGTCTTAAGCTTACTATAGCTGTCTATAATAGTCTTCCTATAGGGTGTTCTCTCCCTTGTGTCCCCTATAACCTTTATATCCCTATACAGTTTAGTAATATTACGCGGCGACGCTTCTGGCCCGTTAAGGCTTAGGATAGCTAGCCTAGCCCCCCAGTATTAAAGGTAGGAAATACTAGAAAGGCACCTGCGCCCCCCTAGCTTATCGCCTATTGTTTCCATTTATATAACCTAGCGTGCAGTTGTTCTTATAGCTGTTAAGCCCTTACCTTCCGTCTCCTATATTTAATACAGTCTCCTCTCTCCTACGCCTTATATATGCTTTAGTAGCAGTTTACGCATTTTATTTAGTCTTAATTTAAGCAGTTTCTTATATCATAGGGGCCTGCACAGTGGCCACAGCACACCTATACTGCGTATGTGGATTAGGTGTATCCCTATTATATATAGCGGTAGTATTATTCTAGGCAGAGTTTATAGTTATAAAGCCTTACGTCGTATATAAGGCCGTTTATAATAATACCTTTTTAAATAAGAAGTTTTTACATTTCTAGTATATGTGTGCTAACAATAAGGGAGCCATGCGTTTAACTGGCGTCTCCCTAGCGAGTCTCTGGCGACCCTTATATTCTTTTATTATTCTTATTATATACTTAGTTTGCATTTTCCTATTAAAGCTATTAAATTTGGGTAATCTTAAGTCCTAGTATAAGGCGTTCCGTTTATTTTACTATCTTATATATAGTTGCCGTATTATCCGCCTAGCGTCCCTTTTCTACCCTAAGGCTTAGGGGAACCGCTAGAACTTTAACTGGGTAATCTTTATAGAGCACTTTTATGCTAATACGTTCTCCTAGCCTATCCCCTGCCCTTATAGCTTATTCCTTTACCTATTAGTCCCTTAGGGTGACTCTAATATCTCCACTCCTAAGGTATCGGACTGCAACGGCGTCGTGGACCTCTTTATAAATTTTTATAAGAACTTCTATTTCTAATTATCCCCTAAGCCCCTCTACTTTCTTTATATTTAGTTATATTGTAATTATATATCTAGATATTATCTTTAGGGGAATAGGCTCCCTATACTATAGAGGCGCAGCTACGGCAGCCTAGGTATAGTTCGCCGGTAGAAAGGGGTTTTATTTATTTTTAATTTTGTTTAGCCGTTAAAGGATTTAGTTAAGGGTTTACTAAAGGGGCGCCTAAGGTACGCTAGATTAGCGGAGCTATTCTACTAGCTGCATTAGTTTGTTATAGCTAACAGTTACTCCCCTATAACTGCGGATACTAGACGCGTCCAATAGGCTTTATATTTTGTTAGATACCTTCTTAATAGAGGTCTTTCCGTTTTATAGTGTGGTATTCGCCCGTTCTTATTATGGAGGGCTATTGCTAGGCGTGGTTCTGGTGGGCGCGCGCGAGTGCGAACTACCGTTATTTAATATATGCCTCCCCTGCGATGCATGCATCTTAGGGGGATTCTCTGGGTGTTTTTTAGGGTTCTTTTAGTTGTTTTTAGTCTTTTTAGGCTAGGTGCAGCAAGAGCTCCTTTTTTCGCTACTTTTTTATATAATATATATATATAGCTGCCTAGATGCTGCTTAATGCGTATAGTCTGTTTTAAATGCTGCGAAATGCTGCGAAATGCTAAAAATGCTG
>Ga0307515_10023506_pt1 | contig 10795 bp, 9 predicted proteins | sample 17_EM_MG_FD_194513 | JGI IMG/M metagenome (GOLD analysis project Ga0307515, IMG submission 194513) | Populus trichocarpa ectomycorrhiza microbial communities from riparian zone in the Pacific Northwest, United States - 17_EM | ecosystem: Host-associated > Plants > Roots > Unclassified | place...
AGGGCAAAAACTATGTACAGGAAAATTCTGCTAAAAGCAGAGGCTATACTATGTACCTATACGAGAGTGCAGACGTGGTCAGCCAAGCCCCAGGCGCGCAGCCCGGGGGATAAATAACAGGCTTCCCGACGCCGCGACTCACGAAAGTGACCGTGGCCAGGGGCCAGAGCCCAGGGTCATCTGTAACCCCTAGCCGCTTACCTTGACCACTCTCAGCCGCCCTGTTGAGGACGTTGCCCGCCCGGACACCAGCATGGAGGTGGTGGTCGGGTCCAAGCACCGATCCAATCATCAGTTCTCAGGGAACGCCATCCAGTACAAGACAAAATGATCCAGATAGCTTGAATCCAACGGACGAAGCAAAATTGAAAATTTTATTCCTGAAAACCTTTGCAAAAACCGCAAAAGACGTAGTGCATTCTATTGGAGCCAAGCTACCTAAGGACTTTTGGGGACAAACGACTGATCTTCCCGAATTGTCATGGGGAGAATTCAATAAACAATTTCTTGAATTCTCAATGGAGAAGGAAGGGAAAAATCTCCTGGTCGGAGCATCTGAAACCACTTTATGGCAAAGAGAGAAGAAACAGGAATTGCTCCCATGGGCACAAGCACTCAATAATTACAGGAAATATTTAAAATTAAAAACCAACACATGGGGCAACACTGATATGTTTTACCCCCTATCAATAGTCATTATGGCAGGCGACGCGTACCGAGAAACAAGAATACAATTTAAAAAAGATGCTATGAATGCCCTTAAGAAATGGCATTCACCTAACACAGTTCTACCTAGAATATACCCGTCCGGCAGGGATTGGAAGGAGGCCTTCGTTTACAATATCTATAAGAAAAATACAGAAAAAGATCATAGAGAATTAGTATTCGGATTCCTTCACATGCTAACATTTCACAGAGTAACGGGCGTTGACGATCAAGGAAACATAATAACTCGACACTTCATCGAGCAGCGCCATTTCGATCAATTCAACACTCAAATTGAAGCTGCAAGAGAGGAGATATCAAATCCTTTTTTCAGCCTACCTAAGTTCGGAGTAAGCCAGAGGTTGCTCACTCAAGGCATGTCTGAGGACGAGGCATGCCAGGCCGCAGCCATCTATAGGATTGAAATAGAAGTGTGTCTCCTGGAAATCTGGTCACATACTAACCCCAGAATGTCCCCAGATACCTTTGTCAGGCGACGCAACACCATATGGCACATGTCCATGCCCTTTTGGAAAGAAGATTTACCTTGACAGATCAACGCAACGGAGGATCCAAGTAACATTTCTTACCTCCAAGACCTTCCACCGCATGTAACTACTCAAAAGGGAAGAACCACTTTCGCCGTTCCCGAAGTAAGCGTTATCCACCCGATGGAGGGCAATGATCTAAATGAGTCAAAGACTTATGATCCCAGAAACTTCACTACCGATTTCTCACGACAGGATGCAAGAAATATACATGCCAGCATTGCGGCCCGACGAGTAGGAACCAGCAATCCAACCCCTGAACGAAACGAACATCTCGGAAAAGGAAGGCTACGGGACTCTATCAAAGGACCCCAGCACTTCCATGATCATTCATTCATAGATCATTCATCGACAAGGAATTTCGACGTGTCTGACTTCGAGGACGCGACCCACGTCAGGCCCCGAGAGGATGACTCCATATGGATTGATGACCTACCTGGCTTGCAAGACTCACAAATCAACCCTAATGAAGATAGAGATTTTCGACAGGGATTTCCAGCCGGAGATCCCAACGACCCAGACGATGACGATGACGCACCACCGGGAAGGGGACCACCAGGCGGAGGACCGCCCGGCGGTGGATCGCCCGGAGGAGGACCTAATGGAAATCAAAACCCATGGGTTCCATGAATGCCTGGAGGACCTCATGGCGTACCAGGCGGTGGTAACCCAGGAGGACCCCCTGGCGGCGGACCGCCCGGCGGTGGACCACCACTAAATTTACCTAATCAACCAAATCAACCACAAAGACAACCAGTAAACGCTCATGGAATTGATGATGGATTCAAATTTGAAAAGAAAATTAAGATTTCTGACATTCCCCAGTGGGACGGGGACACAGACACGATTCTCGAATGGCTCGATCAGCTCAATCATCTCTCCTATCAAAACCAAAACATATACTATGATCTGGGAGTGATCACACCCTTACGCCTTACAGGAATCGCCAAAAACTGGTTCCACACGCTGGATCCACCGGTTCAGCGACACGTACAGCAGAGCTGGGGCGATTTCAAACTCGCTCTGTCAACCTACTTTATGAATCAACAATGGTTTGATAAGATGAAGACTCGGATTCTTTGTATGCACTACCGCCAGAAAGGACACGAAGTGGAAACACTGAGCGACTATTTCCATTGCAAGCTCCGAATGATTCAAGAAGTCTTTGTTCAAACTCCATTGGAAACTATCATGGAAATAATGAATGGAGCACCCCGATACTGGTCCATTCTCATTGATACCTCTCGAATCAACACAATCGCCGACCTGCAGTATCATATCTACTATCATGAGGATTCACTCTTACGCAATCCAGATACGCAGGCTCAGGACTTGGAACGAAGAATCAAGGCTCTGGAATCAAGATCCAGCAACCGATCATCAAAATTCACTAAAACCTTCGAAACTGAAGCAGACACTCACTTTGTCAAAAAGAAGAATTTCAAGAGGAAACCTATAGGAGCACACGTGAAATTCTCTGATTACAAGTTTCCGAAGAATGACAAAATTGTATCCAAGGGAAAGACCCCCGGACAAAAAGGGGCTCGCCCCTGTTGACACTGCAGAAGCCTGAATCACTGGGATTTTGATCATTCCTTTACAGGAAAGGACGATCGAAAGGCGAAAACCTTCTTGGCCGATCTGGATACGGGGGCACTCGAAGCATACGTCACTTATGAAAATTGCTATCGCGAGGACTCAGATTCAGAAACAGAGAATAACGATGAAATTGCACAATCAGAGGAGGAGGATCCACCCCAGGAAACATCCGAGGACAAGGATTTTCCCTCCTCTCTAGCGTAAATCAGGAATCAGCCGATTCCTCCTCGCCCAAGGGAGAAATCGAACCTGGAGAAACCCTGGAGAGTTACTTTGGGCAAACGAACGATAAAAATAGAAAACCTATAAAAAATCGACACTCGAATAAAATTAAATCTAAAAAACCAATAACGCAAAAGATTGAGCCAAAAAACCCTACGAAACCAATAAAACATAATAATCTTTTGACTACTGTATCTCCTAATCCGTTAGAAACACAAAACAACTACCGTCTCACCAAAGATCCGGACTCGCTCCGAGGAATGGGAGAGTTCGGAGCCACCGAATTGGAATCCTACAGCTCTGAAGTTATTGCATTGAAACCAGCAGCTGGGAGACCGCCCAGAACGACGTTCCTAGGGGCCCAACCTTCGAGAGCCATGGTCAGGCTCGGATCACCCGAAGGGCCCCTCGCTCAAGTAATCGTCAACTCAGGATCCAATATTACATTAGTATCATCAAAACTACTCAAAAAATTAAGCCCGACACCCAAGCCCAGAGAGGGACAGAACATCCGAATTAACCAGGTCACCGGGCGATCCTTGACGAATCAATATGTTTCGCTGGAAATATTCTTTAAAACTCCAGCTGAAACCATATCTTTAAAATTAGAAGTGTACATCATGAAAGAAATGAACGCTCCCTTAATTTTAGGGAACGATTTCGCAGACCAATACTCTCTCTCAATCATAAGAGAAAACAGAATTACCTACTTAAAATTAGGGGATTCAGGTCACAATATACCCTTGGACAGTTCAGTAGATAGCGCCTTCCTCGAAATAACGGCTCTGCGAGCAGAAGCCATGGCAGCGCTTCATCGAAAAAACAATCGTTTGAGGAAACGACAACGAAAACCGACTTGGGTATTAGTAAGGGAACTCGTTACTGTCCATCCATGGTCTATCAGGAAGATACCCATCCGATTCACCAAGCCTATTGGGGGTTATGGGATTTTCAACCCTTGGAACGATAAACCGTCTCGATTTCAGAATGCAACCTTCATAGACTCTATCGTTACACCTCAAACTCAGTTTATTCACATTACCAACGATACCGACGCCCCTATTCACCTGGAACCAATGGACTTAGTCGGAAACATCGAACCTGATGACTTTTACGACTCCAAACCAACATCAAACATTAGTCAGGTGCAGACGTTTTTTTCAATTTCGTAAATTCGATCCTTAAAAGCAAGGAAACTGAAATATTCGAACCGATCAAACAGGACTACCAAGATCGTCAACCGGATGTACCCTATGGCCCTAAACTGGCGGAAGTACCCGACCAAGAAGACATTCCATCCCAAGAATTGATAACATCACTCGATTTCAACCTGAAACTCTCAAAACACCAATGTTCTCAATTGGAGGAGGTCGTCAAACGAAATTGAAAAGCATTTTCGTTGGACGGAAGAATCGGTGAGTACTCCAACATAAAATACACTATTAAACTGAAGGACGATGCTGAACCAGTATCCATGCCACCTTATCACGCGTCACCTGAAAAACGAAAGGATATCGACAAACAGATCAACAAATGGTTTTCTCAAGGAGTTATCCGCGAATCAGATAGCCCCTGGGGAGCCCCTGTCATAGTAGTCTATCATAATGGAAAAGCTCGTGTATGCATCGACTATCGTCGCGTAAACGCAGTAACACAAGCCGACGAATATCCACTGCCTCGCCAGACCAATATCCTTCATGCTCTTTCAGGATCTCAATGGCTATCAACATTTGACGCGCTATTGGGGTTCCATCAACTCGAAATAGTTGAGGAACACCGACATATCACCGCGTTTCGCACCCACAAGCACGGGCTATTAGAATTTACGCGATTACCGTTCAGACTCAGAAACGGCCCGGCCGTGTTCCAACAAGTTATGAATAAAGTCCTGGCAAAATTCTTATGGTTATTCGTACTGGTATACATCGACGACATTGTTATCTATTCACAATCATTCGAACACCACGTTCAACATCTCGATTTGGTACTTCACGCAATTGCAAAAGCCAATATTACATTGTCACCACCTAAATGTCACATCGGCTACCAATCCCTCATCTTACTCAGGCAAAGAGTCTCTCGACTCGGTATTTCCACCCATCAAGAAAAAATCGACGCCATTGACGCAATGAAACCACCAACTAAGGTAAAGGAACTTCAAATGTTTCTAGGTTTCGTCAACTATTTCGCGATTTACATCCCGTTCTACACCTGGATCACCAAGCCCCTATACCATCTCTTGTCAAAAGACATCGCCTGGGAATGGAGTCCTATACACCAGGAAGCATATGACCTCTGTAAGCTCGCGTTAAAATCTACCCCGATTCTGGGGCATCCACAGGACAGAAAAGGTTACCGGCTCTACACGGACGCAAGCGATTTCGGCATCGGAGCTGTTCTACAGCAAATCCAGGCAATTCGAATTCAAGATCTTAAGGGAACCCAGCTCTACGAACGTCTGTATAAAGCCTACCGGTCGGGCAAGCCACCTCCGCAATTGGTCACTATAGCCGACAAAGACGAAGACCAACCGATGACAACTGCTTGGAACGATATATTCAAGGAAACAGAAGTATACATTGAGAGGGTTATTGCGTATTGGTCGAGACTCCTGAAATCTGCTGAGAAAAACTACTCCCCAACTGAGAAAGAAGTGTTGGCACTAAAGGACGCGCTTGTAAAGTTCGAACCTCTTATCGAGGGGGAGATTATTACAGCTATAACCGATCACAGCGCCCTCACATGGAGTAGAACTTATCATAACGTAAATCGTCGGTTGATGTCATATGGACTCACCTACTTGGCGTACCCAAAACTCAAAATAGTTCATAGAGCAGGTAGAATACATTCAAATGTGGATCCTCTATCACGTTTACGACGAAGAATTCCATTCTACGACCAGCCTGCCACGAACGATCCTGACATAAACCTATCGCAGGAGTGGGACATTGACTTTTACAGGCGAATGAAAAAGGAAGTTTGAAACTAGGGCATCAGCACTATTCTCTTGCCTGGACGGACCACCCTTCTCCAACATTGAAATTGACCTTCCAGAGGAGCACCCCCTGAGCACCCTCTCATACACCGCCGCCACAAAGGTCGAAACTCACATCCATGTCGACCCAAAGGATGTCCAACTTTGGCTCAAAGAATATGAATGCAACCCACATTTTTCAGAAGTAAATAAATCGTTTCCTGAAGAACTGCCATTCACGTTCAAAGGATATCATCAAAACGCTGAAGGATTAATATTCTTTGGAGATCATTCAGGTAGATTACGACTTTGTGTCCCGTCCTCAATGCGCCATGACATTATCGACGAAATTCATGGATCCCATACGGGATCCGCTCATGGCGGGTTCGAACGAACTTATGGATGAATCGCAAACAGTTTCTATTGGCCTGGGATGACTAAGGATATCAGGAAATTTGTATCAACATGTCCTATATGTCAAAAAATTAAACATGCTTGACATCTACCCTACGGCTTGCTACAACCTATTCCAATCCCGACGCAGCTGTTTGAAGTCGTGACTATGGACTATATCAGTGAATTACCAAAAAGCCAAAATTACGACGCTATATTTGTCCTGGTCTGTAAACTCACAAAGTACGCTTTCTTCGTCCCGTGCAATACTACACTCATGGAGAAGCAAGCTGCTCAAATATTTTTCGACAAAATCGTTACCCACGTTGGACTACCCAAGCAAATCATCTCCGATCAGGATGCCCGATGGAGGAACATCTTCTGGAAAGAAGTATGTGAGTCTATGGGATCGAGAAGGGTGCTGACCACCGCCTACCACCCACAGGCTGACGGGCAGACTGAAATTCTCAATCAAACGATTGAAGTCGTGGTGCGTGCATTCATCAATGGGAACAGGGACAACTGGGCCTCACTTCTACCATATCTCGCTTTCGCTTATAACAATACCCCTCACACCACTACGAGATTTACCCCATCGTTCCTGCTCTATGGATTCCATCCACGCGCACCCTTCAATTTACTCACTAATGAATCCTCCATCGAACGACCTAATCAATATGAATTCAATGCACCTGACGCACGACAATTCACCAAAGATATCTCAGTGATCAGGCTCGCTGCAAAGGACTCACTGAAACTTGCTCAACAAAGGTTTGAAAATTCATACAATAAGAACCACATATTCGTACCATATTCACTGGGTGACCAGGTTCTCGTAAACATCCATTCCCTTCAGTTACTGGAATCAAAGGGCCACGGGGCGAAGTTCACGAGATGATACGATGGACCTTTCGAGGTCACTGAACGTGTAAGTTCAGTAGCTTATCAAATTCGTTTACTGCATTCTTATGGAATTCACCCCGTCCTCAGTATTGCTCATCTCGAACCGTTCAAATCCGATACCACTCGCGAATGAAAGGATCTTGAGCCTTTAAGGGAAAATCCTGAAGAATATGAAGTAGAAGAAATTGTAGAGCAAAGAAGGGAGTGATACAACCATCACTACCGACTCATGTATAAATGTTGATGGAAGGACCACGGCATCACCGATGAATGGATTCCTGAGTCCTACCTCAGAAATGCTAAAGAAATTCTTGAAGCATGGAAAAGAAAGCTTAGAGAATTAAAGTTGCGCGAATAATAAAAATTCCATTCGTTCGAAAATAAATTATTAGTGAAAAAATCAGAAAAACATCAAAAATGAACCGGAGCCTCTATCTGACTATCTACTATTCTTTTTAATTTTTCTTCTTGTTTTTTCTCATCCCCCACATGCTTCATAACTCCATTGTCCAAAATAATCTGACAACCGACGATAAGTCGATCACCATTAGGCTCGCCAAAACGATAACAGCCGTGAAGAGGAATGCTTGGAGAATCAAAGGAAACACTATTTGAAGAAGGAGAATGCCATAGCAATTTGAATCCAGTCGACTCCTGTCGGTTCCAGCACTGATACTTCCGGATCCACCTCCACTTCTTGATCACCTGATCTCCAGTGGAATAAACATAAAACTCGCACCAACATTCCCCCATTTCTCGAAGGTGAAACGGGCATTCCGGCCAGGGAGCCCCCTTTGTGCAATCATGACGAACCCTGTCCTCACTGATCTTTCCATAAATACTACACCATCCATAGTATACCCGAACCTCCCGGTTTAAGGGAGGGGCCAGAACTTCAGTTGGCGCAAGAAGAAATCGCACCTGCCTTGAACGATGCGACCGACAGCACGCTAACAATCAATCAGCAACATGGAAGGAAGTCGACAGAATATTACACACCTCTAACCACCTCCATACTCCAATCTACCATTGGGAGGAAGGAGGGACAGCCTTGGGCCACTCTCTGGAGGAGCGATCTGATTGTCGCCCATCGGGACGACTATGGGAGCTCCCGTTGACCGAATGAGAAACTCTCAAGGCCCCTCTACCTTTAACCCACGACGACTCAACGGGACTTCCCCAGTTGGAATCCGAACCAGCGGACCTACTCGCAGGTATCAGGCTCTGAAGATCGAAGGAAAAAATCAAGATTGATCGAAATACCTCTTTTTAGCCGCTCTCTTACGGTGTTTGGAACTTTTCTTAAGAAGGCGACGTTGATCGCCAGTATCCCACTGGGTCCTCGCCCAGGCGAAAGGACCGACCTCTTCAATATGCCTGTAATTCTCGTCAGCAAAACAAACACACTTTGTAATAATGTTCGTACTGAAACTCCCGGGCCTTAAGATCCTTCTCAAGCATGAAAATGTGCATAACGGATTCAGGCCGAATTCCCCCTGAGACAACTCGCCTGCTGGAATCAAGGGCAGGGGGAAGCAACTGCGTCACCTCAATCTTCAATACTCGGTAATGGCAATTTTCGTTATGGCCCTCACCCTCGGAGTGCCAGCAACCAAAAAATCTATAAAAATTATCAGTGAAATTCAGAAAAAGTAAAAATGCTCACTTACTGAACGAAGGACTTGACCTCTGGAAGCTCGTAAATGAGATTACTTTCGGAAGACAGCGCCTGCTGCTCCTGTCGACGGAGGCACTCGACACACTGACAATTTTCAAGTCCGGAATAACTATGAACAGAGGGGGACACCGCTCGAAACGCCTTGCGTTTGTGTTCGGGAGTGTCGGGAGATGGATAGGGAACATTAACGGAAACCATTTTTACTCTGGGCAGAGCCTGCCCTCCCGAGGTTTTATACTCAAAAAACTGGTAATATGTCTGGAAAACATTAAAAATAGCAAAATATCACTTCTCCCGATAATCTCCAGCCGTTTTCAGGGTGTTCGTACTCAAGAACCAAAGGGACCGATGCGTCAGCCCCTGGGGACGACGATATCGCGGTTCGCCAATAGCACTGCTATACGTCCAGAATACTATCGAACGAAGTAATGACATGATAATTGTATCTTCTCCCAGAAAAGGACGATGCCCTGAGCCAAGTCCAATACCTGAAACCCTCAATTATCAGCCACCCCTAAACGCGATCACGGCGAATCAGCAGCACACAATCGACCCATATGCTCCTAACTACCACTCAATCATCTCCAATTTCATTAGCACAGGAGAGACATGCACAACACCCTCACGGACTGTATGCTCACCAGCCACTGAAGGGAGAATTCGCCGCCAAAGGATCAGGCGGGCTGTGGACACAGTCGATTCCTATTGTAAAATCGTATCAATGTTTCTGATAAGAGCGAATCTCCGGTTTTCTGCGTTGCACGAACCATGCAGAAACGCACCGACCCCTGTCCTCATGACCACGGGTCACCACCGATCATCACGTTTATATTGAAAACCGATGAATAAAGGAGGTACTAAACGGGCCTTAAAAGCCTCGGGGGGGTACGATTCTCCAGAAAAACCAACATCCCCTCTCAAGTTCAAGGCTTCGATAGCCCGGTGAGTACTCCTTCATTCCACAACCCATCATCATTCCACTAGAGCTGCTCGTTCAGAGTACGCTCTAGTACACAGTCTCCAGGAGCACCCTCCTTCACAAGGAAAAATCCTGGAAAAGGGTAACAGGAGGGGGCTCTCGGTGAGGTAATCTTGCAAAAAGAGTCTCTAGGGACCCCTCTTTTGCATTACAAGCCTAAGGACTGAGCCGCTCAATGAACCCCCTGAAATTCCCCTGTAAACTTCCGCAATGGAAAACTGACCTCACTCGGTGATCTGCTGCAGAATATTCAAGGAGTATGAAATAATCTTGAAAAATTCTCACAAAAACATAAGTAAGCAGTCCTGGCGACCCCTTCGAATTCCCCAAGCGACCCACCCTCTCCTACACGATCGGATCGTACCCAAATCATTCCCATCATTACGCTGGAGGGAAATCCGGTCGAACTGCTCTCCCCTCCTCGTCCATCATATCCCTTCGCAATCGACAATGCAGAGAACACTGAAACACTCATATCCACTCAGGAGGAGAATGAGGCGACCGTACCGCAGCAACTGATCGCGGGAACCTCTAACGCCGGACTCGGGCAGCCCGATCCCACCTCCTTTGACTCCTATCGAAGAGAATACGAACGACTCACCCATGGACCAGTCCCCAGACTGTTCACCGCCCATGACCTCCCACCAAGAACCGCCAGATTCGACCATACAGTGACTCCAAAAACTGGTTCACATTTGGCAATTTTTTCCTTGCAAGGCCAATTGTGGCTCAGATAACAAAGCTAAACTCGTGGGAATTTTTCGTAACAAAGCAAAGTATCTTGGCCCTGCTTG
>Ga0307515_10023507_pt1 | contig 10795 bp, 9 predicted proteins | sample 17_EM_MG_FD_194513 | JGI IMG/M metagenome (GOLD analysis project Ga0307515, IMG submission 194513) | Populus trichocarpa ectomycorrhiza microbial communities from riparian zone in the Pacific Northwest, United States - 17_EM | ecosystem: Host-associated > Plants > Roots > Unclassified | place...
TAACGCCCTTACATAGTATTATCACGTCACGTCAAGAGAACCTAATGAAAGAAATGAAGGATATGATGCTTCGGCAGAATAAAGCCGTCCTTCGGCAACAGATCGCCCCAGCAGACAATGAAACAATGAGTAGAACACAGTCTACAGCAACTCACAGTTAGTGGAAGCAGTAAGCTAAATGCTAGGTCGAAGCAGAGCGGGGAATCGGAGCAGAGCAGACAAGAACTACTCCAAGAGCTTGGGAGACAGCAAGCCGCTAACACTGCCTTTAAAGAAATGTTTGAGGAAGCCCTCTCCAGAACAGTGTACGAACGTACGGGACAGAAGATCAAAGGTGTCAAGGCAACAAACAATAGTTCAGCTCTGGCGGGATTCATCAACAAGTCCGGAGAAGAGTTAAAGATTGATCAGGATATCTCTGATGTCACTGCTGATAACTGGAGTGTTGCAGTTGCTAGAGTCATTAAGAACGTGGATTTGAAGGATTTGCGTCCAGGTTGGCCAGGTGGGAGTGGCCGTGACGATGTCCGCAGGGAGTCGTAGGAGCCGAGTTCTGGAGAAGAGAGTGCTGTCATGTAGAACTAGTGCCTTAAGTCGTTTGTCAACCAGCGGGTACTGAGGGCCTGCAATAGAGCAGTCAGCTAGGCAATCGGCTCGTTTGGCAGCTGCACAGGAGCACCTGGCGAAGCACTAAGAAACAGCGCACGATTAATGTGAGCGGGGCACCATGCACCTGCCTCGCAAGAATGGCAAGGACAACAGAATCTCCATGAAACAGTGACGCCCCCAACCCAACATTTCCGGCCTTGGGATGCTAACCCATGGCTTAGTGGCATAAAGGCCCCCAGCTATCTGGATTCGTTCATGACACGAAGCGATTCATCCTGTACGGCCGGTCAGCGATCGACCAAGCGCCACTTCAAACGTATTCAGCGCGCTTGTGTTTGCGCCAGAGACGAGTATAGTGAGAAGACAATTCAGAGAGTGCGCGTCACTATGGGTGCGAAGATTACCAAAGGCGGATCAGAATTAGAATGCGTTGCTGCAGACACTCGATGTCGGCGCTTTCATCGAAATTCTGTCTTTCTCCAACGACGGCACCTCTCTCCAGGCTGATTAGGGATCATTGTCTATCTCATCACCTTTCTCTGATAATATAGTTGTTCCCCAACCGCAGCTTCCATCTTCTCTCTTTGTCAAGTACTAATGAGTTGGTCACCATACCGAGCGGATTCTTTGGCTTCCTCCCGAGCATCGGCCCAGCGTCTTTGCTACTCAAGGGCGTACTGATATGATGGGACTTTGTAAATCTGTATTGTAACTTTTATAACTTACTGTCTTATTATTTTTGTTATCTCTATTTCATAGAAGGGGCCGGGGATCAACGTGAATATGTAGCTTGCTAATTTACCACAGCGAAGCTTCGAGCATGCTCTATATCAAATGACAAGATGGCTACTTATAGAACCACGTGTTGAAGATTTGCCACTTGAGCCTCGTTGGACGCGGGCGAACACCTTCATTACGCTAGCAGGGAGGACAGCCGACCCGCTCCGGCCACACCCTTGTGAGGTGGCGAATTCTGTAGCCGTTTTTAGAGAGTTGAGTTGGTTGACCAGACGCATGGCTAACAGCCACAGGCTTAGACTTGCTTGATTGACGTAAGTAAATTACTTCCTGGATGTCACGTGGAATGTGCGGGGTCGTTTTACACTAGCCGAAATTGGTGATCGCTTTAATTAGAGGTATTAACCCGCGTGGCAACCTTACATAAATTTGCGTACCATAGTAGACACGAGGCTAATAATAACTTCCCAATATCGTAACGAAGTTCTTAGGCTCGGATAAGACCCTATTATAAGTTTTATAAGTGGTAAGAGCTTAATGGTGGTACCGTAGTAAAGGGATATGATTACGCCCTAAAAGGAGGCTCTCTGCGAATAAGGCGCGAAGGCGATAATGCGAGCGTAATTTATAGATATAAAGGGTCTCGAATATTGCAAAGTGGCTATAGCATACGACTTATATATAATTATAGTGAAGTATAACGTGTGCGCAGAGTTATAGTTGCTTAAGGTCAAAGTACCCCTTATATTTTCCGGTACGGTGGGTTTTCCGCGACGCAGGGGCGGACATTACAAGGTTTGTGGATCATCTTATCCCGGAGAGCCTCTTCCAACTCATTCGAGACTCGATTATCCACATAACTATTAGATCTCCAGTATTTGGTAAACTACTACTAGGTCAGATCACTTCCCATTAAATTTTTTTCGGGCCTTTCATCTACGAAAACAAATCGAACGTAGGATACATCGGGAAGCAGGGTACACACTGCCTGAACCGAAGGTTTTGATAGCAAGTCATCATTTCCTTACTTCAAGTATGTCCGCTGCTGTTGTATTTTGAAACATAGGAATGCTTTCCTATGGATTGAAATAAAATAGTGCATGAAATCACATGTCAGTCCCAACACACCCAACACACCTCGCTCCATAATGACACCACGCTCCCAAGGACCAGAGCGCCAAACCTCCAGTAGAACGCAGCCCATTCCGATAACCACCATAGACGAGCACCAAACCCGCTCATGCTCGGAAGTGTAAGAATAGAGAACGTTTTTGTTGGACCGGCGTATCACTCCAGCAAGGTAGTCGTTCATCATACTTCAATAGTGTAAATTATACTTCATCAAACAAACTCTTCTACGTTAGCGACACAAAAAACTAGTCAAGAGCCTTTGCCGCCTGCTGCCTGCCTCTTCGTTTCCCGAGTGCTCCTTCCTTTACTCCACCTCTCCAAATGTCTCTCGACTCCAGCACCGTCCAGCCGTGTGTTTTGATATCAACCTATCTAGCAACACAAGCACTACCCCGCCTATATCGCTCACCCGTTCGCCTTTCTCCACTTTCCATTCCTCCTTCCCAGTTCCTCATTTCCCATCTCCCATTCCGCGTCTCCCATCCCATATCTCCCCACACGATGCCCCGCGCAACCCTCGCCCACACCGGCGCCGGCCCCGAACTCAACAGCCTCATCGCGCTCCTGAGCGGCGATCCGGCGTCTGCTCTCCAAAAACTGAACCCCTTCGCGCGTCCCGCCGCGCCGCCCAGCTCGCCTGCAGACGACCACACAGGCCTCTCCGCGTCTGAAGATGAGGGGGAAGCCGCAAGTGCCGGGGAGGCCGACAGCAGGCGGAGAAGGCTTGCTATGGCCTATGAGTGGGAGATGGACTCCGCGAGCGAGGGCAGTACGGTGGGAGATGATTTTGAGGGGGTGGATTGGCGGGTCGAAGAGACCGGGTGGATAGAGGGCGGCAGTGAAGGGATGGACGAGGAAGCAGTGCTGGAGGAGGAAGAGCAGGAGCAAGAAAGTGGGAGGGCGGAGATTGACGATGAGTGGGTGGGCGTTTGGATTGTTGGGATTAAGGAGAAGAAAGCGCGAGGAAAGAAAGAGGACAAAATGAAGGCAGTTGCTAAGCAGGAGGTCGCACCTGCAAAGACTGCTCTAGTGGAGAAGAGGCTAGAATTGGTCAAGGGGTTACATTCAAAGGCGATGGAGAATCTGCAAGCGGAGAAAGAGGATAAGGTGGACGCTACAGATTGCTTTCAGCCCCAGAGCTACAGCTCGAAGAGGCAACCTCCCAAGTTCTCTCCTCATCGAAAATTCCCTCCCGAATTCCCAATAGGTAGGTGGGACGAAGTGAAGGATGAGAAGGCCGGTTCAGACGTCCAGCAGCAATACCAACAGCAGGCTCAGCAGCCGGAAACGAACTCTGAGCCTCAATCGCCTATATTACCACATCCGGAGCCTAAAAGAAATGGCAAATCGAAGATACCACAACGGCGGACCACTTCAAAGCAACGACCGCACTCTACAGGGGACATACAACGCGTTGTCGACCCTAGTACACCAACTCAGAGGAACATGCGACCTCGCCTGCCACTCACATTCGGAATCCCACCGTCAGCGGAACAAGCACTCACACAGATGCAGCTGACGCCCGGGTTAGCGCAGCCGCAGCAGTACCAGCAGCCCCAACAGCAGAAGCAGCAATCTCGCCACGCCCACCCTCAACCACCACCGCCCCGCTTCGCATACCTAACCATCGACCAACAACTAACGGGAGCACCAACAACGCAGCACCAAGCAGCGCCGCGACCCCATGTCGCCCTCCCCTCACCCCGGCCAACTTAATCGCCGCAGCCGAAGCCTCCCTAGCCTGCACCCGCCCCTTCTTCAACCCGCAAGAAGGCCCCAGCACCCAGCCCCGCCCCCAAGCCCCACTCACCCCACCCACTCACCCCACCCATGCAACCCTAAGCCCCGCCGCGTGTGGCATTCTGCGAAGCCGATGGAGCGGATCGTGGAGGCGAGGAGGCCAGAGGAGGTCGTGGTTAGAGAGGGGATGGCGCGGACGATGATAGAGGCGTCGGAAAGCCGGGGCGGGTTCGAGGACGGGTTTAGAGAGGGATGAGTAGGAGGACTGGCGTGGAGGTGTTATTGGGTAAAAGGATGTCGTCTGATACGACTGCTGTTGTTTTGGTGGCCTGATTGTTTATGTGTTTGTAATAGGTGTTAGGAGTGTTTTGGGGTTGGTTATGTGGTTCTCGTGGTTGAAAAGTTTATGTAAAGTGGCATGTTAAAAGTAGTGTTGTTGTTCGATAGACTGCGAATTTAGGCTATAAAAGTTTGTGGAAGCTAGTAAAGTTGTTCAAGAAAATTCTTGTATCGAAAGTCTTCGTTACGGAGGGGATCAGCCAGATCAATTTGTATGGTGTGTATCGTATTCGTAGTTTAGAACAATTATTAGGATTTTGGTTAAGTTGAATCTCCTCTTGATGGTATTTCCTGTTACTTCACTCCCAAGATGTGCCGCTTCAAGGTCTTGTAAGGAGTCTCTACTCAGTCATCCATCGTTATCCCCAGCCCACTCACACCCTTCTTATGTACCTTCATAGAAGCCCGTCTCTCCATAGTCTCAGAGTAACTCGGCGGCGGCGTCTCCTCTGACCACCTCTTCTTCAGCCTACTCTCCGTGTATCTCGAGGCACCTGAAACCACCGACGACGTTCCTGGTGAATACGACACCGCGCCATCTTCCTTATGCGACGTCTTGAGTCGATGCTGTGACAGGATAAACAGCGGGATGGGCTTGTTCGGCCAGTCCTCCTCGTCCCTGAGTTCCCAGTGGTGCAGCGGATCCTTACCGACGCTGCGTACCATGGACTGGTGCACCTTATGAATCTTCTTAAACATGCCTGCTTCCCATTCAACAAGCAGGCGCGTGCGTGCAAAAGGCTCAATGACTTTGAGGCGGCCGGAAGATAGGACGAATTTTTCACCGCGCGGGACTCGACTGAAGCTCCAACGGGGCAGTTGTTTGTGCTGGATTCGTGAGTTTGGGCTGTATTTGTTTGAGCTGGCAAGGGACCATACCTTTTCATTCCCGGTGTATCGTAGCTCTAATCCTTTAGGCATCGGGGCATCTTCGTTGATTATTAGAGCTGTTTCTAAAACTGGATATCCCAGGTGGCCCGTATTCAGATCCTTGGTTTGGCAGCATGCGGCATACTTGTAATCTGTCTGTAAACATCTCCCTGAAATGACGGCCATGGTACATTTGGTTTCCGAGTCGGCTAGAAACCCTGTCCAACTATGAGAATTTTGCCGCAATTTGACTCTGAATCTTTGGTGGTCCTCGGGCATCCACAAAGCTCTCACTGTACCGTCTTGGTCAATGCTAGAATGCCGCAAGCCCTCTAGGCACCACGAGACTAGTTGCGCTAGATCTCTGCGCCATTCACGGTGATTCTTGTACAGATCCCGAAAGGCACGTGGATCCTTGCTTTGAATGGCTTCGTCGAAAGCTTTTTCGCAGGGGAATGGTTCTTTGTTGGTTTTGCACGCCTCAAGCCAGTTGCGCATGGTGGTAGAGTTAAGGATAGATTTGAGGCGCCGACGTCGCGCATTGTGGCTGCAGAATGATACTTCTAGTCCGAGCCAGTGTTCAAGAATAGCTGGATTGCGGTTGCCATCATGGTGTTTCCATGCATCGCAAACTGCGTCCTTGTGAGTGATGCCGGATCGTCTCTGAAAGGCATGTTAGATTAATCGTGTTTCATAACAGCGATGACATAGCCATCTCAGAAAGAGTCCTAAGAGAGGTGAACTCATTCTTGGCTTACTTTGTAAGTTTTTGTCCCGCCCAACGCCATGCCATAAGCTCCAACCGACATAGACATAGATTCTTGTACGACCTCTCTAGATTCTGCACGAGTCCCGAGATCCTCAAGCATATTTGCAGATCGAAGTTGCTGGATCACTCTTTGCGATCTGTTTCCGCAAGCTCCGTTTTCTTTCAGCTGTGATGTCCTTAAGATAGGTTAGTAGCGGAATCGAAATTTAGAACAAGCGTGATACTCACTTTTTCTCTATTTCAGTTGCAGCCCCAATTAATAATTTCATTCCTTGTCGGAGGGCAACAGGCTGCTTAGTTTCTTTCTCGCCAATAGCAACCCAATGACAAAACACTTCATTCTCTTCTAGCTTAGGAGTGACCGCTTCCACAGGCCAGGATAAAATTGAGCCAGGTCCAGCATCGTATTTGAGAATGGTGTTAGAGCCTTTGGTCTTTTTGGTTGCCCACACAGGCCCCCAGATATCCGAAAATTCTTCGATGGTAGTCGAAAGATACAACGGTGCATTATCCTCCCACAAGAGCTGACTCTGCAATACCCAGACTTTGTGGGAGCCCAAGAATCTATCCAGACATCGTAGTGATCTCCGACGAAGCATAATGCCTTCACTACCATCGGTAACATAGGTCCATGCGGCGGTAATCTTTGCGAGATCGAGGTCTTCCCCGAGAAATTGGTGGTCAAATCGCTCGATATGAGCGCCGCAGTATGAAATTATGCCAATATCGAGGATCAGACAAGCCTTACGCCATCTTCCAGCAGCTCCGGTCCCCTTTGGCAGGCCAAGTCTATCCAGCAAATTATCGCATTGACTGGTGATACCCTCCAAAAGGGTTCCAACTTGAGCTGGATACCGCGACTTGGGTTTTTCTACAATGGAAGCAACCTCCTTGAGGGCATTTTCGAAAGAGTCGTGAAGTTGGGATATTTCATCAATTCCGACGTGGACAAGCCGTGCGATATTTGAACGGAGACGATTGACGCTAAGAATATTGATAGAAGAATTACAATATTGAGCGCTCGTCATCCTTTGAATATTAGACTTGACTTGAATCATTAAATTTCGACATTCCAAAACATTAAAAGCCCAGTAGGCAAGATCTAAATAAGTCAGTCAAATATATTCAAACGAGACTTAGTGAATCAAGGTCATGCCAACTGGCGTGGGTTGGGGTACTTGAAGGGATCTCAAGAAGATATTTATTAACGCACCTGAATTATTCTTAACAGGTCGAATGGTATCTTGAGACGATTTTACATATTGAGAAGACTCCGGGCTAGATTTACAAAACTTTATAATAACATCATCATAATCGGGGAATTCGGGATTTGAGGCGTGCTCTCCATGTCCATGAAAATTGTATTTCAAATTGTATTCTTTTCCATGAGGGTACGCCTGCCGCATTTCACTCTTCATAAGAAATAAACCAGAATTACCAGCAACATTAGCCTCTAGCTCTTCAAGTTGCTTGTAGTACTTTTGAGGGTTGATGAGCCGTTCATCGCGATTTATCTCGGGAGGCAGGTTATCCAGAGAAGCTGTTGATATATCTGTAGCAAAATCCGAGTTCTCATCTTCAAAACCTTCATCTTGATCGAACACGGATACAGTATCATCGGAATCATCATCAACACCGACCGTCTTCTTTATCTCAGCTGACTTCTTGCACGGCGCAATAGGAAGTGGCGGAGGTGGTGGGCGTTGCACAGCCCATAAAGGTGTAGTGGTGATAGAAGTTCTCTGCAACGCTCCAGTGGAAGATGATCCAGCAGCTTGTGCGTATGTGAGAGGGCCATCACTATCTTGTCTCTTGAGAGTGATAGCTGGGGATGATTTTGTGTGGGGCTGTAGGACAGGATCATAATGTCGCGAGTCTCGTCGCCTAGGTGGTCTTCTGTTTCTCAAATCCTTCAAATCATCCTCATCCGCAGGATCTACTGTGTGGAGTTCATATTAGACATTTATTGACTATGATCCACCAGGGTAGCGACTTACGTAGCTCCGGCTTCGGGCTTCTGGCGCCAGGCGACCTCTGCTCACTGGGACCATTGAACAACTTCGGAGATGGGGCGCTTGAGCGTCTCAACTCATGCTGAGTCTTCGGGGTCAGATCTCTGGCCTTTTCTTTCTTACCACGTGGTGTGGATAGTGATGCAGCTTTCACATCCTCCCTCCCGCGGCTCAAGGCTCGCCCGGGGTCCAGGTGCACCAGGGTCTTATTCCGCCTGGTTGGACCGCCGGAGGACATATCGCAAGTGTCAGGCAATATAGACCCCCTGCCGCGATTGGGCTCACGCGTGATATGCCAGCAAATGCCTGCATATGAAAGGGTGAACGAAAAAATAGTGTTGGACGCTTTGACGCTTGCTAGTTTGCTTAGGGCGGGCAGCGTCGGTGAGTGTGCGACAGCGAGATGCGTCAGTAGGCTGCATGCTTGCCGAGCGCCTTTTATGCAGGTTGTTAATCGTGCACAGCCCCAATGCTGAAGTCATCGAGAGGGTCCAACGAGCGGTCTGCAAAGAAATTGATATGCGCTACCAGTGGTGGGTTGCTCCGCGTCTCAATTGAGTAATGGCAGACTGGAGACAGAGACGAACAATTCATGAAAGAAAATCTTGAGTATACAGCTGTATGCATGTCTCATTACAAGCCTGCGGCATACATCTAAGATAACTACTCTAAGCAGTCAAATCCCACGAAACAGTTGTTACATGTGACTATTGTGAAAACCCGAGGGGAAACGGACAGAAGGGGGGGAAAGGAAAGATTTACAGAGGGTTATCCAAGCGGTATGTCAGTAGGAAAAAGCACCAAGACATTGGCTTTAGTGATTTCTGGAGCCTCGAGTCAAGACGCTAGATTGTCAACGGCGCTTCTTCAAAGCCGAACTTAGTCCACTACCACCGCCGTCTTATGCAGGTGTGGGGGAAGCGCGGGACAGAATGTCCACTCCACGCATCTGTCTGTGCTACCTCCGTACAAATGGAAGTATATAATCCTCATCTCCCAAGCTACCTTTTCTCCCTAACTATTCACTCCCCTCTTCGTTTTATATCTTTCTTATACCGCTCAATTGAGGCTTGTGGCCTTTGTAAAATCCTCCTAGCTTAAACCCCGCTGTCTTCATCGTAGAGTGTTGAGCTGTTTACTCGCAATTGTAAACACATTCACACATCCCCCTTACCACTCCCTCTTCAAATAACCAATTACCACCATTTAAATGGCCAAGGTAAGGCCTTCGATCTATTCTTCTCCTCTACTTCCCAGAATCCAACTTACAGAGACTAAATGAGTCGTGTACCCCACTACTTCACTATCCTTCCAATCAGCTTCCTTCTTCTACCAATACTCCCTCGCACACATTGCAACAAATTGCTAATACGACATCTCACAGATAAAGTGGATCCTCTTCGACTGTGACAATACGCTCGTGCTCTCCGAAGAGCTCGCCTTCGAAGCCTGCGCCGAGCTCGCCAACGAGATCCTCGAAAAGAAAGGCATTTCAGACCGCTACACAGGCCCCAGCCTCCTCAAAGACTTCGTTGGGCAAAACTTCCGCGGGATGATGCTGTCCCTCACCAAAAAATACAACTTCACACTGACAGATGAGGAGTTCGACAGCTACGTCGACCGCGAGCTAGGCAAGGTGATCGAGACGCTGGAGAAGAAGGCACGGCCATGCGACGGCGTCATCCCCGAGCTCGAGAAGCTGCACGAGAGCAAGAAGTACCAGATGGCCGTCGTCAGCTCGTCGGCCCTCAGCCGTGTGCAGGCGTCCATCCGCAAGGTCGGCATGGACAAGTACTTCGACCCCAACCAGGTGTTCAGCGCGGCGACCAGCCTGCCCAAGCCTACCAGCAAGCCCGACCCGGCGATCTACCTGCACGCGTGCAAGGTGCTTGGCACGGAGCCGGCGGCGTGCGTGGCGGTTGAGGATAGCAGGAGTGGGGCGACGGCGGCCAAGAATGCGAAGATCCCGCTGATCGGCTATGTGGGCCCGTACGAGGGCGAAGAGCAGGACCAGATGGCGAAGATGCTGAAGGAGGAGTGCGGTGCCATTGTTGTGATGCGCCACTGGAGCGAGTTTGAGGAGTGCTTGAAGAAGGTCGAGGAAGCCTCTTGATTGGATGGCACGCTGTGACAGTACATGCTGCATCATCTGGCGCTTTATGGGACTCGGCGTAGAGCTTAGAGCATAGATCTTTGAGTGGATAAAACTCGATCTCATGACATCTTTATGCGGTCATGGATGATGAATAGACAAAAGCGTTTCCGCTACGATTTTACATCTGCTCTACGTGACGCCGTGAGATATCCAACGAGACAGGAATAATTTCCAATAGATAAACCAGCATATTTCACACACCATTTTGCTGAAGAATTGAGGATGCTCCAAGCCAGTAAGAGTCGTGTAACGTGACACACGGGGTTTTGCTCGGTCCCTGAGTTTTGCTCGATTTGAACATCAATATGCGACAAAATGCTAATTTGGTAGTGAAAAGGGGGGCGGTCTACTAGCGCGAGAAAAACTCAGGAACCGAGCAAAACCCCGTGTGTCACGTTGAACGGTCCCGATTCTGAATGTCACCCGGTCTCA
>Ga0307515_10023508_pt1 | contig 10795 bp, 2 predicted proteins | sample 17_EM_MG_FD_194513 | JGI IMG/M metagenome (GOLD analysis project Ga0307515, IMG submission 194513) | Populus trichocarpa ectomycorrhiza microbial communities from riparian zone in the Pacific Northwest, United States - 17_EM | ecosystem: Host-associated > Plants > Roots > Unclassified | place...
TCCTATAATTACTAGATCCTTAACCTCTAGGTTTTTATAGTTTCTTACTCTATCTCTTATAGGCTTCTTTAGTACTACTTAGGTCTATTAGCTCTGCGCCATACCATAATTTCTAATTTAGCTTTAGTTATTGCGTACTCTACGTCTTATATAACTATAAAACTCTATCCTAACCTCTCTTAGTCTGTTCCCTTTAGTAGATCCAATTATTAATCTTAATTACTTAATCTATTAATTCCCTTAGGGTGTCCGTATCTTCTATTAGGATAATTACGTCCTAGACTTTAGCCTTAAGTCCCTACTTATACTATGCTATAAGCGCCCTATTATTCCACTCTACTTATATCGCTAGCGTTTAGAACTATATTATATACTTAATTGCTAAGGTCCGTTACGTAATATTCTAGAGTTTTCTTTCCGCTGTAGTTACTCCTTCTAGGTCTCTAAATATTTATATAAGTCGCTCTATAAACCCTTCCTAGCTTAAAAATATAAATCGCACCTTTTAGTTAGTGGTCGTCATTCCGTTTACCTGTATTTCCGTAAGGTAAAACTTAAACTATTTAAGTACTCTTCCTAATAGTAATAGTCCCGTATAGGCTATTTAATCTATAGGTGTTAGTAGCTTTACCCCTTCTTACGTAACTTTAAAGTACATTTACATAAGGAATCCTTTAAGCTTTAATCTTTCTCCTAAGTACCTTTTAATTGATAGTAACTTAATCTTTGCTGCTCCTATTCTATTAACCCTTTCTTCTAACGCTGTATTATTAGTTATTAACTAGTTAACTATCTCTTATAGTTATCCGACCGTTACAGGTTACTGTAAGTTAGTATCTGCTATACTAGTGTCACCTAACCTTAAAGTAGTTGCCGCCGTTAATAGCGTTATAGTAGCTGCTTTTGGTAGCATATTGTTTAACTTTCTGTATTTAATACCATAACTAGGTAGTAATTATATAATGGAACCTTATAGCAAGAACTACAATAGGCTTATTATTAGGCTAGGTGTATAGGTGATATAAATTAAAGTTAACAACGTAATAATAACTAGTGGAGTAGTTGCCTAACAAATTAACTTTAATTATATTCTAAGAATCACTATAAGGAAGGAACTATCTAGGTAGGGACTAAGGGTCCTTAAATACACAACCATACTCCTATAAAATCCTTCTTATACGTAATGTATATATACTCTATTTACTCTGTTACAGATTATATAGATCCTATAGATTATATAGATTACGTTATGTGACCTTAGTTACCATTCTTCGTCACATAGCTCTATCGGCTCCATTCTAGACCGTGCCCGTATTAACTAACTAGCTTCTTCCAACTCTTCCCTAAGTGGTTATAATATCGCACTTAAAGCGTCCGTAATACTAAAAGAGGAGTTAAAAGAAGCTAGTTGGTTAATATAGGTATAATCCAGAATAGAGCTAATAGAACTATGTAATAAGAAATAGTAGCTAAGGTTATATAACGTAATCTATATAATCTATACGATTTATAAAATCTGTAATAAAGTAAATAGAGTATACGTACCTTACGTATAAAGGGGATTTCTTAGGAGTACGGTTATATATTTAAAGGACTATAGTCTCTACCTAGATAGTTCTCTCTTTTATAGTAAATCTCAGAATATAATTAGAGTTAATCTATTAGGTAACCACTCCACCAGTTATATTTACGTTATTGACTATTTTATACCTATATACTTAGCCCATTAACAAGTCCACCGTAGTATTTCCTATAAGGCTTTATTACACTTTAGGGCTAGTAGGTAGGCCGTTAATTAAAGCTTTTAATTACTACTAGGGGGTACGCTAGTAGGTTAATGGCGAGGCTATATTCTATAGCCGTCGCTATAGAATAATTAAGGATATAAAATAGCGCGTAAAAGACGGTACAGTAAGAGATAAGAGATAGGCTATTAACTAGCTAGAATAGCTACGAGGTCGGCGTTCTTTAGATTAGCTTTATAAGAATATCTAAATAGTTATTTTACTATAGTAACTAAGACGCCTTAATATATAACTGCATTACGGTGACTAAGACGCCTCTATATATAATTGCACTATAATAACCGAGACGCCTTAATATACGACTGCACTGTAGTAATTAAGACGTCTTAATATAGGACTGTACTAGTAACTAAGACGTCTTAATATAGGACTATACTGTAGTGACCGAGACGCCTTAATATATAACTGCACTATAGTAACTAAAACGCCTTAATATAGGGCTGCACTGCATTAACCGAGACGCCTTAATATAGGACTATACTATAGTAACCGAGACGTCTTAATATAGGACTGTACTATAGTAACTAAGACGCCTTAATATAGGAATAGAGCCCGTTTAGGTGTTATAAATTTAGAGCAACATTACGCGACCGCCCAGAAGTACCAATCTAACACAAATTATATACCTTTTCGCCCAAAATCGCGTGCGAAAGTACTTGGGGGCGGTCGCTACGCGACCTCGTATAGGGTTTGGGCGCGTTATTAGCAGGGGTGGCCCTAACCTCATATTAACCCGGGTCGTAACCGCGCCAAATCAGCCCCCCTAATATGTGATAGTTAAAGCTGCAAGCTTTTGCATCTATATAGAGCTTTTTATAGGCAACGTGCACGGAGCTCTGCACGGAGCTCTGCTAAGGCTCTATAAAAGCTCTGTATAAAGCTCTATACAAAGCCCTATATAAAGCTCTATATAAAGCCCTATATAGAGCTCTAAAGTTCTACTAATACGCAGCACTAATATACTAGGAGGGCTCTATAATTGGCTGTATAAACAGCTTTACAAACTAATAATAGTACTGGAGGAGTCCTCTATATACGTTTCCTGCTTATATAAGCAGAGTCCCTTCTTATTTAGTCTCCGCAGTAACTACTTTAGTATCCGTAGTAGTCACTTTAGACCCCGTAGATATAGGCCTATATTAAGGCCTATATTCCTTATAAATAGATTCTATAAATTTATTTATTCTTTTATCCTTAAATCTAGTTTATTAGGTTATAAGCACTCGTTACTACTAAGCTATAGCGTTAGAAGATTAACACCTTACTACAGGTTGCATTAAGGGTTACTATACCCGTGCTAGGTTATTCCTTACTACTTTACATCATTTCTTATTATTAAATCTACGCGTTAAGTTCGTGTATTTACGCGTTAAATTTATTTATTTACGCGTTGCCATGGGTAAAGACTACCCAGGCATTTAACGCCTTAAGAAAGACGGTTTAAATTAGACCTAATATTAGACGCAGCTCAGCACATACCTACGTGGTAAGGGCCTTCTGTATATTATTTAGAAAGATACGGGCCCACCCCTCTACCTAAAGCTCTAGGAAGAAAAACCTACGATATCTATTAATTAAGTACTAAAGGATGCCAACAAGGAGGAGCGAGATGAGATTCTTAAGAGGTCTTAAATTATTACAAATACTAATAATTTAATTCGCTTAGCTAATAAGGCACTCTCCTATAAGTATAATAAGGAGTTTAAACAGTACAGTAAGAAAGACGGCAAAGTCTATTTAATTATCTTTAGTATAATTAACAATAAGATCCTTACTGCCTTAGAACACAAGCAGACGGTAAAGGACTACATTAATTACCTTAAGTAGACGTTTAAGGCCCGTGGCTTAATCCATAAGGCTAATATATAGGAGACTTTTATTAAGCTCTATTTTTAATTAAACCAAGCAGTTACTACTTTCTTAAGCTATTACTAAGAAGCGGTTTAAGGAGTTAAGTAGGTAAAGCTTGCCCTAGATAATAAGATCATCAACTATCAATTTATTAACGCCGTTGACGAACACTTCCCTATATAGGCTCAAATCCAACGTAATAAGATTCGCGACGGCTATATAATTATACTAGTCTAATTAATCGCTAACCTTACTAACGAGGCTTGGCGAAAGGACTTACTTAAGAGCTTTGCCTCAGTTAATAAGCCACTAGGTAACTCCAGTTAAGGACGCGGTAACAGCTATAGTCGCGGCAATAGTCGAGGTAGAGATAGTAGGGGAGCCGGCTATAGTACCTTATTAGGCAATTAAGGCCCTACTAAAGATGCTTTAAATAAGTATAGATAGTGCAAGCTAGGTTATTTAGGTGGCGAGGAAGATTGCTAAATAAAGCACGCCTACCTAAGGCCCAAATAGTGGAGACCTAGAGAGAGACGACCTTAGCGCTTAGGTAATAGAGCAGCCTTAACAACTACTAATAAGGCCTCTAAGGGGACATCCAATCGCCCCTCTTAGGCTACCAATTCGGTAACTAGATTGATCTTTACTATATAGGTTATTAGGCCAGCAGCTATAGCTTTAGGGACGAATATTAAGGACTTCTAGATAGCCGACAGTTACTTAAATATTTATATAGGCAACAATATTAGAAAGTTCGTCTAGTATTAGGAAATTAAACCTATCTAAATCTAGACGGGAGGAGGCCTAATAAAGGCTATTGGCGTTGGATTAGTTAAGCTTACAGTTGCCTAAACTAACTACTTAGCCTATATAATTACATTTACTGAAGTATATTACTATCCTGACTTCTTTATAAATATTATCTCGCTTAGTGTTCTATAAGAGAAGGGAGTCTTCTTTAACGGTCTCTATAATATAATTAACTTCATTAAAGATTGGGCAGAAATAGCCTATATCCCATACATTAACGGACTTAATTTATTTATACTAGTAGATAACCCTACGGAGGTTCCTTTCGCAATAGCCCTAGCTACTGCACGATCGCGCCTCTATAAGAAAGGCGTGCTTGCTAAAGCTACTATAGAGACTTAGTATAAGAGACTATAACATCTTCCTCCTAACTAGATACGTTAACTAGCTAGAAGTATAAAGGGGATTATAGTTACTAAGGATAAGCTATTTCACTACGAGGACTGTTACCTCGGAAAGGCCAAGAAACAAATATTAAGACGCCCTTAACGACGCAGCAATCGCATATTTAAAAAGGTGCACGTTAATATAGTTAGGCCATTAAAATATAAAGGTCTTTACGAAGAGAAGTACTGGGTATTATTTACTAATAACCAAACATGCTTTAGATGGATCTACTATATATTAAATAGAGGCTCCACAGCCTCTACCTTAAAGTAGTTCGTCTATATAATTAAGACTTAAATAGGGATAATAATTGGCTGCTTCCGATTAGATGGAGCTACTAAGTAGTTTAGTAAGGATATAACCGATTTCTTTAAGAACGAAGGCATAGTCACTAAGGCCTCTACCCTATACACTATACACTAAAATAGAATAATAGAGAAGGCTAACTACCTAGTTAAAGAAAGGGTTAGGGTGATGTTAATTAAGACTTAATTGCCACTAAAGCTCTAGCCTAAAGTTGCTAAGGTAGCTATATACGGGCTTAATATATTACCTATATTAGTTAATAAGGATAAAGCTCCGCCCGCTTAAGCAATGGCCCTTACCCTAAGGGACACCAATTCTATAATTACGTACGCTAACTAGAAAATCTATAGCTGTTCCGCCTACGTCTATATTAATAAAAAAGACCCTTAACGGTAGTAGGGTAATAAGTTTATTATAAGAGCTTAGAAAGGACGATTGGTTGGCTACAAAGGCTTATATATATATTGCGTCTATCTACCTTATAAGAATAGGGTCGTTCGATTAAGTAGCGTCACCTTTAACAAATTAGGAACCTTTCTTACTACACTAATTAGTAAGGAAGAAGGTGGCGACGATAATATCTACTAGATATTACTTAAGGAACTTCCTACTAAAGACACTCTACTAGAGGTCTCTTAGTCACTATAGGAAAGAAGCGAGGCTTTTCGGTTACTATAGGAAGGAAGTAGGGCTTCTAGGTCACCGTAGGAGGTAGACTAGGACTCTCGGGCCTCGTAATTAGGGGGTAACTCTTAGGGGTCGTTCGGTTGCAAATCGGCTCCATATTATATTTGTTTAATCCGTGCGCCTTTTAGTGTCACCCGTTTTGTAATTAGTGGCGGCTACTGCACTGGCTCATTTGAATCTGTAATTAAGTCGATCGTTCGGTAAGCCTCCATATGAGGCTCCAGATTTGGCTTCGCACAATCCGTGATTGACGTTGGTGAGCGATTCAAGTGAGCCCCTCTCTGCCACCAGGCCTCTATCGCGACTCCCTACTTTGGTGTAGTAATGGAGCCTCCTCCTCGGCCAACGCCCTCCTTGCGATTAACGCTTTCTACACCTTCGCTCACCTCCTGTAGGAGCCGTAGTAGAGCTACAGCAACGCCCGCAACGCCCGCAACGCCCGTAGGACACAGGAACACGCGTATAAGATGGACAGGCGAAATGGAGGAGGCGATGCTAAAGGGCCTTATTGAAGCTGTTAAGAAAGGATTTTGCGCAGATAGCTCTTATAAATCTAACGGCTGGAAAATTGCTTTTAATCGTACGCTTGTTGTTACCTAGTAGCCTATTACTCTTAAATAAATTAAGAGCAAGCACGATAACCATAAGAAGGACTGGAAGCTATGGAAGGAGCTCTGCGGCCTCTCTGGCTGGGGGTGGGATAAGGATAAGGGCGTACCCGTTGCCAGTGAGGAAGTTATAGAGGCCTACTTTGAAGCCAATCCTGCCGCTGAGAAGTTTTGCGATATACCGCCTGCCTTCCTAGATCTAATATAGGAGCTATTTAACGGAGTCCTAGCAATAGGCAGTTATGTAAAGTTAATTAATGAAGTAATTAAGAGCTCTATAGACCCCGAACTTCTTACAGCGGCGGCCTTGTAGGTGTTAGGTTTGGTAGATAAGGAAGATAAGGAGGAGGCTGAGGAGACTAAGGAGGAAGTAGATAAGGCTTTTAAGTTAGAGTTAACTCGAAGCTCTATTAAAGGCAGTTAATTAAGCTCACCTTTAGCTGAACGTCCTAGTCCTTTTAGATCTTCCTTAACGCCGAGTTGATTTTCTTCACTAGCTATACGGAAATGGGCTATTAAGCAAGCTACCAGAGCTATTAAATCTAGGGTAAAGCGCCGGCGAGGAAAATAACGAGTTATAGAGGCACTGGAGGAGATAGTAGAAAAGGTAATAAGAGAAATAAGGGCTATAAGAGAGTTGATTGCCTAGAAGTCTCCTTAAGAGAAGGCCTCCGTAGAGTTTATCTACGAGTTTAGTGACCTGGATCCTGTAGAGCAGCTAGCTGTTTTATAAGCTTTTAAGACGGAGTCTACTGCTAGATTGTTTCTTGTAACGGCTGGAGTTGTAGAGCTTCGGCAAAGCTTAATTGATGATATTTTGGCTAGTAGGAAGGAGGACGCGTAGGAGAGCAAGCTTTGGGTGAGATTTTGGGTGAGACCTTAGGTGAGATCCGAGTCGCTCTTTAGAGCTGTTGTATGTAGGCAATCAGTGGGTAATATAAAGAGGGAAACTATATAGATTTCTATTGTAAATACACCCAAATCTACTATATATTCTTAAGAAATTGGCCTGCCAATTGCCTGGCAGTAACTCTCCTATATAAGCTTCGCGATCTTATTACGTCTTTAGTTTATAACTACATTACCTTCTACCTCTGCGAGCCCTACGTCTTCCTTATCCTCTACCTTATATTCTACCTTTAGATCATTATCTAGATTATCCGGATTATTTATATTAATAAAGTTGTAAACCGTAGCTAAAGCGTACACTATATCCACCTGCGTACTTAAAGGGAGACTACGCCTACTGGCCTTAAAGTACCGGAAACGATTCTTGAAAACTCCTATAGTACGCTCCACTATATTCCTTAATGCCGCGTGCTAAAGATTATAGAGCTCCTTCGCGTTCTGTGGCCTTATATTTGCCTGCGATTGCTTATAAAGATAATATCGTACACTACGGTAGGGAGTTAGGGTTATAGGCGTATTAGAGTACCCGGCATCTGCAACGTAATATCTACTAGGTAAGGCTTTAAATTCTTTAGCTCTTGCTAAATTAAGGACTCTAGAGTTATAAGCAGAGCCTTCCCAACTAGCTAGAATATAGAGGAAGTTTATCTGGAAATCAACAACTATAAGAACGTTCTACGATAACCCTTCTTTCCTTCTACGCTATGGAGCTTGTTTTGTATACCCACCAGTTACAGAAACTGGTAGATGAGTGCCGTTAAGAGCTCTAATACAATTGGTAAAGAAAGGATATCGTTTAGGGTCATCAGCAATTTCTTCTAGAGTAAAATTCTTAGGGAGCCGAATGACTTCCTTATGCAATTTTAGAAGGGTAGGAAGGACTTTATACACAGCTCTATAAGGCAGCAAATTAATACCAGAAGTTTAGCTGGTAGGTAAATACTCACTAGTGGATCGTTGCAGATGAGTGTTGAGTTACCTTACTCAGTAATCTGTATGACGAATTATTGGAAAATATTATTAGGAATATTAACAGCTTTTTGGCCGCTGATAAAAGCTTTATATCCTTTAGGTCGCTATATAGTTGTAACCAATTAAGAAGCTTCCTAAACACCTCGGGCTTTATACGAGTTAGATTTATAAGTCGTTGCTCGTGGCCGTAGAGCAATTATGATGTCCACTTTGTTCCTCGCCATATATCAGTATGCTAAGTACGAACGCCCTCTGGAAATAAGCTCGTCGCGATTATAAAGGTTAAAATAATAAAATTAGATAAGGCTTGCAAATGCGATAGCAGTATCGCGATTGGGGTGTGTGGAGTCGCTATTACAAAAAGTCGTTACTTTAGCGCGTATATGAGAGCTTTATATTGGTATGGAATATGGAACGGAGGCTTGAAGGCTACATATTGAAACGGTGCCAAGAACCTCATTTTAACTACCGTATATAGTATAGCTTGCAAATTTGACGCGCTTGCCGATATGGAGGAGCTCCATATTTAAAAGTCGTCATATCTACCGAACGACCACCTCATATTTAGATTTGAGCTCCATTTCGGTTAAATATGGAGCCTCCATATTGAATATGGAGGTGCAACCGAACGACCCCTTAGTTAGGGGGTGACTTTTAGTCGGGGGGTGCCTCTAGCAATTATAATATCGCACCGCAGCTTAATCGACCTCCTCTTACTAATAACGAATAGGTAGGTCTTAACTAGCAAGAGCTTCCTAATCTAGGAGGACACCTCCGTTAGGAAGCAACTCCCCTAAGGGATATTTACTAGGAGGATCTGGAACAGATTCTAACTAAGTACTTAGAAGAAAATAATAAACCTATAGCGAGCACTTATATACGGTTAAAGCTATAGCTTAACTATAGCGTACTCTATAGAACCGGAAGGAAGGAGCTAGCTATAAAGGCTACCTACCTTACCCTATTCTTCGCCTATACGTTTATAAGTGCTCTATTACAGCCTTAGTAAATAAGAATAACTAAAGAACTACCTCTAAAGCTACAAAACTAGAAGGAAGCCATAAATTTAATATTTAAGAAGGAGTGAAAGGCTGCGGCGGATAAGGAATGGGAGTCTTAAATAGTAAATATCTTATTTAAGATTGTCAAACTTCTACCTAGAGCTAAGGCTCTACCCGTTAAATAGGTCTTTATATATAAATTTAATAAGAACAATATCCTATTTAGATAGAAAGCATGGCTGGTATTACGCGGTAATAAGCAGCGCCTAGGAATTAACTATAGCGACACGTTTACAAGCGTTATTTAACCTAGTATATTTAAGCTACTAATAGCCCTAGTTACCGCATATAATCTAAAGTGCAAGCACTTAGATATAATTACGGCCTTTTTTAATGGGAAGCTTAACCGCAAGAATATCTATATTTAGCTACTAGAAGGATACCGCCAGTATTAAAAGGACGGCGTTGCTCTTATAGGCCTACTGCTTAAGGCTCTCTACGGTCTTAAGTAGGCGCTACGTCTTTAGTATAAGGAGCTTAAGAGCTTCCTTATTACCCTTAAATATATGCCAATTCTAGCTAACCTATGCGTCTTTGTTAGCCAGCAAAGCGGCCAAATTATTATTGTCTACGTTGATAATCTTATCTTAATTAAACGGGATATATAGATAATTAAACTGCTTAAAGAAGCACTTAGGAATAAGTATAAAGTAAGAGACTTAGGCCCAATTACGTACTACCTAGGTATTTGAATTATAAGGAACCGCTAGGCGCGATTAATTCAACTAGTATAGGACGCCTATATTAGGAAGATCCTATATATATTCTATATAGAAGACTGCGCACCAGTCTCTACACCAATTCACCCCTCTACGGTAGACTTTAAGCCACGTAAGCCTAAGGATTAAGCTCCGTAGGAGCTGGTAAAACGGTATTAATCGCTAATAGGCTCTCTACTTTATCTATGTAATTAGACTCGACCCAATATAGCCTAGGCCGTAGGAAAGCTCTGTTAGTTCCTATATAACCTTACCGAGCTATATATAGACGCCGCGATATAGATACTCGCCTACTATATAGGGACGATCAACCTAGGTATAGAGTTCGTCTTACCCTAAGGGTAGCAGCCTCCTTTAAAAGCCTTCGTCAAGGCGTCTGCTACGGACTATACTACCCCTAATTACAATAGGGAGTATAGCGGAAGCGTACTAGGTAATATACCTAACCTATAACTATACGGCTATAGTAATGCAGCGTTCGCAGATGCAGTTAACAGGAAGTTAACTTCTAGCTATATTTATAAGCTAGCGGGTGGCCTAGTTTTATATAAATTAAGTAAGCAGTTAATTCTTACAACCTTTACTACAGAGGCTGAGTATATAGCAATAATGTATGCGGCTAAGGAAGCTTTATGGCTCCGTTAATTGCTTACTAATTTAGGCTACACTGGAAAGAATTT
>Ga0307515_10023509_pt1 | contig 10795 bp, 9 predicted proteins | sample 17_EM_MG_FD_194513 | JGI IMG/M metagenome (GOLD analysis project Ga0307515, IMG submission 194513) | Populus trichocarpa ectomycorrhiza microbial communities from riparian zone in the Pacific Northwest, United States - 17_EM | ecosystem: Host-associated > Plants > Roots > Unclassified | place...
GCCACCGCCGGCTCGTGAGCCGGAACCGCCGCCGGGCCACCGGGAACGCGCCCACAGCGCGTTCCCGGTGGCCCGGACGGATGCTTCCATGGCGGGTGTTGTCAGCCGGCCAGCGTGAGAGTGACGCCGACCTTCTCCAGGATCTGCTCGCCCGCGATGAAGGCCGGCTTCCCGGCGCCCCCGCCGACCGGGGCGGGCAGCGGCCGCACCTCGGTGTCCGGATCGGCCTCGAAGAAGAAGACCAGCGACACCAATTCCTCGTCCGGGTTGCTGGCCGGCGGGGCGAGAACCCGGTGCCGCAGCGCCTGCCAACGGCCGTCGGTCCATTCATGCATCATGTCGCCCAGGTTGACCACCAGTGTGCCGGGCACGAACGGTGGCTTGAACCAGCCGTCCTCGGCGTTCCAGGCCTCCAGGCCGCCGGCGCCCTGCTGCCGGTCGAGCAGGGTCAATGTGCCGAAGTCCGTGTGCGGACCGACCCGCATCTGTCCGTCCCGCAGCTCACCCACCGTGGAAAGCGAGGGATACCAGTTGACGTTCTGGGTCCAGGTCGCCCGCTGGGACCGGGAAGTGAAGAAGTCGTCCTCGATCCCGAGCGTGACCGCGAAAACCTCGAGCAGGTCGAGGGAGAGCCGGTTCATCCGGGCGGTGTACGCCAGGGTGGTCTCCCGCAGCCCGGGCACCTCGGCGGGCCATTTGTTCCCGGGGTAGTACAGGCGGTCGAACTTCGAGTCCCCGGTCCGGTGCTCCGGACCCGTGTGGAAAGCCTCATGCAGGTCCGGGGCGCCGGACCTGCCGCTCGTATCGCCCGCGGCGCTGGCCTGGAGCGCCCCCAGGCCACGCCACCCGTTGTCGTAGGGGCGGCCGACCGCGTACGCGCTCTTCCGCTCGGTAGGCAGACCCATGAACTCCCGGCCGGTCGTGCGCATCTGCGCTGTCATCTCGGTCGGGATGTCGTGGCCGGCCAGCAGGAACATGCCGGTATGCCGCAGGGCGGCGTCCAGCTCCGCGGTGATCAGGGCCTGTCGCTGCGGGCTCGCCGATCGCCAGTCGTGCAGGTCGAGGGTCGGAATCCGGGTTGTCATGCGGTGTCCGCCTTTCCATCTGTTACCTCGGTGTCGCGGTGCAGCATCGTGGTCGCCAGCCGCACCTCGCCGTCGTACGTCGCCGCGGACGATCCGTCGGCGAACCGTCGCGGGTCACCGATCGGTGACCCGGGCTTCCAGCTCAGTGCCGGGATATGCGCGTTGAGCAGCTCACCGTCCGCGCGCAGCAATGCCGAGGACGGGTGGTACATGTGCAGCAACCGGTCGCCGTAGTGGTCGAACGCCGAGTTGATGTCCATCCGGTACGAGAAGTCGTTGTCCTCGCCGCCCCAGCCCTCGAACCGCTCGTCCATCCCGTCGATCCGCAGGAAGACCGACCGGCGCACCCAGACGCAGCATCCCGGCGGCCGGCGCAGCACGAAGGCCCGTAGCCGGTCCGGATCGACCTGGGCGTTGCCGTGGGCCAGGCGCTGCTCCACCGCCCAGGCGGTCGACTCGGCGTCCAGGCACCACATGTCTCGGTAGCTGAGGTGGCCCATCGTGCCGGGCCGGGTGAACCGCCGGGCGTTGCGGGTCACGAACTCCCGGTCGGCCAGCACGTCCGCGTCGAGGATGCAGATCACCTCGGGCTCGAACCCCGCGTTCACCACGCCCGCGTTGACCGCCCAGGACTTGTTGAACAGCCCTTCCTTGCGGACCCACAGGTAGTCGTCGGCGTACGGCTCGATGGTCTCCCGGCAGCGGGGTTCGCTGTCCGCCTCGACGACCAGCACCCGATACGTCTCCCGCGCTGCGGACTGGTCGCGGAGGGCGAGCAGGCAGGCCAGCAGGTTGCGCAGCCGGGTGCGATCCGGTGTGCGGTCGCGGAACGGTACGACGACGAGGACCTCGGCGCGCTCCGGATCGGACTGCGACGGCCCGGGCGGCAACGCGCGAAGCTCCTCGTAGGAGTACCAGCGCGCGATCGGCTGCACGCCGTAGAGACGCCCCAGGTGGCTGCCGAGGCGGCAGTTGGACTCGGCCTGCCAGCCGCGGGCGAAGAGCGTCCGGATCCGCTCGGTCGGCGGCGCGGCCGCCACCACGACCAGGGCCGCGTGCAGGGCGGCGTTCGCCTTCGGGTCCCGCGTGTCGGCGAGCAGGGCCGCAGCCAGGTCGCGGATCTCCGGATCGTCCACCTCCCGGGCCGCGTCGACCACGGCCTGGGTGTACGGGAGCCCGCGGTCCCAGTAGAAGATGCTCGACTCGGGGGCCTGCGGGTCCGCGGCCACTACCAGGCTGTCCACCACGGCCGACGCGAGCGTGTCCAAGTACGAAGGTTCAACTAGCGACATCTCTTCCTCCTGGGCGGGTGAAGGTCATCGGTCGGACCAGCGCGCCGTACCGGCGGCGCGGCGGCGCGCGGACGTCGACGCCTCGTAAGGCAGGTCGCCGTCGGGCATCCGGACGAGCTCGAGGTGCAGCCCGATCGGGGAGCGCACGTACACCCAGCGGTCGCCGGCGATCGGCCCGTCCGCGATGGTCTCCGGCTGACCGAGCTGGGTGAAGCCGGGCCGGACGGCGAGGTCGGCCGCCGCGGCGTCCACGTCACGAACGTGCAGGGCCAGGTGCCGTCCGCCGATGTCGCAGTTGCGCGGTGGCGCGGCGACTAGACCGGGCTGCGCGTAGGCGGAAAGCTCGACGTTCTCGGTCGGGCCCAGGCGCAGGACAGCGATCTCCACCGGCACCTCCCCCGCTTTGTCGGTGCCGCGGACGAGCAGTTCACCACCGAGCACGTCGACGAAGACCGCGAGAGCGGCGTCCAGGTCAGCGACGCTGTAGCCGATGTGGTCGAGGCCCCGCAGTCCGGGGATCGGTGGCGCGGCGGACCGGCCGGCGGCACCGTTGGTCCAGCGTGCGGGAGCCCGGTAGCGGCCTGCCGGGGAGCCGTGCTCCGGCATCGAGCGGAGTTCGAACGAAAGAGCCCACGGCGTACGGAATCGGGCGAAGCTCGCCCCGGCCAGCGGCGACGGGGCCTCGGCCACGCGGATCGGGCCCTGCGGAAGCAGGCCGCCAAGCCGGAGGACCGCATCGGCGGCCTCGGCCACGGCCGGGACCAGGAGGCCGAGATGCTGATGGCCGGGGTCGTGCCAGCCCGGCGCGGTGGTGTTCCGGCCCGGGCCGCTGTACTGGAACAACTCGAGGTTCGTCGTGGGACCCAGCCGGATCAGGGCGATCTCGGCCGCCGAGCGGGGTGGCACGTCGAGGTGCTCGAGCATCCAGTCGTCGTCGTGGGCCAGCGGCGGCAGCCGGTAGACGACCTCGCCGCCCAGGACTTCGACGACGAACGTCACGGCCGCGTCGAGGTCGGTGACGGTAAGGGCCACATGGTCGACGCGCTGGGCGCCGGCGATGCCGGTGGTCGTCATGGGCGCGGCCCTCGCTCGGTGAACTGCTTGCGCAACAGCCGCGCACCGGCGCGTACGTCCCTGATCCGGATGCCCGCGGTGGCCGGTTCCCGGCCGAGCAGCGTGCTGGTCAGGCAGGTGCTCTCGGGCCGGCCCGCATAGCGCCCTTGCGCGCGGGGCTCGGTGACCACCAGCGCCGGGTCGGCCCGCAACTCCGCCGCGATCAGCATCGCCCAGTCGGCCCGGGAGATCCGCTCGGGACCGCCGAGATGGAGCAGGGGCAGGTCGGGGGCGGCCAGCACGGCGCTCGTCACGGCGGCGACATCGTCGACCAGGACGGGGGTGGTCCACTGGTCGTAGGGCACCACCACCTTCTCGCCGGCCAGCAGGCGGTGCGCGCAGACGGCGAAGAAGTTCAGCCACTTGCCGCTCTCCGGGGGCTCCCACCCGTAGACGAGGCTCACCCGCAGGACGGTCGCGCCGGCCACCGCGGCGAGCTCCTGTTCGGCGGCGAGTTTGGCCCGCCCGTACGCATTGTGCGGTGCCGTCGATGTCGCCTCGTCGCACGCGTCGCCGGTGCCGTCGAAGACGTTGTCGGTCGAGATCAGCACCAATCGGCGACCACCCGCGGCGGCGACGATGTTGCGAGCCGCCTCCCGGTGATCCACCATCGCCGCCGCCGGATTCGCGTCGCACCACGTGACGTCGGACGGGCCGTGCACCAGCACGAGGGCCTCCGGCGCCACCTCTCGCACCGCCCGGGCGCAGGCCGCCGAATCGGTGACGTCCAGTTCTGTCCAGGGCTCCGCGGCGCCGGCCGGCGGCCGGCGGGAGGCCAGGACCGGCTCTTCACCTCGCCGGGCCAGGTGGGCGGCGATCGTGCCGCCGACGAATCCGCTACCGACTACCAGCGTTCGCATATGCGTTCTCCTTGTCCGGTCGTGAGCCGGAGCGCACGGCGGCGAGCATCCGGCCGATGCCGATGAGGCTGTGGTCGTCGTCGGCAGCGCCGAGCGCGAGCATCGCCCGGACCTCGGCCGGGTTGAGACCGAAGCAGCCCAGTGCGATCAGCTCGTCGCTGAGGATCTCGACGAAGCGCTCGCCCATGGCCACGGCGAAGCCGCCGATGAACAGGTAGCGCCGGATACCGATCGCGGCGAACACACCGGACACCGCCATGGCCAGCGGTCGTAGTGCGGCGTGCAGGACCCGATCGGTGAAGGGATCGCCGGCCCGCGCCGACGCGGCGACCGCCTCGTTGCTGATGGCCGCCGGCCGACCGGCGGCCGGCCCGGCGAGTGCCGATCCGGCGAACTCCCGCGGGTGTTCCCGGGCCGCCGAGCGTACGGCCCGCAGCACCCCGCGCCCGGAGGAGATCCCGCCGAGATGGCCCCGGCCGCCGCAGTCGCACAGCGGCGCGGTAGCGCTGTGGTCGACCCGCCAGTGTCCGAGCTCGCCGCCGAACCCGTCGTCGTCGACCAGCACCTCACCCCGCCGGAAGATCTTGCCGCCGATCCCGGAGCTGACGGTGAACAGTCCGAACGCGTCGTTCTCCGGCGAGACGTAACGCCACGCGGCCGCGGTGATGTCGTTGGCGGTCAGCACCGGCAGCCCGAGCCGGGCGCCGAGCCGGGCACGCACCGGAACGGGCCCGCCGGGGCCGCCCCAGATGGTGGGTGCGGCCAGCGCGACACCGCCAGCCGTCACCGGCCCGGCGAAGGACAGTCCCACCGCCCGTACGTCCGAGGCCGCCGGTACGGCGAGGGCGGCGGCGAGCTCCGTCTCGAGCTGCTGAAGCACCCGCCGCTGCAACTCGGCGGAGGGAGCGCCGGGATACCGGTCGAGGCCCTCGGTCGCGGTCCGGCGTACGCCGTACGGGCCGTCCCCGCCGGCGGTCATCCGGCCGATCCGCAGGTTCGTACCGCCGATGTCGGCGACCAGGAAGTCCTCGCCGGTCACGAGAGCGCTCCGGCCGGCTCACACTGCTGTACCGTCCCGTCCTCGAGCACGATGGCGTCCGTCACCAGCGCACCGGGCGGCACGACCGCGTCCGGCAACAGGATGCTGCCGCGGACCAGTGCGCCTGCGCCCACCCGCGCTCCGGGGTAGACGACGCTGTCCCGGATCTCGCCGTCGTTGACCAGGTCCCCCGGGATCAGGGAACGCCGGATCCCGGGGCCGGCGCCGACGATCGCCCGCTCCACCTCCGGGCGCAGCGTGCGAGGCAGCTCGGCCAGCGGGATCGACGGCGGGTGGTCCAGCAGCAGGCGGTGCGCCCGGTGATAGCGGTCGACGGTGCCGATGTCCTCCCAGTAGCCCGGCACCTCGTGCCCCCGGATGAGCTCGCCGCCGGCGAGCATGGCCGGGATGACGTCGCGGCTGATGTCGTGCTGCCAGTCGGTGCCTTGCAGCAGCGCGAGATAGCGGCGCAGGGTCTGTGCGTCGAACGCGCAGAACGCGGCGAACACCAGGTCGCTGGTGGGCTCGGCGGGCTTCTCGACGAACCTGGTGAGGCGATTGTCGTCGTCGAACTCCACCATGCCGAACAGGTGCACGTAACGGCGCTCGATCCGCTGATAGGACACGGTCAATGCCGCGCCCGACCGGCGGTGCTCGGCCAGCATCGCGCGGTAGTCGAAGCGATAGACGTGGTCGGCGTGCAGGACCAGGATGTCGCGGGTGGTCTCGCCGAACACCCAGCGTTCCTTACTCAGCAGGGCGTCGGCGGTCCCCCGCTCGGCGGGCCAGGTGCGCTCCGGCAGCTCGGCCGGCACCGCTGCGGTGCCGGCCGAGCGGTAGGCCTCGTCGTACGGACCGAGGTGGACGCGGAATCCGGGTGCCTGGTTCCAGACCAGGTGCAGGTCGTCCATCAGCATGCGTTCCTCGTACTGCGCCAGGATGAGCACCTCGCCGAGGCCCGAGTCGCGGGCATTGCCCAGGCTGAAGTCGATGAGCCGGCCCGTGCCGCCGAACGGGATCAGCGGCTTCGACCGGCCGGCGCCGAGGCGTCCCATCCGCTCGCCGCGGCCGCCGGCCAGCAGCACCGCCCGTACGCCCTTCATGCCGCACCGCCCTCGGTCCGGGCCGCCGCCGGGCGGAGCAGGGCCAGCGCATCCGTCAGCTCGGCGGTGGTCACGTCGTCCACGAAGCGGGCCCGACCGATGCCCGCGGTCAGCGGGATGAGCTGGCGGCCGTCCCGGTGGCGCACCGAGTCGGCCAGCGCCTCGGCGAGCACCTCGGGTCGGCACACCGGGTGCCACGTCGGCAGGCCGAGATCCGCCAGGACTTCGCGGGCGGCGATCAGCTCGTCGTCCGTCAGCCACCCGCGGCGGTGGGCCAGCACGAGCGACAGCGCCATGTCCACCGCGACCGCCTCGCCGTGCAGCAGCTCCGGCAGCGCCCGCATCTCCATCGTCGGCGAGAACGTATGTCCATAGTCGACGATGCGGTCGAGCCGCTGCTCCCACAGGTTCGGTTGCAGTTCCTGGAGCATGCCGTCGATCGCCAGGCGCATCACGGTCAGCGCCGCCGCCCCGCCGTCCGCGCTGCCCTCCGCCTGCATCCGCTCGGCGACCAGCCGCGAGCCCTCCGCGGCGAGCAGCCGGAACAGGCCACGGTCGCGGATCAGCCCCATCTTGAGCACCTCGGCCAGCCCGTTACGCAGATGCCGCGCCGGCAGGCCGGCCAGGAAAGCCGGGTCGATCAGCGTCACGGCGCCCGGGAAGTAGGAGCCGAGCCGGTTCTTGTGCCGGCCGAAGTTCACTCCGGTCTTCGAGCCGATGCCCGCGTCCACCATGCCGATCAGCGTCGTCGGCACCCGTACGAACGGCGTCGACCGGCGATACATGCTGGCGGCGAACCCCACGACGTCGGTGAGCACGCCTCCGCCCACCGCCAGCACAGGCTCGCGCCGCCGGGACAAGCCGAACTCGTCCATGGCCGACACCACGCGGAACACCGACGCCATCGTCTTCGCCCGCTCGTCGGTCTCGAGCACACACAGCTGGTAGGTCACCTGGTGCGCGTCCAGATACGCCCGTATGCGCGCCCCGAACAAGGTGTTCACCCGTGCGTCCACGACGACCAGGCGCCGCGGGTTCGGCTCGTCGCCGTCCGCCCCGGCGGTTAGCAGCAGATCGCTGGATTGGTCGAGCAGATCCCGGCACAGCCGCACCTCGTAGCTCACGGGCTGCGAGGCGTCGACTCGCCACCGCGGTTGCGCATCGCGGTCCAGAAGAGACAGTCCGCCCTGGATCGGGGAATGCTCCGCGAAGACCGTAGTTGTCGTTTCGATGATTCAGTCCTCCATCGTTACTGCCGGCGCAACGGCCGGCGTCACCACGCCGGTCACGGCCGTCACGAGTTCGATGTCGACGCTGGACGGGTCCAGCGCCGGTGTGGTCGACATGTCCGGTCTGGCCCGTTCGAACCGGGCCATCGTGGCCTCGATGTCACCGGTCGCGATCGCATATATCGCCAGGAAGCGGCGACGGCCGTCGGGTGCGGCGGGTGCGGCGTAACGTCGCACGCTCACGAATCCCGGCACGGCGAGGACCTCGGCGAGGTGTATCTCGTCGTACCACTCGGTGAATTCCGCCTCGCGTCCGGGAAACGGACTGGTGCGAATCAGAAGTGCGTAGCGCGCTTCGGACATCAGCACAGGACGCTCCATTCGCTGCTGGACGTTGTTGACCCGCCGGGCCCGGTCAGCTCGCTTCGAGCCAGCTGATCTCACTCGCGGAAAGCGTGATCTGCAGGGAGTCCATGCACATCCGCGACTCCGCCAGGGTCTTGGGCCCGACCAGGGCGAAGGTGGGGAACGGCTGGTTCAGGACGTACGCCAGCGCGATCACCGACGGGGACACGTCGTACGTCTCGGCGAGCTGCTCGGCGCGTCGTTTACGCCCGAAGTTGGACTCGCCGTAGAAGCACTGCACCAGCTCCTGATTGCTGCGGTCGGCACGGCTCGCCCGGGTGAAGAAGTTGCGCGATCGGGCGGACCAGGCCAAGAGGGGAAGCTGCTGCTGCGTGAGCCACTCGCGCGACTGTGGGTCGGTGGCGTGCTGGCAGTCCGGCCAGGGTAATTTCAGCGGTTCGGCGAGGCCGAAATAGTTGCTCACCGCGGCGAAGCCCCGTTTCCCGTGGGCTTCGGCCCAAGCGTTCGCCCCCGCGACCCGCTCCAGTGACCAGTTTGAACCGCCGAAGGCCCGGATGTGTCCCGCCTCGGCGTGTTCGTTGAGCACGTCGACGAACTCACCCACCGGAATCTCCTCGTTGTCCCGATGCAGCAGGTAGATGTCGGCGTAGCTGTTCTGCTGCCGTTCCAACGACTCCACCAACTGCTTGGACAGGGATGCCGGATCGCAGTTCGGGGTGTGCGCGCCCTTGGCTATCACCACCACCTGCTCGCGAATTCCCCGGTTCGCGATCCACTGCCCGAGCAGGCGCTCGGCCCGGCCGTCCTGATAGAAGTAGGCCGTGTCGAACGCGTTGCCGCCGAGCGTGAAGAACTGATCGAACAGAGCGGACAGCGTCGAGACGTCCGACGGATGATCACATCCCATCACCAGCCGGGAGACGGTCTTCTCGAGGCCGGCGATCGTGCCTCGTCCGGCCGCCGGGCGAAGGGCGGGACTCGCCGGGCCGCCGTAGGTCAACGGGCGGCCGGAGATCGTGGGAACCACGGCCTCGTCCCGTTCGAAGGGATAGGTCAACCCGATCGCGGCTCGCCACCGGTCGAGCATCCGGGTGTTGCCCAGCGAATCGGCGGTCGTCATCTCGGCCGGTTCCGGTCCCCCGATGCTGGCGGCGAAGGCGTCGGCCTCCACGGCATAGGCACCCGCACACGGGTAGGAACGCCGTTCTGACTGATGGCCCACCCGGCTGATGACGACCTGTGGCTCGGCGGTCAACGTCCAGGGATCAAGGATCTCTATGGAGCCCGAAGAGCCGAAGATGGTCACATTGTTGCGATCGAACATCCGGATACCCGTACGGAGAGCCGCCGTCACGCCGCCGGAAAACGTCAGTCTGGCCGTCGCCCACTCGTCGACGCCGGACTCACCGATCGACCCGGCGGCCGTGAGGGTCTCCGGTTCGGCGAAGGCGGCACCCGTGGCGGTGCCCACGACCGCTCGGGCCATGGCCAGCGGATAGCACCCGACGTCGAGGATTCCGCCACCGGCCAGCGACGGGTCGAACAGCCGGCCGCTGAACCCGCCGGCATCGATGGTCAGACCCGGGCTGATCTCGGTTCGTTCTCCCGGCAGGCGCGGCACGTAGAACGCGAAACCGGCGTCGACATGACTCAACTCGCCGATGACCCCGTCGGCGACCAGGTCGAGCACCGCCCTTGTCTGCGGGTGGAAGCGGAACATCATGGCCTCGACGAGCCGCACGCCGGCGTGCTGAGCGGCGTCCACGAGAGCCATCGCCTGGGCGTGGTTGACAGCCAGCGGTTTCTCGCACAGCACGTGCTTTCCGGCCTCGATCGCCCGCATGGCCAGCTGGGCGTGGGTGGTGTGCACCGTGGAGATGTAGACGGCTTCCACGACGTCCAAGGCCAGGACATCGTCGAATGTCCCGCAGCGCACCACCTGCCGTTCCGCGGGGCTTAGCTCGTCCGCCAGCGCCCTGGCGCCGTCCAGGGTCAGATCTCCGATCGCCGTCAGCTCGCAGTGCACGCTGCCGCTCAACTGAGGGATGAAACGCCGCGCCATGTTGCCCGCGCCGAGCACAGCCAGTCGTAGCTTGCCCGGCCCGCCTGGTCCGCCCGTTGTCTGCCGACTCATCGTGGGTTGGTCCTCCTGTCATCTCACTGACCCGGATCGGACGGGTGTCCGCATCGGGTCGAGGCCGCATTGAATCCGCCGATTCAATGGGGAAAAGGTCGATCGAGCCTCGCGCAATTCGGTACCCGCGCAATTCGGTACCCGCGCAATTCGGTGCCTGCGCATTCGAGGGCCTCAGCGGCGCGATCTCATTGCCACCGATCCTACTTTGACCGAAACCGCGACAACACCCGCTGCACTGAACGAAAAGCGTTAGCGGCTAAAGGCAGAACGAGCCGTTCACCGCGGGGCAGCACCGTCGGCGAGCAGCTGCTCGCGCAGTTCCTCGACCCGGCCACCAGCAAGCAGGTACACGCGACGCCGGTACTCCGCGTCGAGTTCGCCCAGCACGCCGGGATCGATGGAGGCGACGAAGTGGTTGACCAGTTCCACCGTGCCGGCCAGGGAGTCGCTGCTGTTGAACTTGGTCGCGGTCATCGCCACATCGATGTCGCCGAGCAACATGTCCCTGGCATACGCCGCGCACAGACTCGGTGACAAGTTCCGGATGACCTCGCTGATGTCGACCATCATC
>Ga0307515_10023510_pt1 | contig 10795 bp, 8 predicted proteins | sample 17_EM_MG_FD_194513 | JGI IMG/M metagenome (GOLD analysis project Ga0307515, IMG submission 194513) | Populus trichocarpa ectomycorrhiza microbial communities from riparian zone in the Pacific Northwest, United States - 17_EM | ecosystem: Host-associated > Plants > Roots > Unclassified | place...
AAGCTGTTCGCCGATGAAGAAATACGCCTCGGCCAGGCGCAGGCGCTCCTGGTCGGGCTTGGCCTTGGCGGCCTTGAGCAGTGCGTCGCGGTCCAGCGTGCCGCCCAGGTAGCGCAGCAACTGGCCGCCCCATTCGTCAGCACGGCCGGCGTCCAGGTTGGCCACCTCGCTGGCAATGGCCGCGCGGCCGCGGCCGCCCTGGCGCTCGGCGGCGAGATAAAGCCACAGCAGCGTGAAGTGGCGCGCCTCGCCGCTGGCGCTGGCGGCGCTGTCGCGCAGCACCGTCTCGGCCTGGGCGTAGTCACCCAGCATGAAGTGGGCCGTGCCCAGCCAGGCGCCGGGCGTGTTGCCGCTGCCCAGCTGGGCCTGGCTGTTGAAGGCGGTCAGCGCGTCGGCGGGTCGGGCCAGGCCGATCAAGGCCACGCCCTTGGCCTCCAGCGCGGCGGCGGCGTCCTCGGCGGGCGGGTCGGCCTTCAAAGCCAATTCGGCGTCGCTCAGGCCGGCGGCAAAGTCGCCCAGCAGGTTGCTGGCCTGGGCGCGCTCGGCCAGCACGCGGGCGGCGAGGCGGCTGCCCGGCCCCAGCCTGGGCACGAGAGTGAGGCCGACGAGGCGGGTGATCTCCTGGGCCTGCAGGATCTGCAGCAGCGCGTCGGGCCGGCTGGCCTGGAACTTCACCAGGCGACGGTCGATGGCGCTGTACTCGGGCTCCAGCACCTTGTCGCGGAAGTCGATCAGGGACAGCCGCGCGCGGCTGCCCGACAGCAGGCGCGCGCGGCCGATGCGCTCACGGTAGCTGTCGAGATCGGCGGGCAGCACCTCATCGCCACGGCGCTCGTAGCGGCTGGTGGACACCAGCTTGCCGCCCTGGTTCTCCACCCGGGCCTGGAAGCTGAAGTGCTTGTCGCTGACTTGCTGCGGCGCCGGCCCCGGCGTGGTGATGGGGTGGGGGCCGGTGAGGGTGATGCGCAGTTCCATCAGGCGGGCGCCGTCCAGCATGAAGGGCTGGCGGCGGCGCGCCTCGGGCGGCAGGGCCAGCGCGTCGCCCAGTTCGATGGCGGGCAGCTCGATCTCCAGCATGCCGCGCTCGTACTGGCCGGGCGCGGGGTGCTCGAAGGCGAGCTTGAGCTCGACCTCGTTGGCCGCACGATCGTCGATGAGCTGAGGTGTGCCCACGCTGACGAGGCCCGGCAAAGCCTTCACGTAGTGGCCGCCAACGCCCTCGGCGATGCGGTCCGTGCCGGCCTGGGCGGCGGCGGAGCGCCAGCGCTCGGCGGCCAGGCCCGAGGCCTTGAAGGACGTGGTCAGCCGCGCCGGGCGCTTCAGGTCGGAGAGATCCCAGTCCTGGCGATAGCTCAACGAGTCCACCGCGAAGGCAGGCGGCTGAATAGCGACCGGCGCCTCGGTGCCGGCGGCAACGACGAGGCCGGCGCCATACGGCAGATAGCCGCGCTTCTCAAGCGACAAACCCTGGCCGTTGAGCGTGGCGTCCAGAAAGTAGACCTGCTCGCCGATCTGCACGCGGCTGATGACGTGGTCGAAGACGTCGTGCGAGGGCAGGAAGTTGTTGATGCCGCGGTTGCGCTGCACCGACACCAGCGTGGGCCGCGCGTCCAGGCCTAGGCCGGTCAGCAGTGCGTTGAGCAACAGGGTCTTGTCCTTGCAGTCACCCAGGCGCTCGGCCAACGTGCGCGAGGCGGGCTTGGGACGGTGCGAGCTTTCGCCCAGGCTGGCCGAGAAATAGCGCACCTCGTCCTGCACGAAGCGCAACGCGGCGGCCACCTGCTGCTCGGGCGTGCCACCCTCAGCCTTGAGGGCGGCCACGCGCTCGGCCACGGCCGCGTTGGCCGGGTCGGCCACGAACAGGGTCTGAGCCCATTGGTTGACCTCGGCCCAGCTGGCGTACTCGCTGATGTGGATGGCTGGGTACACCTTGAACCAGGGCGGCGTGGCGGCCTCCTCCACCACCGCCGGCACATGCTCGCGCAGCACGCGCAAGACCTGGCGGCCGTTCTCTTCGAAACGCTCGGGTTGCAGGTCGGTGGCCAGGCTTTTGACTTGCAGGTGCCGCTCGGCCGGGCCTTCCACGCGCAGGTGCAGGCGGTCTATGGGCACGTCGCCCGCCACCGGCAGCAGCGCGGCAAAGCGGCCGTCGAAGATGGGGTTCTCGCCCACCAGCGTGTAGGCGACGTCGACGACATCGCCCACGCGCACGTCGCTGATGACGACCAGCGCCGTGCGCACGCCGTCGATCATCTGGCGCTCCAGCAATTGCTCGCGGCGCATCAGCTCGATGCGGGCGTCCTTCAGCCGGTCCAGCCGCTGGCCGTCGCGGATGACGCCGATCTGATGGATGACGAGCTGCTGGTAGGCCGGGTTGAAGCTGATCTGCGGCTCGGACACCTCGCGCAGCGTGGACGTGTCCAGCGCCACATGCTGTAGATGCAGCCAGGTGGCCGTGGCGAACTTGGGCGCGAGCTGAGTCTGGATGTCGACCAGGGCCTCGCGCCTGGCCTTGGCGCCCGGCGTGGGCGGCTTGGGCGAGGCGGCGCTGGCCTCGGGCACGGGCTTGACCCAGGCCGGCACAGGGCCGAAGCGGTAGCCGGCGCCGGCAGGCACGGCGGGGTAGGCAGAGACGGGCTTTGCGGGCTTGGCGACCTTGGCGGCGGCAGGCCTGGCCGGCGCGGTCTGCGCGTGGGCGCCCCCCAATGACAAGGCCAGCACGACGGCTGGCCAGAACTTCAGACTCATCCACATCCTCCCGGCTTTTCCGGGCGATTGTGCTGGCTCAGTGCAGCATCTGCTCCACCTCGGCCGAAGCGTCGCCGGCGGCAGTTACTTTCGCGGCCAGCAGGTCGAGGTCCAGGTGCAAGTGCTCGATGAGCTCGGGCACGGCCACCTTCAGTGCATGCACTGGCTCATCGTGGTGCTCGGCGGCGTCGGCCAGCACCTCGGCCACGTGCAGCACGGCGGCGATCAGCGAGAAGGGGCGGATCTCCAGCGGCGTGTTGGCGTCCTTGAAGGCCTCGACCATGCGGTCCGGGAAATGCCAGTGCTCGGCGAGCGACGCCGTCACGTCGGCATGCGTGCAGCCGAAACGGTGCTCCTCCAATGAGAAGCGGCTGCCGGGCTCGGCGGCATGGGCCTCGACGTCAGCCACCAGCTGCGGCGCGTCGATGGCCATCAGCAGTTGGCCGGTGCGCAGCATCAGGCCGGCGAGGTAGGCGGTGTCGGTGGTCTCGGCGTCGGCGCCCAGCATGCGGGCGAGGATGCGCGCGTAGTTGGCGGTGGCGATGCTGTGGCGCCAGAACACGGTGCGGTCCAGGCCCTGCACCTTGGGGAAGGCCCCGCTCAGGCAGGCGGCCATGGCCAGGTTGCGCAGCGTCTCCAGGCCCAGTGCGTGGGCGGCGTCGATGACGGTGGAGATCTGGTGCGAGGGGCTGTAGTGGGCCGAATTGGCCAGGCGCAGCACCTTGGCGGTCAGCGCCCCGTCCTTCTCGATCAAGGCCGCAAGCTGGGCCAGGCCGACCTTGTCGTCATCAAAGCTCTTCAGCAGCCGGGAGGCCACCTCGGGCATGGTGGGCAGGGCGTTGTGCTTGACGACGAAGCGTTCTGCGGCAGCTGCACTCATCTTGTGGCCTCCTTTGGCGATGTGGCCGAACCAGTCTAGGCCTAAGGCTTGAGGCACGCCACGGGCTTTGCCGGCGCTACACGATCAGCAATGCACGGAAGTCATTCACGTTCGTGAAGCTGGGCCCGGGCGCGAGCAGGTCGCCCAGCGGCGCGAAGAAGCTGGCGCTGTCGTGGCCGTCCAGCATGGCCTGCGGGTTAAGGCCCAGCGCGCGGGCCCGGGGTAGGCTGGTGGGCGTCAGCAGTGCGCCGGCGTGGGGGCCGACACCGTCGATGCCATCGGTGTCGGCGGCCAACGCGTAGACGCCCGGCTCGCACTGCAGGGCCAAGGCGCAGCTGAGCAGGAACTCGGTGGCGCGGCCGCCCTGCCCTGTTCGTTTGCTGGCGTCGACGGTCACCGTCGTCTCACCGCCGGACAGGATCACGCAAGGCCTGGCGAAGGGCTCGCCCCGGCGCGCGACGGCGCGGGCCAGGGCTGCGTGCATGCCACCGATGACGCGCGACTCGCCCTCGATCTCGTCGCTGAGGATGTGGGCGGCGACGCCCTGCGCCCGGGCGGCGTCGGCGGCGGCCTGCAAGCTCATCTGCGGCGTGGCCAGCATGACGAGTTCGTGGCCCGCTTGGGCGAAGTCGCCGGGCTTGGGCGTCTCGAATTCGCCCGAGGCGAGGCCGGCGCGGGCGGCGTCCGGCAGATGGATGCGGTAACGGCGGCAGATGGCCAGCGCGTCGGCGCATGTGGTGGCATCGGCCACCGTCGGGCCGGAGGCGATGACGGCGGGGTCGTCGCCCGGCACGTCGCTGATGGCCAGCGTCAGCACGCGCGCTGGTGCGCAGGCTGCGGCCAGGCGCCCACCCTTGATGGCGGACAGGTGCTTGCGCACGCAGTTCATCTCGCCGATGGAGGCGCCGCTGTTCAGCAGGGCGCGGTTGACGGCCTGCTTGTCGGCCAGCGTGAGGCCCGGTGCCGGCAGGCTCAGCAGCGCCGAACCGCCGCCGGAGATCAGGCAGATGACGAGGTCGTTGGCGGCGAGGCCTTGCGTCAGCGCGAGTAACTTCTGCGTGGCAGCCAGGCCGGCGGCATCGGGCACGGGGTGGGCGGCTTCGACGACCTCCAGCCGCCTGGGCTTGTAGCCCGGCGGCACATGACCGTAGCGCGTGATGACGAGGCCGGTCAGCGGTGCATCTGCCGGCCAGGCTGCCTCTAGCGCCTGGGCCATCGCACCACCCGCCTTGCCGGCGCCGAGCACCAGCGTCCTGCCCTTGGGTGGCGGTGGCAGATGCGCAGCCAGCACGCGGCCCGGCAGCGCGCTCGCGACGGCCACGTCGTAGAGCTGGCGCAGCAGCGCGCGCGGATCAAGAGTCACTGGTGCACCCTTCGGCCTGCGGCCTGTCCCGCCAAGCGGGAGCAAGCTTGCTTGGGGCGGCCCGACGCGGCGCTCATGGCTGCTGGGCCCAACGGCCGATCAGCGTGCGCTCGTCGTCAGTGATGCCGGTCGCGTTGTTCAGCGGCATGGCGCGCTGCACGATGACCTGCTGGTAGATCTGCGCCTTGTGCGCCGTCAGCGCCTCGGCCGAGTCCAGTCGCACGCCCTTCTGCGCGACTTCGCCGGTGTGGCACATCAGGCAGCGCTGCGCGGCGATGGCCTGTGCTTGCTCCAGCGTGACTGGCACAACAGCCGCGACAACAGGCTGCGGCTTGGGCGCCATCCAGGCGATGAGCCCGGCCAGCAAGGCCAACGCGAGCGCCACCGCGCCCCAGCTGTTGACGCCCTTGTGCCGCTTCACGAAGAAGATGCGAATGGCGATGCCGGCCGCCATCAGCACGCACAGCACGACCCAGTTGTGCGCGTGCTGGTAGAGCATGCCGTAGTGGTTGCTGAGCATGGCAATCAGCACCGGCAGGCCGAAATACGTGTTGTGCACGCTGCGCTGCTTGCCGCGCTGGCCGTAGATGGGGTCGGGCTTCTGGCCGGCGCGCATCTGCGCGATGACCTTCTTCTGCCCCGGGATGATCCAGTGCGCGACGTTGGCGGTCATCATGGTGGCCAGCGTGGCGCCGACGATGAGGAAGGCCGCGCGTCCGGCGAAGAGCTGGCAGGCCAGCCAGGTCTCGAAGATGACGAAGGCCACGACGACGGCCATCACGCGGCCGTCGTTGCCGATCTGCCCGTCCTTCGTACGGCCCAGCGCCTGGCAGGCGATGTCGTACACGGCCGAGCCGACGATGAGGAAGCCCAGCGCCGCGCACACCGCCTGCCAGGGCGCTGCCCACGCATAGACGCGCGGGTCGATCAGCATCTGGCTGGCGTTGAAGAGATAGAGCACGACGAACAACGCGAAGCCGCTCATCCACGTCCAATAGCTCTCCCAGTAGAACCAGTGGAGGTCCTGCGGCAGGTTGCTGGGCGCGACCATGTACTTCTGCGGGTTGTAGAAGCCGCCGCCGTGCACGGCCCAGAGCTCGCCGTCCACGCCCTTGGCCTTGAGGTCGTCGGCGGTCGGCTTGACGAGGTGGTTGTCCAGCCAGACGAAGTAGAACGACGCGCCTATCCAGGCGATGACGGTGATGACGTGCAGCCAACGCAGCAGCAGGTTGGCCCAATCGAGCAGGTAGATGTCCATGAGCGGTGGTGTTCTGGCGCGGCCTCACCACGGCGGGTGCTGTGAAGCCTCAAGCGTCGCGTCCGCAGGCCCCACGGGACCTGACACCGCTGCGACGGCCCGCAGTGTATGCAGGATGCGAGCCAGCCCGCCTACAGGTTCGCAATCAGGGCGAGAGCAAGGCGCAACGCATGGGGGCGCATTCGGGCCGAGCGCCGGGCCGCCCCAAGCCGGCCCAGTTGGCCCAGTTGGCGATGTGCTTGCCGGTCGATCCGGCAAGCATCGCCGTCCCCGTGGGGGACCGACTGGGCTGGCCCGCGTCCAGCGGCGCAAGACCGGGCGAGGGGCTCACTTTCACTTCAGCGGTCGAGACGGAAGAAGGCGACGGCCTCCACCAACTGCTGCGCCTGCTCCCGCAGGCTCTCCGCCGCAGCGGCGCTCTGCTCGACGAGGGCCGCGTTCTGCTGCGTGGCCTGGTCCATCTCGCCGATGGCCTCGCCAACCTCGTTGACACCGGCCGCCTGCTGGGCACCCGCCGCGCTGATGTCATTGACGATGCGGTCCACCTTCTGGATGGCCTGCACCACCTGCTGCATCGTCGCGCCCGCGTTGTCCACCTGCGTGGAGCCCTTCTGGATCTGGTCGACGCTGGCGGAGATCAATTGCTTGATCTCCTTGGCGGCCGTGGCGCTGCGCTGCGCGAGGCTGCGCACCTCGCCGGCCACGACGGCAAAGCCGCGGCCCTGCTCGCCGGCCCGCGCCGCCTCGACCGCCGCGTTCAACGCGAGGATGTTGGTCTGGAAGGCAATGCTGTCGATGACGCCGATGATCTCGGCGATACGGCTGGAGCTGGTGGAGATGCCGCGCATGGTGTCGACCACGCCGCCCACCACCTCGCCGCCCTTGGCCGCGACGCCCGAGGCCTGCGTGGCCACGCCGCTGGCCTCCTGGGCATTGCTGGCACTCAGCAGTGCCTGCTGGCGCAGTGACTCCATCGAGCTCGACGTGCGCTGCAGCGCCGACGCCTGCTGCTCGGTGCGCTGCGACAGGTCGTTGTTGCCCATGGCGATCTCTTGGCTGGCCGTGGCCACGCTCTCGGCCCCCTGGCGCACCTGGGCCACCACGCTGGCCAGGCGCTGCTGCATCTGCGCGAGGCTGGCCATCAGGCTCTCGTCGTCGGCCGCCTTGACCGACACCTGCTGCGTCAGGTCGCCCTCGGCAATCGCACGCAACTGGCGCGCCGCCTCGCGGGGCTCGCCGCCCAGTTCACCGATAAGGTTGCGCGACAGCAGCACTGCCAGCGCCAGCCCGGACAGCACGCTGACGATCACCAGCCCCCAGGTCAGGCGCTCGGCATTGGTAAAGACCACCTCCGCTTTCTGACCGGCCTCCTCGCCAGCCTTGAAGCCGGCCTCCGAGAGTCGGTCGAGCGCCGCCACCATGTCGTCGAAATTGGACTTGCCTGCCCCCTCGCTGATCTCCTTGGCGTCGTCTTGCTTGCCGCCCTTGCCAAGCGACACCACCTTGGCGGCAACGTCCAGATAGGCCTTGAGCGTCTTGTCCAGCCCGTCGCGCAGCGTCCGCTGCTCGCCGTCGACGATGAGCAGCGCGTGGGCCGCGAGTGCCTCCTGAGCCGACTTGAGGGCCTGCACCATCTTCTCGTGGTACTCGTCCATGTAGCCGGCGTCAGCCGCTGTCGAGTGCTTGACCTCGAACTCGCGGTACTCAAGCAGGGCCGCGCGCGCCCCTGCGAGATGGCCCGCTCCGGGCAGCCAACGCAGCGCAAGCTCGCCCGAGGTTCCATGCACGCGGCTCAGAGACATCAGTGACGCAGCGCCCAGGCCGGCGCTGAGGAGCAGCAACCAGCCAAAAGCCAGGGCGAGCTTGTGAGCGGTGGCGAGACCGGCGAACCGACGGCGAATGGCCACCAGCGCGCCCTTGGCGGGGCCCAACACCTCAGCTCTTCTTGAAGCCGATGTAGGTCGCGCCGATGACGGCGCCCTTGTCATCCTTCACCGGGTTGTAGCAAGCGGAGAAGGGCGTGCCCAGCACGTCCACATCGCCGCAGAAGCCCTGTCCCTTGCTGACGGCCTCGTAGGCCTTGGCACGCGCCAGCTGCGTGCCGACGCCGCGCTTGCCCTCGGGCGTGAGCACATTGGTGCTGACGCGGACGAACTCGTCACCGTGCTTGACGAAGATGGTCGCCGTCGCGCCGCTCTTCTTCTTGATGTCATCCACCACGTCGTAGTTGTTGTTCACTTTGCGAGGGCCGAAAAACAGGCCCGGCACTTCCTTGTCACCTGCCTTCTCGGTGCCTTCCAGCTTGGCGCTGCCCAGCTTGGCTAGACGTGCATCGAGTTCGGCGATGGTGGCCTTGGGATCATTGGCCTGCGCCCAGCTTGCACACGGCAGCGCCAACACGGCCAGGGACAGAAGCGACTTGATGAGGATGGTTTTCATGGCAATGCCTCCACAGTTGACGGACACCACTCAGATATGACCAAGGGGTGAGGCGCATCTTCGGCAACAAGCCACGCACCTGCAAGACCCTCTTCAACGATCCCGCCGGCCTGTGTGATGCGTCACGGCAACGTGAGGATTTGTGCCAACGCCGCCACAGCAATGACCGCCGGCTGCTTGCCGGCAACACCCGGCACCCCGATGGGGCAGACGACCTGGGCGAGGTCGTCCTCGGTGAAGCCACGCGTGGCCAGCCGCTGGCGGAAGCTCGCCCATTTCGTGCGGCTGCCGATGAGACCGATGAAGGCCAGGTCTTGCTGCTGCCGCTGACGTTTCAGGCAGGCGGCCACGATGTCGAAGTCCTCGGCGTGGCTGTGGCTCATGATGAGCACGACCGAACCGGACGCGAGGTCGGGCACGGCGTCGGCTGGTGGGTCCAACGCTTCCAGGCGCCAGCCGCGCGCCGGCGGCTCGGCGGGGAACTGGTCGGCGCGGCTGTCGACCCAGTGCAGGGCCAGCGGCAGGTCGCGCGCGATGCGGGCAATGGCCAGGCCGACATGGCCAGCGCCGAACAGGGCCACGGGCCGCAGCGTCTCGCCGGGCAGATGCGCGGCCAGGTCTTCACCCGCCGCGATGCGCTCGAAGCGCAGCCACACGACGCCGCCGCAGCACTGGCCCAGCGTGGGGCCGAGGGGGTAGCGCACCTCGTTTTCCAACTCGCCACCGGCCAGAGCCGTGCGGGCGCGGGCGATGGCGTCGAACTCAAGATGCCCGCCGCCGACCGTGCCGGTGATGCCGTCCGGCGTCACCGTCATCCAGGCGCCGACCTCGCGCGGCACGCTGCCGCTGGTGCGGGAGACGGTGACGAGCACGCAGGCGGCCGCGTTCATGGTTGTGCCTTCTTCTTCCTGCGCAGGCGCAACCGCTTGAAACGCAGGAATACACCCAGCCCCAGCATGGCAAGCGCACCGCCCAGCATGAAGTTGCCCAAGGCCGCCGCGACGGCGCCACCACTCCACAGGCCGAACATCGCCAGCCCGTCTACAAGTCCATAGAGGCCGTCGCCGAGACCCTCGCCCCAGCGAGAGCGCTTCTTGGAAGGTTCAGCTACCACGGTAGGTCGAGTACGCCCATGGCGATGCCAGCAGCGGCACGTGATAGTGGCTGCTCTCGTCCGCAATGCCGAAGTCCAGCGGCACTTCGTCCAGAAAAGCCGGCTCCGGCAGCACCGTGCCCAGCGCGCGGAAATAGGCGGCGACTTCAAAGACGAGGCGATAGCGACCGGCCGTCAACGTTGGGCCATCCAACAGTGGCCCATCGGCGCGGCCATCCCCATTCAGGTGCAGGCTGCGCAGCCATTTGGGGCCTTCCGCATCAAAGCGGTAAAGGCGCACGGCCATGCCGGCGGCGGGGCAGCCGTTGGCAGTGTCGAGAACATGTGTTGTCAGTTTGCCCATGGGCGCTCCGGGTTCGGTACGGCTTGATGCAAAGTGTAGGGATGAGCACAGCCCATCAGCCTCGGTATCCCCGCGACCTCATCGGCTACGGCGAAAACCCGCCTCACGCGCAATGGCCGGGCCAGGCCCGCGTCGCCGTGCAGTTCGTCCTGAACTATGAGGAAGGCGGCGAGAACTCGGTGTTGCATGGCGATGCCGGCAGCGAGCAGTTCCTGTCGGAGATGTTCAACCCGCCCAGTTTTCCTGCACGGCACCTGAGCATGGAAGGTATCTACGAATACGGCTCGCGCGTAGGCGTATGGCGGCTGCTGAAGGAGTTCGAGCAGCGCGCGCTGCCGCTGACCGTCTTTGGCATCGGCATGGCGCTCGAGCGCCACCCGGACGTGACCCAGGCCTTCGTCGAACTGGACCACGAGATCGCCTCGCATGGCTGGCGCTGGGTGCACTACCAAAACATTGACGAAGACACCGAGCGTGCCCACATGGCCCAGGCCATGGCCAGCCTCAAACGCCTGACGCTAGGCCGCGATCCGCACGGCCTGGGCTGGTACACCGGCCGCGACAGCCCCAACACGCGGCGCATGGTGGCCGACTTCGGCGGCTTCGAGTACGACAGCGACTACTACGGCGACGACCTGCCCTTCTGGATG
>Ga0307515_10023511_pt1 | contig 10794 bp, 7 predicted proteins | sample 17_EM_MG_FD_194513 | JGI IMG/M metagenome (GOLD analysis project Ga0307515, IMG submission 194513) | Populus trichocarpa ectomycorrhiza microbial communities from riparian zone in the Pacific Northwest, United States - 17_EM | ecosystem: Host-associated > Plants > Roots > Unclassified | place...
TGAACTGACGGAAGGTATCTGACGGAAGGTAAAGCTAATTTTTAGTGCTTACACCTACATTTAGCGCGACCTTCCGGCAATTGGTCAAGTAGGGGTTTCGATAGAGAGCAATCCTTGCCTCTCACTAACTCGACGGTTCGATCAACTTGGCGCGCGAGATCAAAAGATATAGTGGCAAGGATTAACTGTGCGAAATTTGGAGTCGCTGGTTGCTGTTAACAAAACAGGGGGCTGGCTTAAAGTTCTGATGAAAATATTCATCAAAATTTTTGATATTTGCCAAGAATCGAATCTGACGGAAGGTCCTACTAACTACATACTGCTAGCACGCGAAGATCGCCTCGATTCGAGTTGCATTACCTTCCGTCAGATACCTTCCGTCAGTTTATCGAAACCCCCTAGTGAGGAAGACGGCGAATTCAGCGTCCACTGATTCATGACGCGTTTCGGCATGGTTATCTCGAATTTTTTGAGGTTATTGCAGCGTATGACCTTGGAAATATGCCTACGCGAGGCACAAGGAAATCATATTGAGGTTCTTACACGTTGTCGGCTCCCTGAGTAGCATGCATACAGGAAGCTTTAAAATCTAGAAGTCTCTTACTGTGATATATTAGCCGGAGCAATTTGAGTTTCAGCTTAAAGCTGCCTTTTCGCCCATATCAAACCTCCAGCCGCGGATATCTCCTTGTGACAACGCGGCCATGCATTTTCTAACCCTTATTCTTGCCGCGGCTCTCCTGTTTCAAGGCGTCTTTGCTCAGACTTTTGAGACCGATATACTAGCAGCTAAGGCATTGTTCAACCTTGCAACCTATACGGCCCAACACGGATATCCCTCAGGAAGCTGTACTCTTCAGAATGTAGCTATTCGCAGGGAATGGTACGTTGGAACTATCATTAAATGCGGATTCCCAGGAAATAGACCTAGTTAACGACGATAGGGGAGCTTTATCTGCTCGGGAAAGGAAAGACTACATCAACGCGGTTAAATGCCTGGCCTCTAAGCCCAATAAAACCCCTGCTTCTCAATTCCCCGGAGCCAGAAACAGATATGATGATTTTGTTGCTACACACATGAATCAAACTTTAAGCATCCACGGCACTGTAAGTCGTACAATGAAGCACATAATTAGGCGCATTCCTCTTGTTTGGGCTTAATCTAAGGATGGTTTTAGGGAAACTTCATTGGATGGCACAGATATTTCACCTGGGCATATGAGCAAGCTCTAAGAAACGAATGTGGCTACAAGGGCTACCAGCCGTATTGGAATTGGGCGAAGTCTGCTATGGACCCACTGAACTCCCCCATGTTCGATGGTAGTAATACGAGTATGAGTGGTAACGGAGAGTACTTCTTCGGAAACCAATCATGGGTGGGCATACCTACGAATGACGCTCCTGATATCAAAATCCCAAAAGGAACTGGGGGCGGCTGTGTTAGGACTGGTCCATTCAAAGAGTAACTTTCCCTTTTCTTCCACCTTCAAAATTTTTTTGTAGCCTAAAACTAATGATCCTCTCCAGTTGGCAAGTTAACCTTGGTCCTGTAGCCCCGGTGCTCACCTACGTTGAGAAAAATCCTGACCCTAGCGGGTTGGGCACCTACTACAATCCCCGCTGTATGCGCCGCGACATCTCACAATGGACATCCTCGCGCTGGAGCAAGGACAGTGATATTTCCTCGCTGATCAACGCCAATACAGACATTTACCCTTTCTGGTCACTCCTCCAAGGCGTCTCTAGCGGTTATATGGGTGTGCATGCTGCGGGTCACTTCACGATCGGCGGAGATCCCGGTGGCGATTTCTACACCTCCCCTGGTGATCCAACGTTCTTTCTGCATCATGCGCAGGTCGACCGGACGTGGTGGATGTGGCAAAACCAAGACCCGGTACACAGGACGTATGCGGTTGCCGGAACGATCACATTCTCGAATACCCCACCAAGCAGGAACGCAACCCTGGACGATCTTATTGATTTGGGTGTGAATGGTGACGCAATCAAGTTGAGAGACACAATGAGCACGCTTGCTGGGCCGTTTTGCTATGTGTATGTATAGGCGATGTTTGAGATTTGTAATTATATATCTTCCGCCTTTTACCGCTCGCCAGTGGGCATGTGAAACATTCTTCATTTAACGTGTTTCACCACTCATTTGGACCACCCAGTCATCCGCACGCCCCACCATTACCAAGACCCGGCTTTATACATTAATCCACCACAACGTTATAAATTCAATTAAAAATCTATCGAGCTATTCCCTTAAACCCTAAAATATCGACGAATTATATTACCTTGTATATAATAGTTACTACACGTTAGTAGTACTCGTTATATGAGTAGCAGATGCAGGACACTGCAATTGCTAAGAAGAAGCTATGGTGACTCTAGACAAGTTTGCTGGTCCGGCCTAGAAGGCAATTCTGGTCACGCTTCCCGGACAGCTGTTCGTGTTCCCCATTGACCACAATCGTCGGGGACCGAACTTTGGTTCGCAACCTCTAAACCATGCTCGCCCTCCGAGTGACGTAGCAGACATATCAGCTGCTGGGCGTACAGGGTACACAAATTTGGGCATCGAAATTGATGAAGAGGGTGGTCGTTCTGAGCATACGCCTGCGGAACATCTCCAAGGGTATGTTTGAATTTCATTTGTGAATGATGTACAATAGCAGTATGAGATTATCGTCTTTTCTATTTTCTCGCCGGGTGATATTCCTAAATTTTAGAACCAAATTTCTGACCATGGTTTAAAAAACGATCAATTCTAGCTATTTATGATGCCGCATATGTCTCAACGGTTTCTCGCCTCTGTGCTTATGAACAAAAATACACGGTGCGTAATTATTCTTATGTGCTAATTACGGCAATCCTCAATATGCTTAAAGAAATTTTGGGTACTCGCCTATATAATTAAGACACGACATATTAAGGCTAGTTGTTTGAGCTAAGACCTAAGTAAGTTGAAGCTGGTGGTTTTGAAGGTATTAGGCGTGCGACTGTCCCCGTGCGAGTGGGTAGACTGAGAAGCAAAGCCCCTACGACCCTATAACCAAATGCTGCGTGGTTTCTCATGAACATCTGACTCTTTATTATTGGCTAGATTGGTGCACGAACTGAAAATCTGACTAAGCTCTAAGCCAATTATCGTCATATTTAAGGATTTTGAGTAGGTAATATGGCTCTAAGTCATCTCCTCGAATATATATGCTCGTATGTTTTCCCAGGACCTTTTATGCATTAGAGCAACACCCCCGCAGCAATCCTCAACAGACAGCAAGAACTTATCGGAAAAGAAGGCTATCATATTAATCAAGGAGCCGCATACCGGAATATCCAATCTCGTGGGTTATCGGAAGGATCCGTCTTATATCATGTCGTTCCCAGAACCAACTCGACCCAATTTCAAATTGAAAATTCGCTCGAACTTCAAGGAAGACTTTGATGCCGCAGCTTCAGTCGCAGACTTTGTTGATGCAGCCGATACTACTCGAAGAGACTGGTACTGTGGGGACGGGAAGACGCATGGCTGTGGGAAGTTTAATCGGCATGGCCAGTTTGGAATGGCAGAGCAGCGTTGCTCGGGAGAGAATTGCTACGATTCAAAGACTGGATCCCGACATAAGCGATGCTGCAAGTGCTTTCCTTTGAATAAAAAGGACTTTGTTGCCGAGAACTTTCCGCTTCCAGACTTCTCTGGCAGGACCATCCACAACGAAATACCAGAACACCAGTCGAAAGAAGAAATAGCCGAGTATGAACAGCGAATCAAAGAAGACAGAGATCGCGAACAACTACTGGAACTTGAACGGCAAGAAATCCAAGACCGGGGACTTCAAGAAAGAGCACTACATGAAAAGCCGAGGCATCCGGACACCAATGAACTTCTGCGATATGATGAAGTGTATGATTTAGTCGACCCAGAGGAACTGCTAGACGACGAGAGCTGAGAATATGAACAAATAATAGAGTCGTCGGGGATAGTGTCTAGATGAATCGCGATAGAGTAGTAGAATAATTTATAATTGTCAACGCGTATGTTACTGTACAATTGCCTGTATGGTGGTGGCTTGATTGATTATGGATACGTAGCATTAATGGAGGAGTTACGAGATGGAGCCATATTATTTCCGACAAAATAAACACTGACTTTAAAGCGTACATATCTCCGAAGCCCGTCTTCTCTTCGATTTTGGCATGAGGGAAGTTGGTGAGAACTAAAGATTTCTGGAACCTGGGTTCGTTTTTAGCGCTAAGCTCTAACGTAATTGCCACCCAAACGGGACCCTCTAACAAAGGTAAAATTCAAAACGGCTAGCGCGCGGTTGAAATTCGGTAGTACACGAGTTAGATTTCAAGAGGGATCACCTGGCTAAAAGCTCGGCTCACGTGTCCAATACCATTCATTTAGAGTCTGAACGTGAAGCAATAGCCGCTCACTCTCCATCCTACGCCTTCGTCCTCGATCAAGGATCTCGGAAAGGCCTCCACTCATTAACCTATCCCACAAAAGCCTCATTATTGACCACCACCTCGCTGAGGCAGGCGGGTTTCCTGAAGGAGTGGAGATCGTTAGCGCGTGTGACTCCCCACCAGTCGCGACGAGCTCATTATTAACCTACATGCTATGCACCCCTCCGCACCCAGATGTTGTAGCCCAGTGCGACTGGCTCTGCGCGATGGGCACGCATGACGATCTGGACAACACGCTGAAACGGGAATCGCCATTTCCGGACATGAAAAACATGTTCAGGAAGTACACCAAGAAAGCGATCAACGACGCGGTGTCCTTGACCAACGCTCCGCGCCGCACCGCCACCTACGACGTCGTATCCGCCTGGAATGTGCTGCTCTTCGCACTAGATCCTGCGGGCTGAGGTTAACGCAAAGTAGAACGCTGCGCGCATACTGTCCCAAAGTCCTCCATCGACGGTAAGATTGCGGTGTTCCGGATCAAGAGTGAGGCGCAGGTGCATCCCGTCATTGCAACGCGGTGACCGGACATCTGAACTATTCTAAGCTCGAAATCATGCTTGTAGCAAACCAAGGCTGCCTTCCTGGGCTAGTCAATTTCTCCTGCCGGATTCCGCGCTGCGCCAGTGCGCACGAGCCGTCAATAAATATCATTGAGTCATTGAGAGCAATTGTGGTTTGCTGCACAGATGAGACGCTGAGGCAGAAGTTAGGAGAAAGTTTTGCGAGGGGCCATAAGGAGGCAAGTGGCGGGATCGTCGGTAGAAATGAATTTGAAGAGCTGATGGGTGTTTTGAGGGATGGGGAAAAGCCGGAGCAGGTGGAAAGAGACGCAAGAATGGCGTACAGCAGAAGAACACATTGATGAATTATTTTTGGAAGGAAAGGATAACCGGGAGATGATTGCATGAAAAATTCAGACCCGACACCCATTTCAGGGCTCTGGTCAGCTATTTTCTCACCGTTCTTTGAGCCACTAAAGTAAAAGGCGCGCGAGAAGCACAGCCGGTATTTTAAGATTTCCCGGCTTATGGCTCTCTCAGGAAAACAGTCACTGCTTTAAGAGAAGACCTTGAAAGACTCCTTGTTAGGAAATGCGAAATATTTTCGGCGTCCAACTGCGATCACGGAAGAATATGTCATTAGAGCAATGATGCCCAGAAGGGTGCTGCTAGCAACGGCGACTCTGGCCAAGGTACTGGTGCGAATGAGGACGGTCTGGGCGAGATCTTGGATTATTACAACATCGGATGTACTCAAGAATTGGAGAATATCAACAACGAGATTTCTAATGTCCTAGGAGTAAAGCAGGAATTTAGCTGAAGATATTGGCATGCTGCATGGACTCGTAAATTCAGATCATGGGAAATCTGCTGTATATGTTGCGGTACGTATTTAGGGAGCTCGTTGGTTATTGACAGGAACGAGTATAAATCATAATAGTGAAAGTGAAAAACAACGCAAGATACGCCCATCCCAACTCTTTAAATGAGTCATTAGTACGTCCTATAGTGCAGGCATAAATTAATTCCTCTTTGAATCTCTCCCAATGAGGTCATCGCACCATCTATTTGATTAGGAAGGTCAAGTTTGGACAACCAGTTCACCCAACCAGCCTATCCAATTCCCATAAATAGTTGCAAAGAGGATGGCAAGCGTTACGCTCAAAAACAGGTAATTTCGTGATAAAAGGAGCTGCCGCAAGTGCCTATGCTCACGTGATGGGCTAACAAGTGGCTGTAGATTGTCGGGCGGCTTCTCCATCGGCTCCGTCGCTTTCACCAATCCCGTAGGATTATCTTCAGGCTCTTCCACCGGCGGTATCTTCTGTGACTTTTCGTCCACTAGCAGCTCTTCTGGCTTTACAGGCATCTCCTGCTTTTCTGCATCTAGCGACTTCTCTACCTCCCTCGTAGGAGGCGATTCCCTCTGTAACAGCGACAGTGATGAGCTCGATCTTTGTCTCGTCGCCTCCTCAAACAAATATTGCTCTACCTCATTCTGATTGTATTTCTTTGCGAGCTGAATTGGGGTCAAGCCATCCACATTTTTCAGTTGCACTGATGCTCCTGCTTCGACAAGCTGCCTTGCAGCTTCAAGATTTCCGCGTATCGCAGCCCATTCAAGCGCCCAGTGGAGCCAATCGCTGCCCGGATCAAGATTGGCACCTTGTGCAATGAGGTAGAGTGCTACGGATGGGGAATCGGAAAGCGCAATTTCCCATGGAGCCTGGTCTCGGAATATGAATGAGTTGAGATCTGCGCCGTGCGATACGAGGAGCTTGACAGTCTCAAGATCACCCCACTGGCAGGCCACAACAAGCGGCGTCCTGGAGAAAGCATCCAAGGGGTCTACGAAGGCTCCAGCTTCTAGAAGCATCTGTACTACTTCCGGTCTCACCTTGTGGCAGGCAAGATGCAGCGAAGTTTCGTTGGAGTCGGGGCTTAATTGGTTAAGCTCATCGATGCTGGCACGAGGTATCCGTTCTCGTAATGAGTCCAGATCGTCTCTTTGCACTGCCATCCATATGGGTATCTCGCTGTCAACCTTGAAGGTATCTACTTTGTGAACAGGTCGGACCTCATTCTCCCGGGCTTTCTGTAGGACTTCAAGAATGCGAGTTCGACCGGCATCCTTGGCTGATCTGACTGGCGTTCTCCCGGCATTGTTCGGAATGTCAGTGCGAGCGCCAAATTCGAGAAGTGCTTTGGTTGTTTCAAGATAATCTAACCGTACAGAGTCATGCAGCGCGGTCTCTCCAGCATTGCCTTGCGCATTGATATCGAGATCCTGGCAAGTCTGCAGCAGTAGACGGATGATACCGGTGCGACCATTGCAAGCCGCACTATGAAGAAGTGTCCTGCCGAAAGTATCTCGGAAGTTGTACTCAACGTTGCGTTGGAGTAGCAGCTTGACAACTGCATATTCGTCGCTGTCAATAGCTCGCTGAATTGCTCTCCCGCCTTGGTCGTCTTCGATTTCAGGGTCTGCGCCGCCATCGAGCAAAGCCTCTACTACACCTACAAAGCCCTCAGATGCGGCACAGATCAGAGTGGTGTATCCGGCACGGTCCTGATGGTTCACATCGATCTTCGGGTGCTTGAGCAGCATTTCGACGATCTCTTTGAAGTCCATGTCTCCCGCGAAGAATAGCGCCGTCCAACCGCGAGGTGTTGGTGTTTCCTTATTGATATCAATATCCGGTCTGGTTAGGAGAAGTTCTATGACCTCCGTGTGGCCGCCAACACAAGCAACCATTAGCGCGGAGCGGTGGCTCCAAGATGTCCAGAGTGCATTGACAGGCAAATTCTTTTCCTTTAACAATCGTCTTACGACTTCAGTGCGCCCCTGCTTCGATGCTCGGTGCAAAGCAGTAGATCCACGCCCGCAAACGTCACTAGCAGAAGCGCCAGCATGAAGGAGAGTGTCAGTCACATCCACATGTCCTTTAGAGGCTGCATATATGAGTGGAGTAGTCCCGAGAGAGTCACGGGCGTTGGCATCTGTACCTTCGAATAACAAAGTGGAGACAATATTATTAAGACCGAAGAAAGCTGCAATGTGCAAAGCAGTAACGTCGCCTTGCACATCCCAACTGTCTGCTGATTGTGTATCGGTGTACCATAGCGCCTGGACTGATGCAGCCAAATGTGACTCATTTCGAAGGAACATCATTGCCTGTGGCGTTACAATATCTGGGTCGCTTCTTTTCGCATGATTGCCCCAGTGGAGAGCAGCATAACTAAGAAATGGGTGAACTTTCCAGCGCTCTTCGAACTCCTTCGCTTCATCCGGTCCAGTGCAGGGTCCCTGGTTGAAAACCTCCAGTTGCAGGTACGCAATACAGGATTCTGTAACTTCAGTTTCGCTCGTGGGAAATAGGACTTTCCGTTTTTCCTTGAAGTAGCCCTCTGCTGTCTCATGTGTTAGTCGCACATATTCACTTTCGTCAATGATAACCATCCCAGCACTCATGGAGGTTAGAACCTTTGCGCTGAGTATGTAATCCTTTCCAATTTCTGTAATTCCACGTGCTATTGCTGTAGCATGCTCTAGTTCTGCAATTTTCAATGGTCGTTCCGCGAAAGAAACCCACAGCAGAAGTTTCTTGACAGCTCGTTGGCGATTAGCGCTGAGCTTCTCAATCCGTGTCATTGCCTGGTCATACGTATTATTGATTTCCTTTGGCAGATGCTCTAGTGCATGTAGAACTTCTCCGATGGTAAGGCAATCCGCTAGAGAGTCCATGTGGAATCTTGCAAGCAAGAACCTAGATCTTTTAGAATACCACAAAGACTCGTAAAAATGTTGATGGGAACGAACATTTCCTTTGCTTTCTCAACTACCGTGTCCAGAATCTGCTCTCTGAGGCTGTGCCTCTTTTCAACAAAGCGACGCAGATCACCCTCAATTTCTATTCTCTTGTTGATATAGCTCTCGATATCCTCTGACTGAGCAGCAATTCGTATCTTCATGCTGCTGAAACGCTTGGCCAGATAATGACCGCCGTCAGTATCAAATACTACGCCCTTCTTTAGACAATCTTCGCAGACATCAATGTCCTCACAATCATCACAATGATTATAAACTTCCAGGTTCTCGTTACCACAACCGTCGCAAACAATATAACCCAACGGCTCTCCAAACAAAGACCCGATGCTGTCAAGCTGGCGTGAGGTGACCATGAGTTTGGGATTCGCTTTCAGTCCTTTGATAGTCTCGAGGAGCTTCAGTCGTTTAGCCTCGTCGAATAACTCATCTAGCGCGTCCAGAACAAAGTAACTTTTTTCGTATTCGGAGAGACTTGCATCAAGCAACTTGCAAATTTCCGCCAGCGAAGGCCTTGTGCCTTTTGAAAGATATAAGTTGTACAAGTCTTCTACTTCCTTCGTGATGGACCCGCGAATTTGAAAAATCTGTTTGAGAAAACTGGCCATGAGAAGATCCACAGATTGAGAGTCGGGGCTGTCGAAGCTGCAAAATGCAATCAATACCACCGCCTTCTCTTTCTCATGAATTCTTCGAAGTTCATCAACCGTTGTCGACGCGAGGACAGTCTTGCCAGCGCCGGGGATTCCATAGCACCAAAGCCAAGGATCTGGACCAGACTCCCAGTGTTGGAATTCTTCCTCTCTGAAAAACCATTCCCCGGTGCCCGGGGTGCCGGTGATGTTCTCCTGCTTTTGCCTGAAATTGAGAGGAGAAAGCCAATCGACAATGTCTTTGAACCGATTATTCTCGTCTGTTTTTTTTCTTGCTAAGCCATCTTCCCGCATTTCTTGGGCTAGGGCAATATTCGCTTGACCAAGGACAATAGCTATGGAAGATTTGAGTCGTTCAATCCGTGCTATCGTCTTTTCAACGTCTTCCTTGTCGAAAGGCCATCTTAAAGTTTGCTTAACTTTTCCGGTGAATGATTCGCTAGTGGTTAGCTTATTCCAAACTTCATCTAAGGCATGACTGGTCTGCTGGAAGACACCGCCGGGCTCGGCAAGCGAATCAATCGGTCGCATCCACGGCCCATCCTGCTCTACTGACAGAGGAGAAAATTGCGTCTCCAGATTCCGGAGGGTCATCCAAAGAAGCGTGATTTCGTCGCATAGCTTCCGGCGTTCCTTGCCTCCTTCCTTAATGGTGTCCAGAAGCTTGACAATCTTGAATGAGGCTTCGGCGAGCTGGGCGATGCTGGAGAGCAGACCTATAGCCGTAATCGGGTCCATGGTTTACACTCATCAGCAAAGCGACATTCGTGTGATGACACGGGCAAGCATGGTGTTTCTCCGCCTAGCTTGATGCCGTGGGTTTAGATCCTTCCTCCTAAAATAGATAGCTGATTAATCACCCAAAGTAACGTGCTCCACTTTACCTCAGAAGCTCAGACTAAGAAATCGATTGCGGATATAGGAATATCCGCACCGTCCGCTAAGCTGATTTAGGACGGTAATCGTTTTTCTTAGTCTGAGGCCCTTTGGCGAGATTTATAGAAAACCTAAACACGGGTTATATGAGAAGATCTCATTAACTTTGACAAAATTAATCTACCCTCCCACAATACCTGTTGACATAAAAATTACACCAAATTATAGAGAAAAGCCTACTCTATAAGTTATGAGACCCCCAGCTCCTCGTACACGCGCGACATTGAGAGGAATTCGTCGCCGTAGAGGCCTTAATTCTACCTCTGCACCGCCAAGCCGCGCAGTAAACACCAACGCTGAACGCTTACGCCCACGCCGCCAGCCCTCTGCGTAGGGCTGTGGAGCTTTGCAGAACAAAGCTCAGGGGGAGACCTGCACGGAGCTCTGCACAGAGCTCTAC
>Ga0307515_10023512_pt1 | contig 10794 bp, 1 predicted proteins | sample 17_EM_MG_FD_194513 | JGI IMG/M metagenome (GOLD analysis project Ga0307515, IMG submission 194513) | Populus trichocarpa ectomycorrhiza microbial communities from riparian zone in the Pacific Northwest, United States - 17_EM | ecosystem: Host-associated > Plants > Roots > Unclassified | place...
AGTAATGACATTTAGTATTCCCTTAGCTTTAGAGTCTAATTCTATATTTAATCCCGTATCTAACTCTATATTAAACTCCGCATCTAATTTTATATCTAGTTCTCTAGAATTTAAATCTATACTATTAAATAAATATATATATCTAGGTCGGTGTCTGTATCTAAGTCTAGACTTTAAAGTTGTAGATTTAAGTTTTAATAAACGGCGGTGGCGTAGAGTGCTCCTCTTTTCTCCGTCCTATAAGCCGGAGCAGCTACTTTAATAGGTATACTACTATTCTAGCGACGGCGAGTTTGCTAAATAGGTAAGGTAAGTATTATAGATAAGGATTAAATTGTTAGAGAGGAAGTGGAATGAGAATAGTAAAGGGAAAGAGAGAGGAAGTGGAATAAGGGTAGTGAAGGGAGAAAGTGTAGAGAGAGGGTAAGCAGGCTATTTCTTTAAGTAGACGCTGGCCTTTTTATATAGGCTATGCCATTATTAAATTAATGTAAGCGCCGACGAGCTTTACTAAAGCTTATATCCCGTTTTTAACCCCTTTAAAATAATAGATGGGGTAGGGATAGGAAGTGCTTAAGTGAATAAAGCTTCTTTAAAGCGGTAATATAATAGGGTCTAAGTGGGGTAAGAACGCCGCTAAAAGCGGCGGCTAATAACCCCTAAAAATAGATACAATCCCACCACTATATATATTTAAATAGTAATAACGCTATTTATAGCGCTTTAGGCCTATATAGTGATACTCTAAACCCTATTTTTCTTAGTCTCCTTCCCCTAAAAAAGTTTACCTAAGTATTGCCTGTTGTTTATACTGTTACCCTAGCCCCCTACTTACTAATATTATTTTTATTACCACTATAGCTTCTAACGCGTTAGATAGGCCTATATTGAGAGCTAAGTGATAAAAAGGATAGTAGGAAACGATTTAGGCGTCGCTAGGTAGGTCCTCTAGCATTAACTCTATACTAAAAGTTATAATAGTTACTAACTACTTTACTAGTTAAATTTAGTTGCAACTAGTTACTAAAACTTTAATATTAATTTAATTAATTCAATTAACTAAGCTTTTTATTTACTAAACTTTTAATTTAACTGATTTAAAGCCTTAGTTAAGTTAAGTTAATTAACTTATAACCCTAGTAAGATTAAGCGCTAAGCTTGCTACTTAAACTTAAAACCGTAAGATCGCTAGCTGTTTATAATTATAGCGTACTAAAAATCGTTTCTTCCTACTAGCTTAGGTTTGGTGAGAATAAAGATATAGATTTAGGTAAAAGAGGCTAGCGTAACTAAAGATATAATTTAGGCCAATAAGCTACCTATTATTAGAACGGTCCTAGTTTAATACCTAATAATAAATGCTTTCTTAAAGGAGGCTTTCTAGATAAGAAATTTCTATAGTGAGCTATTTTTAGAATAATGGGACGTTATCTCCGCTCTATACTATTATAATATAGGTTTCCGTTATTGGGCCCTTATAGAGATATATATTATTCCTAGCTTAGGTATACCCTAGTAGTAGTGATTATTAGAAATGACTATAAATATTCTAAATACCCTAAAGAACCTCTTACCAATGTCTTTTAACAACTTAGACGCTCCTAATAAACGTCCTCTTTTAAATTAAGAACGTTATAAAATACTTTAGGGGGCCATTTTCTTAAGTTATAGATGGCTTAAAGCGGTAGAAAAAGAGCTTAAGTTAAATCCCGTTCTTATTTAGACTTAACTCTATATATTTTATAGGGAGAAAAGTCGGATAGAGGTAAACAGTGCTAAGCCAACCTATATAGCTCTTCTTTTATGCAATATATTAGGAGACGTAGTATACCTAAGAGATCTTTTCTTTAGCTCTTTAAGACCGTATAGATATATTAAGGGTGCCTTAGAGATTATATTTAATAATAGGATTATTTTAAACGTTACCAACGTCTTATTCTCTCCTAAGATAGTACCTATAGATATGGAGAAGCTACTTTTTAATAGAGGTAAACTTCGTTCGAATTATTCGTTCTAAAAGAGCACTGACTTTAGATTTAAAGTGCTTAAACTACCCTTTATTTTACTGACTAGGTTGAGAATTCTATAGTAGAATAATAAATGGTTTTTAGTAGTATAATTAGTATCTTTAGAAGGCTCTTAGACATTTATATAGTAGTTTAAAGACTTAGAAGAGAAATACTTATTAGACCGCGATATAGAGGTTAAATACTATAATAACTAGCGGTATTTATTTAGCTTTATTCTTCTATTAAGCTATAGGTGGCTCTGGTCTTTAAGCTTATATTATTCTTAATTTAGCGATAGGCCTAACGTCCCCCCCTATATAGTGTAAAACCCCTTATACCGCAAAATATAAAGGGTATTTTAACTTTAAGCGACTATAACTCTACGCACACGCTAATATTTACTATAATTCTATATAAGTTATATATTATAGCTACTTTTATACGTTTAGAACCTCTCCTAATAAAAATTTACGTTTATATTATCGCCTTTACGCCTAATATATAGAGAGCCTTAAATTAGAGCATAATAATATTCCTTTTTTAAAGCACTGCTGTTAAGCTCTTAGTACTCTACAATACTTATAAATAGTCTTATCTAAGTCTTAGAGACTTACTATAATACTAGAAATTTACTATTAGCTTTATGTCTACTATAGCGCGCAAATTTATATATAATTACTACCCTAGTTAGTACTTCTAATTAAAGCAGTTTCTAATCTTGGCTAGTATAAAACAACCCCATACATCTAATATAATTATCGCCTATATAATTTACTTATGTTATCTAGTAAGCTAGGCTTGTAGCTGTTAGGTATATAGCTACGTAAAGATTTAGTAAGAGGGCCGATTTTAGCCCTATAGCCTTGCGATTTAACTTAACCTTAGCTACTATAAGCCTCCTATTAACTAACTTACTCTTATAGATTTACCACCTTATAAACCTTATAGCCGGAGCGGGTCGGCCGCCCTTTTTACTAGCGCTAGTAAACCGTAGAGAGCTTTAGGCGAATTCTTTTACTAGAAGTACCGCTACCTCTTTTATACCTAAATAGTATAGGGAAAGATTAAATGCGGTTTAGCTAAATGTTTCTCCTGGCCGTATAGAAGACTATTTAAACTTAGTAACCGTAAATTTAGCGCCTATATTCTTAGCCTCGTTAAGCTAAAGATAGACTACTACCCTTTTTATATTATAAGAGCGGCCCTATAGCCTTATGGAGCTATAAGTGTACTACTGTATATTTCTTATCAAATCTGGTCGCTTTACTAAGCCTTCTTACTTACACCTCTAACTATATTTAAGTATAACCTCCGCCTACTCGCCCTTAATAGCGGCGGCGTTCGTAGCTTATTAACGCTTTAGATCTTAAAGTAGCTAATAAATACTATTGACCCGGAATTGCCGCCGAAGCCTTATAACTACTTTAATATAATTAAAGGTACTAGTACTGGCGGGTTAGTATTAATTACTTTGCTGGATTTGAGGCTAATAAGAAGCGTAGGCTTATAGCGATTATACTTAGTTGGCTTTAAATGACAGTTAATGAGTGCATTAACGTATATGTCTTACTATTAGATAGGATCTTCTAGAAGTAGAGATATAGTGTAATAATTAAGGGTCGGGTCTAAGGATGGTTTAATTCGGATGAGCTAGAGCGTGTAATTAAAGAGATTATTATTATAAGGTAAGGTCTGGCAGAGGATACGCTATTAAAGGACGCTTTAAATATAAAGTGTAAAGTATAAGTAGTCGTCTACCTATACAAGAGGCTGTAGTAATATTAATAAGTAGGATATAGATTTGTATATACAATAAGTAATATCCTTACGCCCGTTCTCTCTTTTCTAAGCGTATTTTCCCTGCCTTTCTAAAAATATTAAGGTTGTAACTTGTAAGGATCCTACCTCTTGCTCTCCTGTGGACAATATTATCGATATCTTATAATTTGTCTATAGCTGTATATAGATCGCTAGTATATTACTGCTGACTTTGCTAGTCTAATTATCACGAATACTCTTTTCTTTATGGCGAAAGAGCCTATAAAGGCAGGCTTTATATAGGCCTTGCTCTTAGATAAAGCAGCTTATACCCTTTAACAGTTTGGATTAACTCTTATAATAGTATCTATAAAGGTTAGTTTACTATAAACAGTGCTTTACAAATAAAGGTGCGAAGATGTTCTTAATTAAGCTAAAGTATATAGGATGTAATACTATATAGTTTTATCATCTTTTAACCGGCCTATATAACTTCTAACTTTTTGATTAAAGATTACGCCCCCCAGAATTAGAAGCAGTGGCCTATTATAGTAGGTGTAAATATTGTAGGAACTTGTCAGATCGCGTTTAGTATTTATATATTAGGCTTATATAAGAGTAGTAGTAAAACGGAGATGCTAGCGTAATAAGGTTCTAGTATTATATTTATAGTACGTTATAGGATCCGACTAAGTAGTAAGGGAAAGGATGGTAAGATATATAGGCTCCGTTTAGACACATTTTGTTTATCTCTAATAACTAAGCTTTTAAAGAAGCCTACGTCGTTTAGAGACTGGTGTATTTAATTATGCGATAAAATGTAAGATGCCTTAAGATACTATTAGTATGCAACCACCCGTTACGTCTACTGAAGTATTTTTCTCGCTCGCTAAAATATCTAAGGCACTAAGCCTCTCCTATATATCTTAACACTCTTAATAATTATGCCTAAAGACCTTCTAATAGCCTACTAGAGCCCTTAAGTATATTGCTCTAGCTTTGCCTATATTGCCTTAGCTAGTAAATAGTAGGCCTAGATTATAGATGGTATTAAGCGCCGGTATATAAGATGCAGCGAGTTTTAGCCTAAGCGCCTTCTTATATCCTTCTAGCGCTCGCTAGTATATCTTCTCCGCCTTGCCTAGCTTGCCCTAGTCCGCGTAGAGAAGGCCTAAGTTACTAATTGTAGAGAGTGTTAATGTATAGTCCCGCCTAGGTGCCTTCTCCTTTCCTTCTAGCGCTTGCTAGTATATCTTCTCTACCTTGCCTAGCTTGCCCTAATCCGCGTAGAGAAGGCCCAAGTTATTAACTGTGTTAAGTGTCAATGTGTAGTCCCGCCTAAGTGCCTTCTCCTTTCCTTTTAGCGCTCGCTGGTACATTTTCTCCGCCTTGCCCAGCTTGCCCTAGTCCGCGTAGAGAAGGCCCAAGTCGTTAACCGTGTTAAGTGTCGATATATAGTCCCGCCTAAGTGCCTTCTTAAATCCTTCTAGCGCTTATTAGTATATCTTCTCTACCTTACCTAGCTTGCCCTAGTCCGTATATAGCATTCCTAGCCTATAAACTGCACCCAATATTATATAATCGTGCTTTATATCCGCCCTACTTATATTAGTCCTTCCTAATTTAGCCCCGCGTCTACTACTTACCTTATAATCTATTAATAGCACCGCTGCGTATAAGCTAAGAGCCGACATTATACGCCTAAATACTCCTTCTCTAACCTATCTGGTACTGCCTACCTAACTACTACTATCGCTAGCTAGGTAAAGACTATACGCTATTCCTCGTCCTATATATAAAATGCCTATCTATATATAACCGGGTGAGTTGCATAGCTCGCTATATTCTGTATACCCTTAACTAGAGAATAGCTATGCAAAAGCTGTATTGCTATAATAAAATCAACTTTATCGTTTATAACGTTAGGAAGCCACTCTAATAAATAACCCGCTACGGCTCTAGACTATATACTTACTTTTATAAAGAGACCGTACTATAGGTCTTTATTATTAAGATATACCCAAAGTAGTAGCAAGTTAGCTGCGGTTATACTTTTTACCTAAATAGTATAGTACGAAATTATCTATATCATCTATATGCTACGGTTAGGATAATCTTAAAGTGGCATGCCGGCTCGGTCTTGGGATTCTATAAGGCTTTCCTATTACTGCTTATAAAGCCTAATATATCTTATAATACTAATTTCGCTCTGTTGTAAATATGCGCTAGCTTATATAATTACTAGCAGTAAGCTATCTAAGAGCCTAAATAGCTCCTTATTTTCTACTAAATCTATTTTAAAATAGTTAGCACTAGTGTTCTATATAAGCAATATAATTACACTATAGCGTTATTGCCTTACTATATCTACCTCTATACCGGTTTAGAAATAAAGCTTTTACCTACTTCTTATTAAGCCTTCCTAGCCTCTATAATATACTAAGCTATTCTAAGTTAGTAAGCCGGGTTGTAATTAGAACTAACCTATAATTTGCTCCTAGAAGGTAATGGGTAACATTATATATATTAGGGTTGGAATTTCCCCCTTCTCTCTCTTGATTGACGTTATTAAAGATTATTAACTAGTTTGTATTATCCGGCCGACTTAGCCAACTCATTATATCCCTAATGACGGCATTAATATCGCTAGCACTTATAGCGGAGTACGCTTTACTACTCTCTGTAATTTGGCCTTCCGGAATCCTACTTATATAAATTATAATACTCTGCTTAAGACTATCTTCGGTTTTACTATTAAGCCAGAATACTAAGCTAAACTTCCAGTAGTGCCTCCTTGCGAACTCTACGGCAAGTTATATTTTACTTATTTCGCTAAGCTTATAGAGCACAAACACCTTTTACCGGCCGTATTGTCTCTATAGGAAAAGGGTTTGTTTAAGTTCTGCTATATCAGACGGCCGATTTATAAACTTGTTTACTATAGGTATACCTTATAGAGTAAACGGTGTTTAATAGTTTCCTATATCTAGGAAGGAGCCTAGTTAGCTATAAACTGCAAGCTATATCCTAACAAGCCAAATAAAACACTAATATTCTCTTCCGGACATGCTATCGGCGCAAGCCTTTATTTACTTAAATACTACCTAAGACTTAATATATTAATTTATAGCCGTAATAATCGTATTCTTTTGCTTTAAGTCTTTTAACCTAATATCCTTTAATCCTCTTAGCATATTAAACTAATAGTATCGCCCCGTGTTATCTAGCCTCAATTTATTACGGGAGAATCGTTCTACTGTCTTTTCTGTCTCTATAGTAATCGCTAGAAGACTCTAGCTAATACTAATTAGATTATTCTTAAACGGTATAAGCGATAGAACGCCAGTCCTAATTAACACTAAATACTTAATCTCGTCTTTAAGCGAGCCAGACGGCTATATGTCTTAAGCCTTATTCCACACCTTATATACTAGGTTATTTGCCCCTATAGCCCCGTTAATAAAACTCTCCTTAAAATCGCCGATTATAATAAGATTAAAGAAGGATAAGGCTGCCGATATTGCTCGGCCTGCTTCCTATATCCTAGTCGTGTAAAGCAGTTATTTACGGCTATGTAGTGACCGGTAGCTAGTAAGTCGCACTATATCGCCCGTTTCGTTGCTTATTACACACACAAATCTATATTATACTTATTAATGTCACTATAGCCTTATATATGGGTAGACAACTACCTATACTTTGCAATTTATATCCGGAGCGTCCTTTAACAGCGCATCCTTTACTAGACCTTGCCTCGCAATAATCTCTTTAATTGCGCGCTCTAGCTTATCTAAATTAAATTGTCCTTAAACCCGGCCTTTAATCGTCATACGGTGTCTTTGCTTTTGGAAGATCCTATCTAATAGCGAGATATATACGTTAATGTACTTATTAACCGTTATCCGAAGCCGACTAAGTATAACAGCTATAAGCCTACGCTTCTCGTCAGCCTTAAATCTAGCAAAGTAATTAATATAGATAGACCCGCCGGTGCTAGTGCCTCTAATTATGTTAAAGTAGTTATAAGGCTTTGGCGGCGATTCCGGGTTAATGGTATCTATAAGCTGCTTTAAGATTTAAAGCGTCGACAGGCCGCGGACGCCGCCGCCATTAAGGGCGAGCAGGCGGAGGTTATGCTTGGATATAGCTAAAGGGGTAAGTAGGAAGGCTTAGTAAAGTAACCAGATTTGATAAGAAATATGCAGCAGTATACTTAGGACTCCACGAGGCTGCGGAGCCGCTCTTGTGATATAGGAAGTGTGGTGGTCTATCTTTAGCTTAACGAGGCTGAGAATATAGGTGCTGAACCCAAGTGGTCTTCTATGCGGCTAGGAGAAACGTTTAGCCGAATCGGCGTTTAATCTTTCCCTGCGCTATTTAGGTGTAGGAAAAGTAGCGGTACTTCTAGCGTAAGAATTCGCCTAAAGCTCTCTGCAGTTTGCTAGCGCTAGTAGGGAGGGCGGCTAACCCGCACCGGCTATACCCTTGTGTAGTGGCGAATTCTAAAAGAGGTGAGTTGGTTTACTGGAGGTATAGCTATAGGTTAGGGCAAGCCCCGCTTACTAAGACATTATACAGCTATAGGTATAAGAGCTACAAGCTAGCTTGGCGGCCGCTATAAATAGATTACAATATAATGATTATATAGCTGTTTCGCACTAGCTAGAACGGGTGATTGCTCCCAATTAAAGGTACCGACTGGGGTTACGACCCTGCGCGATAGTAGATACGAGGCTGATAATAACTTCTTAGTATTATAATAAGGTTTTTAGGCTTAGGTAGCACCGTTATAAGTATTACGGAGTTGTTAGAGTTTTATAGTAGTGCTATATGGAAGGAACTCTGTTTCGTTAAAGAATAAGACTCTATATATTAGGCGCGAAGGCGATAATATATAAGGTAATTTTTAAATAGAAGGAGTTCTAAATATTTAAAAGTAGCTATAGCATATAACTAATATAGAATTATAGTAAATATTTACGTGTGCGTATAGTTATAGTCGCTTAATATTAAAGTACCCCTTATATTTTGCGGTATAGTAGGTTTTGCGCGACCTAGGGACGGACGTTATCCCTTTACCTGGTAAAATATGTCCTACGGTTATTGATAAGAGCCAACTAATAGGATCTGTAGTATTGAGACTCCGTAATTAAATCTATAAGGTGAAAAGTCGTTAATTTCAGTATATAATTACTATTTATACTTAATCTTTAGAGCTAAGTTGCTTAGTATAAGGAAGCTAATAGCTATCCTTTTTATAGAATGGTATATAGCAAATAGAATAGCCGTATAGAGTTCTTGGAGCTCTACAAGGCCTCCTCTAATTTCCACCATTGCGAGATTTACGAGTTGTATTTAGTAAGAGGTCTAAGAGAGGCTTTTTATATCCTTTATATTATATTTAAGTCTTCCTACCAGCTTTAATATAAGTAGAGTAGTACTTCTACTTATGCCGTGTAAACAGCTTTATAAGCTTATAACCCTCTATAAGGTGCTATAAAATATTACTTATAAAGTATTGTAATAGCCTCTCCTAAGTATACACTCGCTGGCGAGTTAACTACTTAAAGAGGGCCTACTAGAGGTCCTTCCGGAACTGCTTATACGTATCACAATAGGAGGAAGATTTAGGGTGCTATAGTTGTCAAAATTCGCGATATATAAGGGCTTAAAGTAGGGCAACGGCCACGGCTGCGGGGATGGTTGTTTTGCTTTCTAAGTCGGTAGAATTAAATACTAAGTCGGTGGAATAAAGTCTATATTATTAGAAGTACAATTAGAAGGTATAGTTAAGTAATATATATTAATTAAATATATATAGGTAATATTTTGTAGTTAACTATCTGCTACGGCTAGAATATCGGCTTTAGTATAGCTTCCCCTAGCTACGTAGACCTTAAAATAGTTGCTAAACGTATAACCTTATAACTAACTCTTATAGCTAATAAAAACTCTTTTTAACTCTCTCCGGCTCTGGTGGATATACGCCTATATATCTATTAAGACACTATAGTTCCTTTCTATATAGCTCGTCGAAACTTAATATAAAAAAGTATAATTGGAAAGACAGATTATAATTAGTTAGGGTAGTTAAGAAGTAAATCCAATAATTCTCTAAACTAAAATATAGTTTAGCCAATTTTATTTATTTTATTTATTTTAGCAGTTATAAAAGAAATTTAACTAACTCGGCTGGATTATTACTAAAATCTAAGGACTGTAAATATAAACGGCATAGGTTTGTAAACTTTTTAAATAAAATAGTATCTTATAACGCACACTATAGAGGGGTGTTAAGTTTAAGGTATTCGGCCGTCCGGAAAAGCTTTATTAAAAATTATAATTATAATTTATTATATAATGACTTCGGGTTACTAAATACCGCTACTATAGGTTTTAGGCGTAATTAGACCTTAAAACTAACGTCTATACCTGTACAATTATAGCACCTGTTGTACCGACCACGTGCCTACGCGTTCGGTACGCCAGGTACGCGTTTACGCGTTCGGTGTACCAACCACTCGCTTACGCGTCTAGTGCACTCCTAAAGCACTGACTAATTAGGGGGAGGTCGCATCAGTATATAGACCACGTAGTCTGCTTTAATATAAGAGACAGTTACTACCATCCCAAAGAGCATACAATACTATACGTATTTCGTGCCCCGGGATATAACTTAACTGTATTATTAAATTAATACAAACACTGATTAGTAAGCGCGCACAGATTAGCAATTACTTAACACCTCCTACCGAGCGATATATACGACAGCGACTACCTATTTAGACTCCTAGTACGACCTACTAGAAGGTCGGAAGTCGGGGATTACGGACTATCACCAACTCTATATACTTATTTAAGTCTTAGTACGGTTTACTAGAAGTTATAAATATAAATATAGACCTTTACGGAACCCCCTATCCTTAACCCCCTTTAAACCTCAAACCCCTATTCCTACTACACCCTCCCTTAATACCCCCGACCTCTTTTTAGACCCCTTATAGAGACCCCTACCCTTCTACAAACC
>Ga0307515_10023513_pt1 | contig 10793 bp, 6 predicted proteins | sample 17_EM_MG_FD_194513 | JGI IMG/M metagenome (GOLD analysis project Ga0307515, IMG submission 194513) | Populus trichocarpa ectomycorrhiza microbial communities from riparian zone in the Pacific Northwest, United States - 17_EM | ecosystem: Host-associated > Plants > Roots > Unclassified | place...
TCCATTCGAGCTATGAGTCCCTGGGCGAAGACGAGATCAGCGGTGGACCCACAACACCAAACCCCACGCTCTTGTTTGACAGCGCGGTGACGGAGCGCATAATACTCGATACTCAGTACTTGACACCCCACGTCTGAATCCCGAGTTGGAGGGAGGATCCTCGACTTTCAAAATTTTCGAAGTTGACGTCGTGGGTTGGCTGTGGTATGACAGAGAAACGACTCCGTTCGTGCTACTTCCAGGCTTGCACCGAGAGCTGCTCCTCCTGTGGTGAAGTTTGGACGAAAGGTTCGAAGGGCAAGCAGCGGACTCTTCCATCGTCGGATTGGTCGTATTCCAAGTTGTAATTTCTCCCGGAGGCAAAACAGCTTCGGAAAGAATGGGTGACTGACCAGGCCGAGATTGAATAAAGACAGAAGTAGAGATTGGAAGTGAAAGAGGTACAGGACGCAAGGTAGTTATCATAGATCACGGTTCTAACTCCAAAATAACAGGTTCTGATAGTCCATTATGCAGCAACGCGAGAAACCGCCCGTTCCATACCCGTCGCGCCGCCGCTGACTGCCAAGGAGGAGGCAGCATCAAGAGTCGCTTTTTATGCGGGCCAAGTATCCACCAATCATCCGTAACCTGATAATCGCGAGGTTGTCCCCAGGGGTATCCCTCTGGCACGTCCTCGGGGTTAATTGCGTAAGCGCTGAGTCCCCAGTTCACCCCGCCGCCCATTCTCCGCACAGACGGTTTTCTGCCACTCCACAGTGTTTTTGCCATCGTGCTGTCATCCTCAAGATACTCTCCGGTAGATGTGCTAAGAATGTGTGGATCCCTGATGTCATTGTCCAGGGTGAGGGCAATGTGTCGAGAATCGGGGGAGACAGATGCGTTGGTCACGTGGCCCTCCCACAGACTGCTAAGGTCCATTGTCCGGGTGCTACCTTCGAGACCCACCCTAGCATCGGGGGCACAATCTCCTGCGGGTAGGTTCCAAGTGATGACCTTCCGGTCACCTATAACGACAACGGAGTTCCCAATCACCCCGACACCATAAACCTCCATGATCGCGTCGATGGTCAGCTGTGGGACGCCGGACTTGAGGTTGAGAACCGTGACCGTATTGTCCCTCTGCATCGCAACTGCTGCCAACATCTCATCAGGAGAAAACCCCAGGACAAAATCTTCGGCGTGGTGAGGAACTTGGGTCAAAATTCTGGAAGGGGGGGTGATGTGGCCTCCTGTGCGCCATACCCGGATCGTGCGACCACCAAACGCGGCAATTGATTCTCCGTTTTGGGAGAGGAGTGGATGGGAACGTTTAGCGCTGGGTGCGAGTATCTTGTGAAGGATATAGCCAGCGGGGGACTCCTTCCAGAGATAGATTTCTGATCCGGTGGTTGAGCATGCAAAGAAACAACCATCGAAGGAGAAGGTCATCCTTGGATAGAAGCTGGCATCCGTACAGTGTAGCGCGTATTCGGAACTCCGAGCATCCCATACCAGAACTTCACCCCCAATAACGAGAGCGAGTCGGCATGAGGCGGGAAAGAGCTGAACCGCTGCGGGATTACTGCGAAGACCGTCAGGGGCAGGAAGGGTCTCGACCGCCATAGGTGTGGCACCCAAGGTGAACCCGACTTCCCAGATGGTAATGGTCGCAACATCAGCGGTTGCAAACCACAAGGATTCTCCGTGGGTCCAGATGTCGTTTGAAAGTGGACGGCCAACGTTGAGCGAATGGGAATGCATGTATACACCGGAGGAAACATCGCAAATGAGGAGGTCGACGTCGCAATCGCACCACCAATAAAAAGCTCCAACCATCTTTCCATTCGCCGAGTACACGATGGGGGGGCATAGAGAAAGCTTTTGGTCGGGTCCTTGCCACTCGATGACGCTGACCAAGCCACCCGTCTGGAGGTCCCAACTAATAATAGATATCTGTCGATCCATCTCTTGACGCAAGGAGTCCGCGAAGCTGACACTGGAGCTTGTTAAAACACGACTATCCGGGGAGAAAACGACCACCCTCTCGGCGAATGTTCCGCATGGGAATTCAAGAGTTTGGAGTCGCTGGAGAGTTATTGAATCCAGTACGTCTATCGTCGTAGTATCGTGCAGGGCAACCGCAATGAACCTGTTGCATGGCGACCACACAGCCTGGCCGATCCCAGAGGGACACGTTGTGACTGCGGTACTTGTAGCCCATGACACCAGTGCCCCACGCGCGACTCTCGTGAAAGGGTGGGCGAGTGACCCATATAGTTTTCGTACGATCGATTTTTGGGGGGCCAATACGAGTGCCGAATGATAGATATGCGGAGAGGATGCGCTGATGATCTCGAAGTATCCGGTTACGAAACGAAAGCAGTCGTCGGCGAGCTTAAGTGTTGGTGAATCCTGGATCCGGTCTGAGTAAATTCGGGCAAGACATCAAACATACAAACATAGAGACTCGACAAACCTCCAACCAGTCCGTGACGACTTGCAACGCTTCAACTGCATTCCTGACTGCGCCGAGGACGCTCAGCACTTCCAACCAGAACAAAAGCTTCTTCTCCAGGAACCGGTGCAGAGCGGGGGTGATTGCGGGTGCGTGAGTCGGTATCGTGTCCGCGTAAACGAGGTGCATGTGCCACAACATACACGCATATCGCAAAGCTGGATCGATGTATCGCTCAGTCCTCTCCTTCAAGTCGCTGACGTCCGAGTTTGCGACGCCATCTGGGAGTTTGCACATGTTCTTCTCCAATGACCGATCCATTAGATCGAGGCAGCCAATCAGAAATTGTAGGTGGTGATCTGGGGGGGATATGTGAAACCTCTGGTTGGTGCACCGGGTTGGGTCGGTGATGAAGTCGGGGAACGACTTATGGAACGGCCGAACGGGATGGTCGGCACCCTGGAGGATAAGGAGCGAATTGATAGATGAAAGTAAGGGGACAACGTCTTTGGTGTTGAGTCCCAGGAGCGTGGCGATGGCGGATGGAGAAAGGGGGTTCACAGCGAGAACAACGGCAGCAAAGACAGAACGGGCATTCTCCGGGTCATCATCGCCAGAGGCCTCCCGGAGAATTGACGTGTACAACGAGTCCAGGGATTTCCCTTCACGAGCACCGATCTTCTGTGACTGCAGAAGGAGATCCAGCTGCGTTTCTGGATTCCTCTTGTTGTCGTCGATGAACTTGACCGTTGCCGCGGCATAGATAAACAGTCCTGCAGCTCGTTCGCAAAGGCGGTCCAGCTGCTCTTCGGTCGGCCAGTCGTCCAATCCGCGCCGACCCGCAAGTTTTGAGAAGTTATGTCCAAAGAATAGCCGTACGTCACAGTCGACTTGGTCCGGCTTGATGTTCTGGAGAATGAACACGTCCGTCATTTTCGCCAACAGCGGGAGACGGAAGCCTTCAGAGATGTGTGGTTCCGGGCGACCAGTAAGGAAGAATTTAACTTTCGGGATCTTGGATACCAACTGTCCAAGGACGAACAGGATCGCCGAGGCCGACTCGTCGTCTTTGCATTCGTCTAAAGCGTCAATGACGATCACAGTCGAAATACCAGTTTTACTGAGGGGCTGGACGATCAACTTGTTCATCTGGCTGTACAGGGATTCGTAGGAGATTTCTGGATCCCGCTGTATCAACGGGACAAGGGTCGATCGAAATTCTTCGTACTTGCGCGCGAGTTGAGTGGCCAGCGTTGGGAATACGAGTGTGAGGTTGCTCCGGTCCTCGAAATCTCTTGAACAGAAGAAGGAGGCCCCAAGCCGACCGTCCGCAAATAACCTATCCGCGATCGTCTTCGCAATGGTGCTCTTCCCCATTCCGGCTAACCCATTCAACCAGTAGACGGGGGACCTGCCGAAGTCCGCTGCCCAGAGTTCGATGCCGTTCAGAACGGCTCCGCGCGTTCCCTTGAGACAACCTTTGCGCTCGCCGTGTCGATGCTCGGCCCCTTTCGCACCGCGGAAATTATTGAGGACAGCCATTTCGGCTGCCAGAGCTCCATGTCAGACACCTATCGTAGAGAGCAGAGAACATCCTGACCTGCATCCTGTCAAGGAAGGTTATTCCATTTGCTCGGATACGAAAGGGTGCCACCCACCATAAGCTTGCATCCTTGATCGTAGATCGCCATTTGTTGCACCATCTGTTGTCCTGGTCAACATCGAGAAGAGTTTGACAGTCATGAACGAACCATGTAGTCGTTTACAGCCTCCTGCAGATCTTCGAGAAGTCCATTGACGTCTTCGCTATCTTGAGCATTATCGAGGTATCGCAGAGGCGCAAACTTCCCGTCCAACATCCGCACCCGTTCCCCGACCCCTTTGAGTTTGCTATAGAAGGGTTTAAGCGTCCAGTCTCAACGGAGACCACTTGCGTACATCAATAATTCTTCACGGCGTTCTGTTTCCTCCTCATCACTTGCGGGCTTCTCGAAAAGCTCCTCCAGTGTAGCGATACGTGAGCGAAATACATTGATCTTGTCCTCAACGGCAACAGTTTTCTGGGGGTGTGGTTGTCAGGAAGGGTCTTGAACAGAGCGTCAGAGCAAACCTGATGCATGGCGTAAGCAACGGAGATGGACTCCAAGAAAGCTTTGAGGGGACCAAACGCTTCGGCTGGCCCCTTCGCTAGATCGACCACAGCGAAGAAACGGTCAACGGCCCGCCCAATCTGGCCTCTCTCCTTGACTAGTAGTTGTCAACACGGATTGTAGTGTAACATGAACACCCAAGACCCACCCCTAGACTTCCCCGACTGGGCTTGATCAATGTCATGAGCACCCCCTCCGTCCTGGCCATCGCCAAGTGGTTGCTGGACACTTGATCCCCTCCCTTCGTGCTCCCTTTGATTTGAATCCCTCTCGGCGTCGTGGGGATCAAGAGTATTGTGACTGAGTTGCTCACTTTGCGCTTCCGGGGAGCCCCTGTGTGTGTGTTCTTGTCCTTGCAGTGCTATACGGACGGTGAATAAACGTTAAAGTTGGTCCCGGTAGCCACAGTAGACCGCGACTCACTTGTGTTGCCACCCTCATCCCCAGGCGTCGGAGTTGATGTATTCGGCGCGGAAAGCCATTGGTCCTCAACCCTTCTGTCCTGAGAACCATCTCCGTGGCTGATATCTGGTCCTATGATTGAATCAGTCCCATCGACTTCATCAGCGCTGAGACCTTTCTCGATCGATACTCACCTTCGGAATCCCTGCCACACCCCGCACCGGTGTCGGTGGGTTTGCGGGGAGGGTTCTCGGAAGGTACCAGTTTTTTGGAGGGTTTGAAACCCTTCTTGAGGAAACGCAGCATCTTGAGGCGAGAAGAGCGAAGAAAATTGCAGCGCCTAACCCCATCGATATCCTTCGATACTTACCTCATAGCTGGCCATTCGAATTCCTGATTGGTGCACTCGAACAATTCACCGTCGTGCATTGACCTGCTCCGTAAACGCGCACAATGGTTGAAAGCTCTATTTGCTGTGAGTGGGAGTCTAGCTTTTCGCTCTAGAGTGCTAGTTCGCATTCCTGCTGGAGAAAACAGCTTTAATTTGTCTCGGTTATCTCTATGCCTTGAATCTCACCGTCCCAGCATTCCTGTCGGCGTCACCATGAGCCATGTACGAACTACTGCACAAATTCCCGCCTGGCCTCTTCACAACTTTTGGCGACGATAGAGAGCGATCAACTAATTCCAGTTCCGACCATGACGAGTACTCTGAGAGGAATAAAAAACTCACGAGCCAAGACACAGGGGATGTGAATGATAGCAAGCGTGACTCCATCTTGGGCACGTCTTGATACGTGCCCCTTCCATTTCCGGCACCGTTCCGCCTCGACTTTTCATCCGCGCTCCTACTCGGCGAACGGGACCTGTGTTGGTCTGTAGAAGATGGAAGACGCTGAGGAGAGGTCGGGTTCGAATGATCGGAGCTGGCGTAGGTCACTGAAGATGTCGGAAGGGGATAACCTGAACGTCCTCGGCTGGGTATCCAAGCGCCGTCCCTCTTGCGGCGGAGAAAAGAAATGTTTTGCGGAGACTTCAGATACTCCTGGCTAACCTCGAGGATTTCGTTCCCCCCTGGACGCCAAGAAGGTTTTCTCTCACCTTTACCGGTTACACAAGCATCCCGACGGCAGATACTTCGTTTCCACCGCAGGCGTCACATTTATAATCCCCGCCATCCTTTACGTTGCAAAACGCTACCACCCGACCTCTTCGGTCAGGAGAACTTTTCGCGAAACCACTCGTGGTACTCCGGCGGTCCTAACGATCCTCTCGAGACTAGACCCAACAGAAGGTGACGGCTGTCAGGAGAGAAATCTGGATTATGGGACGTTTGTATCGCCTCGTGGCATCCGCTTTGTCCTCAACAGTAGTCTCGCTCGGAGAGCCTGAGACTGGGCGAGGGCGGGGATGGGAAGCGTGATGCTAGTCGTACTGCCGGTGAAGAGGCCGGGGTGGGGAGAGTTTCTCGTGAGTTGTCCGTTTCTCCCTTGGTTCGTGTAGTAGTGCTCATGCTTGGTTCTCTGAACATCCAACCAATGTCTGCAGATCAGATATCGCCGTTTCCTCACCACGAGCGGATGGACGTTAATCCTGTCTAGTCCGCATCATTCGACCCAACTCCAAATTAGCACCATCATTCTCATGCCTGCCCCTCCTTGCCCTCCGTCTCCCCCCTTCAACCTCCTCACCGGATCCGACCCTCCAAGAGAATATGCGCTTGGCGCGTCCTACATCCCATGCGTCCCGGATGACTGAATCACACCATTTAACTTTAATCTTCCTGGCGCTAGGTGTGCGTGGGGTATATTAGGGTTGCCTTGGGCTTGGGACAGGTCGGTCTCCCAGGCTCATCGATACCTACATTCGACCGGTACTCCGACGGTCGACCCGATGTGTAGCCCTCTATTCTTATTTCCTCCCGGCTTTTCGGGGTTTCTGGGGCAATGCCTCATCGTCGCCACCCATCACATCCATCCCTCGGTACCTTTTCCACCATCTATCGTTCCCTCGACCCAATTTTACCATTGTCTGCGAACCGGACACCATGGGGAGGGACCAACATCTCAAGAACGCAACAAATCGACAGGTCGTAAACTATTCCTCTTTTTTCACGTTCATATCGTCGTGAGCAGCCGTTGGAGGGTCGGCAGTGATTGCTTCACGGGCCTCACGTCTTGAAAGACCAGTGGCTGGTCCCTCGGACCTTCGCACGGTCGACCCCATGCCTGGTAGAGTTTTTTTTGCGTATTCGACACCCCCGCTTTCGGCGATCGTCACTCCCACCCTCCGCCCTCCTCTCAATACCCGTTTCCTGTGTTTTTGCTCCTTCTCCGGGGAACCAACCTCCCATTCTCTCGCCCAATCCGCCCCAGCACCTTCACTGCCAATCGCGCAGAAACCGAGAACAAGCCGTCTGAATCCGTATCCCCGAAGACTGGAGCTCGGTCGGAACCCTTCTTACCTCATCTGCCCCCCCCCACGTGTGGCAAAAATCGGCTTTTTGCAGGTAGCGGATTCCGCACGGATGCTTTTGGAAATGATGGTCTCGACTCAATTCGACGTTCCAATCCGGTACGCCTTTGCATACGGCTCGGGAGTCTTCGAACAAGATGGATGTTCGTCAGCGAAGAAACCGATGGACAATTCTGTTTTCGCCATCGACCACGCATTGGTATTCCATCAACACGTCCCCGTTCCCAGGACATCATCCACTTTATTCGCGTGCGCTTGGTTCCGATTTCGTCTCGCATGTCCAGGCGATATTCCCAGGGCTCTGGTTCAAAAATCCGATGTTTGACCCCTTCCTTGTGCATCCACCTAATCCACCTTCTCGCAAATTCGCCTTTCCATTCTCCATGTTCCTCCGCACATCGACCAGCCGCATGACGCGTCAACACCGACGAAACCCCCATCCTACCGCTCGCACCCCACGCGTCCTCTCAGTGAGGGTTCCGATTCTCGAGGGTCCCTTCGACCTCCTCGTGGTGGATGAGAGGTGATTGTGCGGGTGCATGAAAGGGGAGGTGAGGAGAGGGTACGTGTGATTTTCGCGGCGTTCGTAACCGAGTAATTGGACATGAAAGACTGGTTTTATGGTGTTCGAGAGGGACTCTCGGTTCTAGTCATTGCATAATTTCTTTAGCGGTGATCTTCGTGTGTTTTTGAGGAATGGAAGAGATTATCTCGGATTGTCCGCTACCTGACCTAGGTGACAACTCAATTGTAGGGTCGACGTGCGCCCGTTTGTGTTGCTGCCTCCGAGTTTAAACCGAGAGCTACTCCTCCTGTGGCGAGATTTGGGCGAGAATTTTGAAGGGTACGCAGCGGACTCTTCCATCGTCAGATTGCTCGTGTTCCAAGTTGTAATTTATTTCCGGGCCGGGAAGGCTTCACCCACTTGAGGAAACCGCATGCTAGAAGGACTGCGGCCCAAGCTACTTCAACCACGCCATGTGCCGGGGTACCCAGATATTCGGGAGCAAACTTCTGCTGGTGGTACAACGAATATATACAGTTCAGTCACCCATTACCACACTGGCGCGAGTTGAATAAAGACAGAAGTAGAGATGCGAAGTAAAAGAGGTACAAGTCACAAGGAATTATCATAGGTCACGGCTCTAACCCCAAAAACACGGGTTCTGATAGTCCACCATGAAGTAACACGAGAAACTGCCCATTCCATACCCGTCGCCCCACGTCAGACTGCCAAGGAGGTGGCAACATCAAGAGTCGCTTTCCATTTGGGCCGAGTATCCACCAATCATTCGTAACCCGGTAGCCACGAGGTGATCCCCAGGGGTACCCTTCTGGTGGGTGCTCGATATCAACTGTAAGCTTCAATGTCTCCAACACCCCTCCCCCACCACCGACTCTCCATACTTGTGCATTACCGCTATCGTGAGCACACCAGAGATTGCATCCGTCAGGAGCGAACCAAGGTGTGTGTCCCCACGTCGAGCTGTAGCCAAGGTACTCTCCGGTAGATGCGCTATACATACGCAGATATCCAAGCTCCATGGAATCCGTCGTTGCAAGGGCAATGTGGCGGGAATCGGGGGAGATCGACGCGCCGACCGTGTGGTCGCCCTGCGAATCGCCAAGGCTTATCGTCCAAGAGCTATCTTCAGGACCCACCCTGGCATCGGGGTTACAATCTCCTGCAGGTAGGTTCCAAGTGGTGACCTCCCGGTCACCTATAGCGACAGCAGTATTCCCGACAACCCCCAGACCATAAATCTCCACACCCACGTCAATGGTCAACTGCCGGACACCGGACTTGAGGTCGAGAACCGTGACTGTATTGTCCTTCTGCACTGCGACTGCTGCCAACATTCCATCAGGGGAAAAACCCAGGATGAAATTTCCGGTGTGCTGAGGAGCTCGAGTCGAAATGCTGGAAGGGGGGGCAGTAAAACCTTTCGTGCGCCATAATCGGATTGTGGGACCACCAAACGCGACGATCGAATCTCCATTTCTGGAGAGGAGTGGACTGGGCGATGCGGTGCTGGATGCAAGTATCTCGTGAAGGATATAGCCAGTGGGAGACTCCTTCCAAAGATAAATGTCTGATCCGGTGGTTGAACATGCAAATAAACGGCCATCGGCGGAGAAGGACATCCTTGGGCGGAAGCCGGTATCCGTACAACGTAGCAGGCATTTGGAGTTCTGAACATCCCATACCAGAACTTTGTCCTCAAGAGCAAGGGCAAGCCGGCATGGGGCAGGGAGAAATCGAGCCCCCGTGCGTGTGCTGCCGTTGAAGCCATCTGGGTTAGGAAGGGTCTCAACCTCCATGGGCGCGACACCCGAGGTGAAACCGACTTCCCAGATGGTAATTGTCGTCGCATTAGCGGTTGCGAACCGCAAGGATTCTCCGTGAGTCCAGATGTCGTTCCGGATCGGGATGTCACCACCGAGCGAGTGGGAATACATGCAAACGCCGGAGACAACATCGCAGATGAAGATGTTGGTCTTGGTATCACCGTGATAATAAAAAACTCCAACCATTTTTCCATTCGCTGAATATATGATGGAGGGGTCCCCGGAAAGGCACGTCCATGGCTCCTGCCACCTGATGGTGCTGGCTACGCCACCTGTCTGGAGGTCCCAGCTTTCGACATATAGCTCTTCATGCCGGTAACCACTGGAGGTTAAAATACGACTATCCGGGGAGAAAACGAGCCCTCTGCTATGTGTGTATACACCCTGCTGGGGTTCGAGAATTTGAAGCCGCTGGAGGGTTACTGAATCCAGTACGTCTATCGTCGTGGTGTAATCCCAGGTAATCGCGATAAACCTATGGCATGGTGACCACGCAGCCCGTTCGATTCTAAAGGGACGCGTTGTAACCGCGGTATCTGTATCCCATGACGCCGGTGCCCCATGTACGACTCTCGTGAAAGGGTGCGCATGTGACCCATATAGGTTCCATACGATCGATTTTTTTGGAGCCAATGCGAGCGCCGAGTGATAGATATGCGGAGAGGATGCGCTGATGATCTCGAAGTATCCGGTTATGAAACGAAAACAGTCGTTGGCGAGCTCAAGCATCGGTGACTCCTGTATCCGGTCTGAGAAAATGCGGGCGAAACATCAGGCATAGGAACTCGACACACCTCCAACCAATCCGCGGTAACTTGCAATGCTTCAGCTGCAATCCTGACGGCGCCGAGGGCGCTGAGTACTTCCAGCCAGGATAAAAACTTCTTCTCCAAGAACTGGCGCAGGATAGGGGCGATCACGGGTGCATTCACTGGTATCGTGTCCGCATCAACGAGGTGCAAGTGCCAGGACATGCACGC
>Ga0307515_10023514_pt1 | contig 10793 bp, 4 predicted proteins | sample 17_EM_MG_FD_194513 | JGI IMG/M metagenome (GOLD analysis project Ga0307515, IMG submission 194513) | Populus trichocarpa ectomycorrhiza microbial communities from riparian zone in the Pacific Northwest, United States - 17_EM | ecosystem: Host-associated > Plants > Roots > Unclassified | place...
TGAATTGTTGGAGAATCCATTAGCCAAATCCAGCTAATCTGGGACGAGACTTCATTGCTGTTAAGTTATTGTTCAATCATAGAAAATGGAGTGAGAAGAGTGATGAGCCTAGCTTGGCAGGATGCCTTTTCCTCCCTCTTATTCGTACCATCCAAAAACGCCCATGGAAATAACGAAAGTGAAATAATAATTAAGAATAGTTATAAAAGTACCAGATAAGTGATGAAGTCTCACCTCTTTTTTTTTTTTAGATTAAAATGATATTATTTTAATTATATTTTTTTAAAAATCAATAAATCAAGGACTGGATTTTGACAGGATTAGTTTTAAATCAACCAAGTCATGGATCAACTTGGATTTTTCATAGGATGAACTAAGTTTTTCCTCATATTTTTTCTTTAACACAAATTGGTCTAGACCTAAACCAACTAGATCCATGGTCGATCCTTGAACCAGTCCGAGATTTATAACTATGTTGTCAAGTCAACTCATTTAATTATAACCTCTAAAATACATGAAGTTGTTAATTTGCTCCATTGCAAATAAAATTATGCTAAGAAACCGCAAGTAATTCAAGAACTTAAAATAAAGGGGTCATGAATGTGATGAGTACGTACCTCAATATTTACTTATTTATTACTTTTTGGGATAGCCTAAATTAGTACCTAACTTTTGACCCTTTCTCAATTGGGTCCTACACTATATTTTTACTAATCGAGTCCAAAATGTATAAAAAGCCCTCAATCTGATCCTTACATTGACAGATATGCCCACCATTATCTACAGGCTGGGAACCTAATTGAGAGTATATATACATGTCTTTTGAAGAAAGGATCCAATTGAGGATTTTTGATATGTTGGGGACCTTGATTAGTTAGAAATATATATGTTGAGGACCCGATTGAGAAAAGGGTTATAGGTGAGAGACTAATCTGAGCTCAATCTTTTATTATTTTTATATAATAAATTAATGGTGATGATGATAATCAATAAATAAATAAATAAATAATACTCCACAATCTCTCTATTGATACGTTTTTATGCAATGAATTGATCCAAATGGCTTCTCTTGTGGTGTGAGTATATATAATTTCTAAACAATTTTAAAATATTATAAATTTCACATCGATTTAATACATTAAAAAATATAATTTCAAAGTTCGAATTCATAAAATAAAGAGAATTAGCAAATCTCTTCCGCTATCAAACCTACTCTTAAAGTTGTAAAAAAGGTTTTACTCTTGTTCGTTGTTCTGATTTTTTTTTCTCTCCATGAAATGGCCAGCAGCTTTTAATTAGGTATAGACAAAGGTGACACTCTCACATAATTTCTGAACTTCCATAAAATATCTCTTAAATTTTGAACGTGAGATCTTTTAAGTTTTTATGATGTGGGAGAAGCTGGTCAAATGATGCGAGTCATCTTCGAGAAAAAAAACTGCTAAAAAAATTTAAAAAGATGCACCAAGTTGATTTGTAATGATGCAACAAAGACCTGTGATCTACCACTCCAACAAAATTCAAATCACATCACCAGAGGTCGTTAACTCATTTGATTGATCACCTAACTCAAGTCCCTAATCTATTCGTAGCGATTAGTTCAAATAATTTGTAGCTTATTTGGATTCTAATGGTTATCCAATCAATTTGTTATGTATTATTGCTCTAATCCAACAATGCAATCCAAGTATGGTGACCTTTCATTTCAAAATGGAACACAAGCATTGTCACTGATAATGTTGTTATTATTTTGGAGCTCTCCATAAACAAAAAAATCAAAAAAATATTGGACGAAAATAAAAAAATATCAATGAGAAGAATACACTAGAACGCCTAGGAAATTTACGAAGACGGGTAGAGAAAGATCAAAATATACAAGATTGAAAAATTTAATAGCGTATTTTCGACTGATAAAGACACTATTGGTAGAAAGAAATTCAATTTAAGGAGGAAAAATCAAAATTAGATGTTTAAGGACTCAATTGGAATTCTTCAAGGTTTAATTGAATTTATTGAGGGCTTAATTGCAAGAAAAATTGATTTTTAAAGTCAATTTAGGCTTTAATCCGAAGAAGTTAAAGTCTAGGGGTAAAATTGTAATTTTTAAGAGTTAATTTGGTTAAATTAGGGGCTTAATTGTATAAATATTAAAGTTTGACGAGCAATTAGAGGCTTGATTGAAGAAATCCAAAACCAAGGACCAAATTAAAAAAAAAACGTGAATATAGGAGTTGAAATTAATCAAATTAGGGGTCAAATTGAAGAAATTAAAAGTTTGTTGGTCAATTGAGGGTTAAAATATACAAATTCAAAACCAATAACTAAAATGAAAATAACAGTCAACTTTGGGGCTGATAATTGAGTTTGACAAGGGTAAAATTATATGAAATTAAAAGTCTAGAGGCAATTAAGGGTATAATTAAAAGCAATTGGAAGAACATAGATTCAATTGACATTAGTCAATCCTAAATTAAGAACACTAAATGATGTGTCGTTCAGACTTAATGAAGAGAAGGTGAATGACGTGTCGTTCATTAGCTTGCATCTATGTTTTGACAGTTTTGACTGATCGAGTTGATAATTTCAAACGAATGAATATGAAGTTACTGACCTCTAAATTGAGCAAAATTGGATTTAAATGAAAGGTATGCACCCGCTTTACCAACTTCAGGTGGCCTTAGGCAACGATAATGTCAGAATTGCTTTGATGAAGTCTCGAAAGTGAGCAACTCAGTCAACCCCGATAGTGCAACCATCAAGCAAGAATCGATTTGCTTTACGTGGGTTCACACACAAAGGCTCCTCAATGAGTTCTTATGAAGGGTTTACAACACTTCCCTCAAGATCAAGGGATCAAAATGGATTCAAGACCTCCCAAAACTCTAGTTTTTTTTCCTTATTTGTTTTGTTTTATATTTATGTTTACAAGTATAGAAAAAAGGTTTGAGATGCTTAACAAGTGATGTTGCATTCACCTCTTTGTTGCTATATGTTTTTTATTTAATGATCTTTTGAAGTCTTTTTATATTTTTGATATATTAAAGTTGTTGTTTAAGTTTGTTTTTTCGATATATAATGTTGTTTTAGTTTTTGTTTAATTTAAGCTATGCATGTTAAAGCAAGAGTGTTTACCATGAGTTTGTTGGGATTGTTCATGCATAAAATGGATTTAGAAAATCAATTTTGAATCCATGTTGCATGAACATATAGGTTGTTTTAAGTTGATAGGTTTTTATTTGGTATCGCAGGCTTGATTTTGATGTTTTTTTTGTTAGTTTTTTATTCAAACATATTTGTGTATAATACTATGACTTGTTGGGATAAAAATATCATATTTTAGACGCCAAAAATACCTATTTTTGGGCTTGGCAATGGCTGCCTTGGCTGGGCATTTTTCTAGGTTTTTAGGCAATGTTTTTCGTGTAGTTGAGAAGAACATTGCCTTATCTCCTAGGTTTGGATCAATTTCAGTTTATTTATTTGCGCAGAACCCTTTCTTACACATGATTAACTAATAATCTAGTGTTTATTCGCATCAATAATGTGTTTAGATAGTTTTTAATCCTAGAGCTTTGATTTTGAACTAAAAACGATTTTGATAAAATCATGATTTTTAAATTATAATTGAAGTGAATGGATGTTATATTATTGATCCTTGCATGATTTCCAACATGTATGTTCCTTTGTTTTGACCAAATTTGGTTTGTTTTGGGTTCCATGTTGCTAGGTTCGTTTCGGTGTTCTTGATTGTTCTTGGTGATCTTTATTTTTTTTGGTATTTGATTCGTTTTGTTCAAGTTTTTTTTTTGTATTTTTGGGTGTATAATCTATTTTATGGCTTTGGTTTTGTTTTTAGATTGTTTTCGAGTCAAACCAATATTTTAGGTTCAGTTTATGGTCGAACAAAAAATTTCAAGTCAACTCGGTCGGGCTGGATAAAAAAAAATTGGGACAAAGGGTTTAATACCCTATTTGGTTTGCCATGTTTTGTTAAAGGGTTTTTTTTTGTTTAAGAGTGTGTTTGACAAACACCTTTTAGGCTTATTTTGGGTAGTCTTGTTTCAAGAAAAAATGGGTTTTTACCAAATAAAAGTATAAAAAATAAAAATAAAATATTTTTTTGCATATGGCAAAAAAATTCTAAAATTATTTGAATGTCTTTTTTCCAAATAAAATTTAAAATACTCTGGCATGTTTTTTTTTTCTTCTAAAAACAATATATTGCATGGATTTTACAACAAGGATTTTGGCCAATATTAAAAAAAATTAAAAATGTTTTTGTAAGAAAATATTATTTACTTTTAATATAAGGATAAAAAAACCCTAAAAGGGGTTAATATCCAAAATATTATTAGGAAAAATAATTTTATTTCTCACCTTAATATAAGGATAAAAAATCATGTATGAGGTTAATATCCAAAATATTATTATAAATAATACAACTCATTCACGTCTAATATAAGGATAAAATTTGCAAGGAATTTTATTTGAAATATTATTTGGAATGACGTGGTAGTAAAAATTCTAGTGTTACCCTAAAAAGAAGCCTAAACAATAATTGAGGATACTTTGCCTTATCAAACCGAGTTCTTGACCTAGAAAGTCAATGTTTATTCATCATAGCAAATCCTCTATAGTAACTTAGTAGAGATAGACATCATTAGATCATAGCAAACAATAATAATAATAATAAAAAACAATGCAACTTACCTCAAGTAAGATGTACTAGGGGTGCCAATACCTTCAATTTACGCAACCAGTCCCTTGCCTAGAATTTTTGGAAAAGAAAACGGTTAGGGTTCAGTCGTAATACTAGGTGGTGAGTGGTGACTCCCCAACCAAACAAAAGACTTTTCAGACCTCGTCCGGGAAGGGTCATTGCAGCAACACACACGTTCGAAAAATGCTATAGTAAGTTGCTTTAAGCCAAATACTAATTAATATCACACCACTCTATGATGCTGACTTAAAATATTTTATATACTGAGTACATTCATAATTAAAATTTGAACATATGCACAAATTTGATCTTTCAAGGTTATGTTTCTAATTTAGATAGGATGAGTGGATGATTATATGCATTAGTCGTTTCCAACTATTAATAGGGATTTATCAATTATAAAGTGGTGGAAAATCTCCAAATAGCCTTCATTACCCTTGCTTCACTACAAGTATGGATTCAAGGCATAACAAATAGATTCATGAACTTAAGAAAAATGATGTAAACCCATAACGTATAAGGTTGACTCGATCAAAACCTAGTATAATTAAAAAACTATAAGTCGATGATAGTCAAACTCCACTCATTAGAACAAAAAAAAAAAAAAAAGAGCAAGTTATGGGGAACTCAATGACAATATCAATAAACATGGGCCAATGACCTAACCTTGAAAACTCTTGACCTGATTTCTTATCTAGATCGATATTCAAATCTATCATGTGAGAGTTGCTACGAAGTGAGCCAATTGATCTGGAAAGTTCAAAGTCAACTCGAATGACTAGAAAAAAAAGGGGTTGGCCTACAACAAAAAAGATGACATTTTTCTGTCGTTTTAATACTGACATGATGAAATATTAGATCACACATGGTCAATAAAGGTAAATGTCAAATGTGCGACCTTTATCATGGACATGACTATAATACGCTAACTCAGTTGTGCATCTATCTTTTTCCTTTCTATTTCTCTATTCTATAATTTTTTGGCCTTATTTGAGCTTGGATCATATGAAAATCAATATTAAATCAAAGATATTAATAGAGAATAAGAGGCTAAATTGAAAGAAAAGGACTTGGCTCGAGTGAGATAAGATTCGGGCCTTAATTAAAGATGTATTATCAAATTAAAGATTACATTAAATGAAAGTCAGGACCTAATTAAAGAGTTATTAGTGAATTAAGGATTAAATTATATAGGTTAAATGAGATTTGAGGCTTAATTGAAGAGTTACTATAAAATTAAGGACCAAAATAAAGAAAAGGAAAAGGAAAGGCTAGCACATGCATAGTACAGGCCAACGTGTAAAAAGCACTGCAAAATTTGAGTGGTACATGTGGGCTCTTGATACCTCCCAAGATGGTCTTGTTTGGTGTTCCTAGAACTACCTCGGCTTCCACATCTTCCCTAGACGACACGTGTAGCATAATTCTCTATGACATGGCGCTGATGACCTTTACCCCTCTATTTTCTTCTTCTTGTTTTCTTTTTTATTCTTTGAATTCCGCAATCTAATTTGTTTTTATCTTCCATTACAACCTCTCATTTTTATTTTTGTCAATTTTGGTCTCTCTAGTTTCAATCTCTTTGAAAATAAAAAAATTGAGCAATTGTTTGCATGGTCGAATGAAAATCAAATGCCTAGATTTTTTATGACACAAGAAGTCTATAGATAGAAAATGAAACAAAATACCAAGTCTAATTGCAAAATATATCAACATAAAATGATCAAACTGAAAAGAAAAAAAACGAGTATATGATTTTTGTCGGATTACTTAGATGGTTAGTGATGAAGTCATGAAGACTTTATACATGAATAAGCGTTTCTAGCTATGTCTCGAGCTTGTTTAAATATGAGATTTACTCTCAAGGCACAATGTTTCCTGCAAAACAAGTCCTTTAAGGAAACATAAGATACTCTAATGCTTAAATTGATAAATTTAGGAGGAGAAAATAATGTATAGGAAGAGAAAATAGAATGAAGTTGTATGAAATGTGTATTTTAAAATGTTCTGTGTTTGAAGCTTGTTGAATTATGTTGAATAGTGGTTGATTCACCTTTTCTCTTGGCCATTAGATCTTATTACTTCTTCTTTAGTAGTTGGATGTGTCTATAAAATTTAGTTTACTATGAAAAAATGTATGTATTTAAGAGAGAAGTATGAATAATTACGCATGGGAAATGTAGAAATGTGCATTTCTATTCTGCATAATTCTTAACTGTTAACGATCAGGAATCTTAGTTGTTAAGGCTAGCTTAAATGACTAGGATGTCTAACCATTTAGGCTTGGCCCAAATGGGTATTATTATTATTATTATTATTAACCATTATTTGCCCTTTTAAGTCTTTTAAATAATTATGTTCGAAAGACTTTGACCAACAACAGTGCGGGAAAGAAAGTAATTATTGTATAAATGTTACATTTTTTATGCTTTCATTAATATGCTTGCAAGAAAAATGAGTGTTTTGCCTAGATTTGAGTTTGATTAGTTTATAAGTTCCTATTAGAGTAGAGAACATTATTGCTTAGAAAATGAAGAATGATAAAGAAAAATGTATTAAACAACCATGTGAAGAGATACTGTATGAACATGTGAAGATTTCAATGAAGATCTCATGTGGAGATTTTTGTTAGAGATATTGGAGACATGTTTAGAAGCATGGATATTTCAATAAAGATATAGAGATCTCGTTATGGAGATTTTGCATTAGAGACATGAAGATACTTTTAGAGACATGAACAATTCAATAGAGACATTGAGATCTGACCATGAAGATTTTTTTATTGGAGACATTAAGAAATATTACTGCTTTTATTTAAAAGTTTTAAAGATAATGGAGATATAATTTTTAAAAATTATCGGATCTCGGTTAGTGCATCATGGGGATTTTTTTCCTGTTTGTTCAAGTTGCATTTTCGTCTTTATAAATTATTAGAGATAGCGCTTAGAGATTAATATTTGTTTCTTTTTTTAAGGGCATGACTTCCTCAGCTTCATGTGTGATTATGGTGAAATTAGTAGAATTTGTAAGGGTTCCCTGTGCCACTGTTCATAAGAGATATGTATCATATAAATTCTTTTTTGCTAAACAGTAACAAATGCCTCAACACAAGTAGTGGTGAGAGGTGCGTTTAAAAGTTCAGGGAATGTCAGAAGATCATGAATGGACCTCTTAATGCTCCTCTTGAATGCCCTGGTAGGAGACTAATAGCATTGTGTAGTTTCGACCATCTAGAAACGAAGGTATCTTTGTCTGGTCACATTTGCTTCTTCTAATCAAATATGGTTCTTCATTATTTATTTCATGTTGAGAAAAGTCTTGTCAATTAGAGTATACTGGCATTTTTATAAAGAGTAGTTGTAATATTCACTGATCAGGAGTTTAACGAAAATGAGTTTGAGTCAATTTTCTATGTTTGAGATTTTCTTGTTAAATATTTGGAGATATGCTCTAGTACTTTCATCTTCTCATTTGGTGATGTCAAAGAGCTCAAGCATGCTTTTTCAACATGTATACTAGTGCTAAAGTGAGAGAACATAAAGTTTGTGAAGATCAAAGGTAAAGCTAGGCTCAAGGTTGTGACACCACACCTAAGTAGATCCACAAAATATTATCGAGAAAAATTTACATATAACATCACTTTTTTGTGTTACAAGATCTATGATGCTTCTGATATTTTATATGAGCTCTTTGAGATATGTAAGAACAATATAGTTATCCAAATTGGTCTTAATAAAGACACAATCTTTGAAGAGACGAGTGTGTAACACTCAATGACATAGTGAAGAGTCTTCCACTTAGTAAAAGTGATGTTCTGTGTAACACTCAATGATATAGTGGAGTCTCCCATTTGGTAAAAGTGATGTTCATTCTTAGTAACTCATCTAATTACTGATCTTATCTTGCTTCTTGTTCCTTTTCAGTTGGGAGTATACAAGTAGGTTTCAAAGGAAGATTGATGGAAATAGTCATGCTTGTGGAAATGGCCTATTAAGGAGTGCTCTTCATAATGATTTCTTTAGAGAGATAGAGTATAGTGATTACTTTGCATGTCATATTATACCATTCCTTTATAGAATTGGCAATGTCTTTGTACCAATGCATATAATGGAGCTACGTGTTGTGTTTTCTGTTGATGTAATGAAAGAGTGAGAAGTTATTCTTGTATAGCTTGAATAACATTGTTGAGCACTTGCAATTGATGTGAGAGCTGGTGAAGATCTGGGGAGTTGAAGTTTTTTTAGTACATAGATTAATTAATCTTCTATTTACTAGAGTTTTGTTACCTATGAAAAGTTTTTTTGGTAAGAAGTATAATAGAAATGAACTAGTTTTTTTTTTTTTTTAATTTTTTACAAATGATGCAATTAATAAAGTTGTGAAAACTTCAGAGAAGAATAAGCTTTTTAGACTATGTCTGATGTTGGTTTAAATAAGAGATTTACTCTCTGGGAACTTATAAAACAAGTACCTTTTAGAAGTAGGGGAAACTTCGATGTTTAAGTTGGTAAATATAGAAGGAGAAAAAAATATATAGGAAGAGAAAATAGAATAAAGTTGTAGAGAGTGTGTATATGCAAATGTTGAGTGTTTGAATCTTGTTGTGTGAAGCTTATTGAATTATGTTAGGTGGTGGCTTCCCGTTTTCTCTGGCCCACTAGATCTGATTACAAACCCAGCCTTTAGATCTTCTTGCTTCTTCTTTGGTGGTCGTTAGATCTGTCAATGCATTTAGGTTAGCTATGCATAATATATTTATTTTGGAGAGAAATGTTCATAATTGTGCACCGACAATGCAGAAATGTGCATTTTCATTTTTTATAATTCCTAGCCATTAATAACTAAGATGTCGATCATTTATTCCTGGTCCAAATGGTTAGGAATATGTTTTTTTGAATTTTTCTCTACCATGTGTTAGTAATCAATATATATATATATTTATTGTCTGGTGTTTACTTTTACAAATTTAATTAAAAACAAAGATGATGATATTTGAACTCCCGAGTTTTGATTATTTTAGTTATTAAATTTTTTATACCATACTCAAAAATAATCTCAACTTAAAAAATTATGTTATTTAATGAAGTCTAATAAATAACTTTATATTACTCTATAATATAATCAAATAAAAAAAGTTATTATTATTTTAAAATTAAATTAAAAAATTACTTTACATATTAAGTCATCATTCAAAATCAAATAAGGTCTAACTACAAAATCACTAAATAAATTTGAAAAGAAATTTCTTTATATTTCAAACGCTAATATAATGGCATCAAATACCTTTATATTCTCGTTCACAACATATTCATGCATTATTATAATGACTATAGTTTGAGATATAGTAGTCATTTCATTTCCTCTGTTAATAACACTTAACTTGAAAAGAAAAGAAAAACCATCGTATCTCATCCTTGCAAGGAAGTTGATTACTGTCTAGAACGGAGCTATGTTTATACCGGAATTTTAATAAATTTTGATTTTTTTAATTTTTTTTAATTTTTAGATCATTTTAACATCTAATATCAAAATAATTTTAAAAATAAAAAAAATATTATTTTAATATATTTTTAAACAAAAAATATTTTGAAAAGCAATTTTAATCATCTAGTATTTCATGGTTAAAAAAATGTTGAATCTCGTATCAACCACCATTGATCAAGAGTTATTTAGAATAAGTTGTATTGCTAGGACATTTAGAGTGTGTTTGGGAACGCGGTGCAAACCGTGTTTTTAAAAATTTTGAATTTTTTTAACTTAAAATGAATTTTTTTTAATGATTTCAGATGGTTTTGATGTACTGATATCAAAAATAATTTTTTAAAAATAAAAATACTTTATTTTGATGTATTTTTAAGCGAAAAACATTTTGAAACGTCACCACTACAACAATTCTAAACAGCCCATGAAACTGTTCCTGTTTCTATTAACAAAAGCTACGAAACCGAACACATACAGAATTCCAAAGTTTCTACCAACGCTTGCTTCGAACCACTACCAGCCGTCTATCCAATTAACATACTTTTGCTAAAATCTTGCTTCTGATTACAATAATTAATGGGTGTGTAGAAGA
>Ga0307515_10023515_pt1 | contig 10793 bp, 8 predicted proteins | sample 17_EM_MG_FD_194513 | JGI IMG/M metagenome (GOLD analysis project Ga0307515, IMG submission 194513) | Populus trichocarpa ectomycorrhiza microbial communities from riparian zone in the Pacific Northwest, United States - 17_EM | ecosystem: Host-associated > Plants > Roots > Unclassified | place...
TATATGAGGTGCCGCAATTTAATAATGATATAGAAACAATTATTTATACTTTTAAATAATCATTGCTAGCTTTCATAGTCTTAAAATGCTTCCCCTTTTTTATTGGAACATGTAGACCAAATGTACTTAATTTATAGTAATATTTGTTTTCCCAAAAAATTAATTAATGTTACATATATAAAGTTGTTTCGATGTTGAAAATAAGTTTCTTCCAACGTACTTCGATGAAGTTAAAAGTAAGCAAGTCACTTAAACTTTAACATATTGCAAATTCTTTAGCCAAGTATTAGGAAATTTTTCCTTATTGATATCGTTATTGAATCTGAATATATACATTAAATTCAATTAAGATAAATTATTTTATTAATATATTTCTTATTGATCTTAACTAGTACAAAGTTTTTAACTGGAATTATTGTTTTTGTTAAAAAATAAATATTTTATGATTATTAAAGTAATTTTAAAAATATATATCAAAATAATATGTTTATATTTTATATGTGATTGAAATTTAAAAATATCTTAAATGTGATGAAATTATGTTAAAAATCAATATATATAAAGAATTGAATTGAATTTTCATTAACAATTTATTATTCGTATTTGTATTAGTATTTTTCTATCAAATACATAATAATTTTTAAAAAATATATATTAAATTTAAATACAAATTTATAATAGTATTTATGCATCCTATTAAAAGAGTAAATATATTTAATAATATTTTTGAGTTTCAAGAAAAAAATCACAGAAAAAACAAAGCCATTAAAAAGTTAAATCTGTTACTGTCTCAGAGGAAAGAGCCTTTCCATCCTATTAAACTATGATTACTCAAATTAAAACTAGCATAGTTCACGAGCCTTCAATAGTTAATTGCATGAAATGCTTAGAGAGTACACTACATAAAATTAATAGTTTTAATTTCAGCGACCAATTATTACTGGTCCTATATACTTGCTAGTTAATAGATTCTGAAGAATTTCTCGAGGAATATTAAATATTAGAGTAATATTATATTATTTTAATCTCGACAGAATATCAAATAAAGAAATGCCCATCAGTCCATCCAGGTGATTTATTTTTTTGAAATCGCACGGTTTTGATATGGACCTCTATCTATACATAATTCTTTTATTCACCAAACATATATAAACCATCATATATAACATATCTAAACCAGTTTATATTTTCATACACATGAGTTTTTAATGCATATTAAAATAGAGAATTATTATTAACAATATTTTACTTGATTTCCTCTATTATAAAACAAATGTACATAATTTATTGCTAAATAAAAAAAATCAACAATTCATCTATCCAACTATCAACTTCTTCTCCTTCTTCTTTCTATCTTAAATGGTTCAATTAAAAAAAAGCAAAATAGCTTGATTGGCTATGGTTAATTTCTTTAATATATATATATAGAAAAAGCTGCACAGTAAGACAAAACATGTCTTACGTAACAAAATCAATATGTTGTTATGTTATGCTTAATTGAATTTGATAAAACTCGGGTCTCATTGATGAGATCCAAAAATGACCAAAAACTACTATTATACAAAAATTGACCTTAATGTATTACAATTTTTCTTGTTGTTAAATATGTGATTTTATAATGTTAAAGATGTCTGCATCTGCTACAACAATAGGTGTTAGTTCCTTGGTAACCATTATTCCCTTTTCTAACACACAACAACTAATTAATCTCAAGCTTACCAACACGAACTATCTATATTGACATATGCAGATGAAACCATATCTGATTGGTCAATGTATTTTCTTGTTTGTTTATGGCTCGTTTCCATGTCCTTCTCCCAGGTCCTATCGAGTGATGCTTCTGCCACCTTCGGTTTTAGCATTAATCAAGCTTTTCTAACATGGAAACACAAGATCAACTCATCCTCAGTGCTCTCCTCTCCTCTCTTTTCCTGGATGTTCTCCATCTTGTGGTTGATTGTCTGACTTCTGTTAATGTTTGGAGCACATTAGAACACCCCTTGCTTCACCATCCAACTCTTAGATTATGCAATTACATGACTCTTTTCAAGATCTTCGTCTAGGTGATGATATTATCACCATTTATGTGTAGAAAGCTAAGGGACTATTTGATAAATTAGCAGCAACATGCATACTTATCTTTGTTATTGATTTCAATTTATATGTTTTTTTAGGCCTTCACAGTGAATTCTGTGATTTGATTACAAGTCTATTGACCAAGACTAAGCCTTTTCCCTATTCTGAGTTGCATAGTCACTTGTTTACCCATGAGTTCTTACACATGAACTCTCTTCAATCCATTCCTACTATTGCATAATTGTCGCCTACCCCTACGCAGCCTCCATTTACTTTTGTTGCTCAACTTGGTTTTTATGTTTTTAATAACAATGATTCCTCTCATAATCGGGGCAGAAGAAGACGTTGTGACTTGAGGAATACTCGCACCTCCTTCAACTAGTCTAGTGGTCAGAATTACCATGGCAACAATGGTAGTTTTTGGCAGCAGAACTGTGGCTATGGGGGCAATTGGCAATAATAGTCTAACCGAACATCTTCACCCAATCAGTGGTCTCATACACGACAGGTCTGATGTCAGTTATGTAACATTTTTGGTCACTTAATGTAGCAATGTTCATAGCTAGTAACCAATGGAAATCAAGCGTCGGCCAACTTCTTTTTCAATGACGCTTCGACAACAAACTGTCACTTGGTTTCCTGACACAAGTGTAAATCAATATATTACTCCAAACATTGCAAGTAAAACAAATATGGAACCTTATCTTGTTAATGATTAATTTCAAATTAGTAATGGTAAAAGACTTATCATATTTAATACAACTCATACTACTTTACATATTTAAAAATACAACACAATAATGAAAGCATGTTACAAAATAACAATATAAAAAATGATACCTTCCTCCAATCTAAAATCAAAACACATTTTATACCAAAAATAATAATTGTAGATTAAAAAAGTTGGAGGCTCGTGTAGGGTACTTTATAAGCAAAGAGTGGAGATGCGTGTTTGTGATTTTGTGTTTCTCACAGTTGTCTCGTTGTCCATCAAAAGGACCTACAAAAGAAAGAGGGAAGAGAAGAAACAAGATTTTCTTTGCCGTCTAACTTCCAAAGGATTTTAAAAGAGGAATAAAAAATGTCAAATCCAATACTTGGATCCACGTAACCTCAATGCAGACTCAAGGGTCTATATCATAGTTATTAAATCCAGACCAACCTAGTGGGTTGACACAGGGGCTGGACCAGTCCGGGTTTGTCAAAAGACCGGCCGGTGTAATGACCCGGCCAAACCCGTGACCCGGGCGAGACCTATTTTTTTTTCAAATGTGAGATTTGAAACCCATCAGTATATATACTCTATGTTCCCAAGAAAAAAACTGCGTTTTTTCAATGTGGGATAAAAACTTTTTTTGTTTAAATACTTCAACTTAAAAGGATAACATAATATCTTTTTAATGTGGGATTTGAAACTCATTAGTATATATACTCTATGTTCCAAAGAAAAAAATTATCTTTTTTCAATGTAGGATTTGAAACCCATTAGTATATATTCTCTATGTTCTCAAGAAAAAAAAAAACTATCTTTTTTCAATGTGGGATTTGAAACCCATTAGTATATATACTTTATGTTTCCAAAAAAAAAGTTATGTTTTTTCAATGTGGGATAAAAAACTTTTTTGATTTAAATGCTTCAACTTAAAAGCTTAACATAATATCTTTTTAATGTGAGATAACAAACTTTTTAAAATATTCTTTTAAACTTCATTATTTATAATATGTATAACCTATATTTACATGAATGTTTTCTTAATTTTTTCATATAAAATATTAAAAATCTTAGTATTGAGTTTCTAAACAAAATAAAGTATTGCCAAGAATTTGTCAAAACAAAAATGTGTGGGGAAGAAGGTGCGTAGCCTTCACGTGCGGGACATAACAAATATACATCTTATAGTACTACTAGTCATCATGTCTATACATATGAAGGCTTATCTAAACTCATAACAGTGATTTTAATTTTGCAAAAACTTTAATGTGCAACTTCGAATAATTACTTCACCTTTGTTAACATTATCATTCGCAATTTAGAACAACACATTAGATTGGTTTAATACCTATAATGATGTAGAGCTAATTGATGTAAAAAAGCATGCATAATCTTTTATAGATCACCTGTAGTTTGTATATTAATCTTTGAAGATTTTATAATATAATGTTTGGAACATTTAATGAGAGACAATGGTTATGAATTTTTAATAATTTATAAAAAAAATTAAATGCATTTTATTATACAATTAATAGTCTATGTGAAAGAGATGTGATCATATACCAATTATAACAATTAAAGAATAAAAAAATGAATTCATCAATCCACTAAGAAAATAAGTTCATTTAATGATTTTGAATTTTGGGTACCGTTAAGTATTAAATGAGACACGAGACATGGCAGACCAAGAGTCCCCTTAACGAACACGACGACACAAAGAAAGATATTTAACACCATCATTAATTATATTGCAACCATAATGGGCAAGCAATCAATCGATCTAGGTGAGAATGGAATGCAAAAACAACATATCCATTATTACTGGAAAAAAAATTAGAAAGATTAAGACTCACGCACGGGGTACAAAAAAACAAAAGATTAAAACTCAACATGAAATCTCACCGCATAATTTTCCGATGACAAAACTCACCACAAGGAAAAATTTTACATTATAATTTGATAATTTCAAAAATCCGCCATCCACCCATAGGTGTATAAGAAAGGATTTTGATTTCTATGTTATTTTCCTGATTATTTCTATGTAAATATTTTTATTTATTGCTATTTATTTCTATCATTGTTTATTTTATTTATGTTATTTAAATATTGCGTTCACATACATGTTATTATTCACACACTTCATGAAAAGCCAATAAAAACTCTGGACCGAGCTTATCCCTTTTAAGATTAGATTGGGAGATTTGATGGGGCGAGCGTGACTTATATACACTAATAATCATTTGGACTCCCACTTAGATTGGAACTCACCCTATGTAATGGGTATCATGAAATTTTTTCCATGCGTATAGTAAATAAGGTTAAGAGGTTGAGTTACCCCACTGGTAACTCGAACAATTTAGGAGCCTAAATGTTTTTTAGATTTAGACAAGTTGAGCCTAAAACCTTAGTGAGCTAAGTCATATCTTTTGAGATGGGCCCTTCATAGGATATGGACAATAACATGCCATATCATACATTTTTATTCTGAGATTTTATTAGATCTCCACTGGTCTTCATGGGAAGTGTGAGATGGAGGATACATTAATATTGAGGATATATGGACAAGATTGAAAAAGGCCAATACATTGAGGCCATAAATTTTTCTCCTAATCGGCTAAAGTTCTAGTGGGTTTGGAGTCCTTAGTAAGAACTTTCCAAGAAAAAGTCGATATAGTCCCTCATATTTTTTTTTTTTGCAAATTACATACACAATCAATCATGCATCTATTCGCACACTATATTAACTTGAAAGAGGAATATAGTCCCCCCCCCCCCAATCTGATTTTTCCCTAAAAATCCAAGAGCTCCTAAAAGTCTGAAATTCGTTTAAGGTTGTGAATTTTTAACCTAGAAGCATTGTTGTGATTTTCTTCAAGAAAAAAAAACCTCTACTTTATCATGGATTTAGCTTGTAACCTATGCCCGAACATTATCTATAAAATCTTAACATGTGCTTCAATGGAGACTATGGGAAGATATAGGCTTCTTTCCAAAGAATGGAATAAACTCAACTATGAGTCCACTTTTATGAAAGCTACACAGTCAAAGAACCAATATTATCTTTGGTTTCTTCATACAAATCATAATCCTAAATGAATATCATGCTTCATTTGTATCAATTGACACCTCAAAGCCCCATCTCGAGATGTCTATTGATTTCTTACCTAACTATATAGAGATTGTGGCATCAACAAATCAAAGTGTTTTACTTTGCCACACTTACAATGAACCATGATATTATATGGACAACCCTACTAATAGGCAAGGGTGGACGATCTTGAATCCAAAGATATGATATGATACTATAGAATTTGGCATGATGGTGAAAAGATCAAAGCCTTTGCAATACAAGATTGTGATATTCTCGAAGCCCAACTTTCGCTCACATGATAAAGAATTCTATCTGCATCACTACATTAGAGCTTAGTTGTTTGACTAAAATACTTGAAGATGGAAGCTGTTAGATTAATTAAAGTTGCCACAAGAGAAGTCACTTCATCGTATGACACAACTATCTGTGATTGGTTCACTTTATTGGTTTACCTAGAAAAGAAACATACTTGCATTTGATGTGAAGATGGAGAGCTATAGCTTGTTTCCCCTTCCTCCACTAATTCCTGAAGGCATTGATAGCAAAGATGTTGGACTTGTTATTTACTCATGACATGCATTGATGAGAAAAATGGATTCATGGATTTATGGGTCATGCAAAATTTATATATATATATAAAAGAATGGAATAAGATGCATTCAATTAATATAGAGGTTTTAATAAGAACATAATCTCACATAAGCCCCTTTGCTTTCTGTGATGCTAACACTGTGATAATGGGAGAATATTTCCGTATCATGACATTTTTCAACATCAAGACTGGAAGCGTAGATGTGTTGTGATTAGAAAAGGGTATACTTCATTGATTTTTCTCATTCCAAACCAGCTTTATCACCGAGAAAGAAGCACAATTGGACAAAACATTGGAAATTATCATACCTTCAAGAACAAGCTCCTCTATGGGATTGTATTACGTCTAACACCAATCCTAAGGTGTAATTGAGTCAAATTTAAAAGCCTCATATGTTTGAGCTGGGATACCTGATGTGAAGATAATGCTGATGTTGCAACATCGCTTTGTCATTTGAATTTTATGAATAAGATCTTCGAGATGACATTTTTCTGCAATGTGTTTTTCTTGTTTTGGAAACTTTATTGCATTTTCAATAAAGTATCTTTTCATATATCTTATTATTGCTTTGAAATCCTGAGATGTTTTTATGAAAGCATATCAACATTTTATTCTATCCATGATTAGATAAATAAAATAGAAAAATTATTAAAATTTATCATTAAACACTTGGCTCATATACCAATAAAAACATCCAAAGTGAATCCTATCATTGAATGATATGTTTTGGGTTATCAACCAAGAAAATTTAATCTTAAATCCAAATGCTTTTACATTTCGATGATTCCTTATCAATAATTAGATTTGAAAGAATATCATTTTAAAATACGTGGTTTGTTCCCAAGACAAGAAAAATTATTTACAAAAAATGATGGTCCCTGACTGAATTTGTAAAATTCTTGGCAAAGATGATGTTGATGTATAAGAACCTCATGCGGTCCACTGGGAAAACAACTGATGAAGGTGGCATGAGTGTCTAAAAGGCTGAATGATGATGATGGATATAAGCCACCTCAACTACGGGAAATGTTGTTTATGGCCAAATCAAATAGGGGGAATTATGAAAATAATATGCAACAGAATCAATTGATAGCAATGTGGCTCAAAATAGTCCTTGGTTGTGAGGTATTGGTTGAACTCTTTTAAAAAAGAAAGAAAATGGAACATTTATTCTCCATCAAGGAAAATGATGAGCGTGAGATGACACATAAATTCCACACTTAAGGGGCCCTATTTGACAAGAGAGCAATATTTATGGCATAAGGTTTAGGTTGCTTGACATAGTGGCAACCAAACATGGTCATCACATGGGTAAAACTTTAATGAGTTGAAAAGTCAAGTGCAAACCAAGCAAAAGAGATGGAAAAAAAAAGGACCTACGTCAAACCCTCCTTTTTTGTTTCTTGAGTGAGCTTGACATAGTGTATAATTGTTTTGCTTTGTTGTGTGTATAAGATTAAAGGAGAATTGTTGTCTTTTTCCTCGTTTTTAAAGGTTTGGATTCATGAAGGAAAAAGCCTTTTTATGGTGCATGTTTTAAGATCAATTAGTAATCAAAGATGCCAAGAATCAAAATATTTGCTAGGAGAAGATAGAAATTTTTTCTTACATCATGAAATGAAAAAAATGCAATTCTATCGTTACTCTTTCACTGCTAATAGCATGGTAAAATTACATATTCAAATTCAGGAGTCCGAGGTATTAATCTAAAAACGAGAAACTAGAATTTTAATTCACCTTTTTTTAGAGGTCTCTTCTTTTAGGTTTGATATCAAATTTTTTTATGAAAGAATTTTTTTTAGGATTAATACTAAATTTTAATAATCACATCAAAGTATCTCCCATTTTGGGGACCGATGTCAAACCCTCTTTTTTTTTTCTAACAAGATGATTTGTTTTTTTAAAAAAAAACTAAAAAGGGACAATTAGGATAATTGATGGCAATCAAAAAGATAAATTTGAGAGAAAACACATAGTAGAGATAACCTTTCATAAGAAAGGATGTTGTGAGAGTGACATTTTTTTTTCTTAAGCATAACTAACCTTTTGCCTGAATCTCTAGAATCAAAGCTAATTTTTAGTATCCCTAGCTTTCTCTAATTTGGCGACTCCTAAATTTTCCACTATATATCTTTTAGCCCCCGCCGCGATGTCTACCGAGATGCAACCACAGTCATATTTTTCTTTTAAAATCGATGATGGAGTTTCCTTTGGTGATTTGACACATTGTAAATACATTTAAGAATTCTGTAAAAAAAAAAAAACAATTTCCATCATCATTTTCCATATAAAATGACTAACTGAAAATTTATGCTATATTTTCCATTGGTAAAACAAGATGAAATATTATTTTTATTTTATTTTTTGTTACTTCATTCTAATTTTCTAGTAGTTTAAAAAAAAATATCATTTAAAAAAGTAAACAAAAAAAATTCAAACTAATCATAGAGAGGGTATTAATTTAAAAATAAATAAAACATTAATGTAAACTAAAAAAATGCAAAAGAGGAAGGATATTAATTAAAAATTTTGCAAAGTTAAAGAGGAGATAGACCTACGCTCACAGCCAACTACCCAAGCCCAAGCACACTTGGGCCTGTAAACCGATGCCCACACGTCTAGGCTTGTATATTTGCAATAAAAGGTGGCCGACCCATTTTTATTTTCAAAAAAAGAAATTAAGGAAGACGACTCTTTGTCTACCAACCTAGATTTTGACCACTTGAGGTGGCTGGAAAATTGAGCTCGAGATCCCTTACCCTGTCCCTTGAACAAGGATGTTATTCTAATAGTTTAGAAAAAGTGAGTCCAAAGGTCTCTCTCACCTACAAGATATAGAGGAAAAGAGGTAACTACAAATATAGCACTAAAGATCTAGCACATTCTCTCTTACCACTAGCTCTTACTAGTTCCTTGCTCTTTGCATTAGAATAGACAAGCTTATCTTGCTCAGTTAGGTAGATGGATAAGTATAATCTAACTCATAAAGGGGCAATGAAAGTTAACCTTTGATCATAGAACTTGCTTGGCTAGAAAAGTATGTGTAACTAGCCTGATTAGCCTATTAAATTAGATAAGACAGTCTCTAGGGCTAAGTGTATGGATCTGACTGGATAGCCTAGTCTTAGAAAGAAGGATTCTTTAGTAAAAGTTTGATTGCCATCCCGCTGGTAAAGTACTGGAAGCTATATGAGAAAAAGGGTTGTATCCTTTCATTCTTATATATCTAAATTGTCTCCTTATTATGTTATGGAAGTTCTTGGAAAAGGTAGAAAGAGTAGTAGTAGTATGACTGTGAAGCAGCTTTTTGATTGAGTCAAAAGAATAGAAAAGATAACAAGCTTATAGAGAGGTATCATTGCTTCTTTTTCTGTGGAATCTCTCACATACCTAGGAAATGAAACCCTATAGGTGAAGGATGCATGGTAAGAAGAACTCATGTCCTCAACTCCAAGACTTTTTATTTTACCATTATTCCCTTTTAGATAGAGTGTTAGTAGCTTTCTCTTTTTCTATCTTCTATTATTTTTCATGTAACTAGGAAGACTAGCGAGACATACTCAACAAAGGGGAGAAAGGAAATAGATTCAATAAATACCTTAGCCACTCCCTAATAAAAGAGAAGGTGGTAGCTATATAGAGATAAGAGGGCATGTAGTTGATATCTAAGAATCCTTGTGTCTAAGTGAAAGATGTTTTTTGGTTTAAAATTCCATTTTTAACCTATTATGATATAAAAACAAATAAAAAAACACTTTAGAAATCTAAATAAATCAATATCTCAACTACGAACACCCATAAATTGGTTTAAAAATATAAAATCAAATAAAATTTTTTTCTCTCAAGTCTGAAGGTGGAAAACCACAACTATTAAACTCTTTTTGTTGAATGAAACTCTTTAACACTAAGCTTTGCCATTTTGTTTGTTGGAATTCTGACAAACATCAACTTTCTCTCTCTTATACTATTTTCCTGTGAGTTTCTCTTTCTTCTCTCTAACCCAGGAAGTAAAAATAAACAAAATAAACTTTAGGACTAAAATGAAAATTTTCACGAACTTGAAATTGGCCATGTCTTTTCTTTATGTTTTATATGTAAGTCTTATATTTTTTTCCTATATTTTTTTTAATTTGGTATATTTACCACAATTTCAAGCCTAATTTCATATAACTAGGCTATAGAAGGATTCAATTGAAAGAAAAAAAAGTTTAGTATGTTAGATAATATGCTTATTTTTATTTTTAGTTCTTACAATCATAATTTTATGATCTTAATTTGTATACAACCAAATAGGCCAATGATTTTTATAGAAAATAATAATA
>Ga0307515_10023516_pt1 | contig 10793 bp, 2 predicted proteins | sample 17_EM_MG_FD_194513 | JGI IMG/M metagenome (GOLD analysis project Ga0307515, IMG submission 194513) | Populus trichocarpa ectomycorrhiza microbial communities from riparian zone in the Pacific Northwest, United States - 17_EM | ecosystem: Host-associated > Plants > Roots > Unclassified | place...
ATAATAAGCTACTAAAAGAATATAAGGACAAGAACGCCTTAGAAATTTCTTAGTTATATAAGGTGTTAAGATATCTAGGAACTTTAACCAGCGGTTAAAGTTATCTAATTAGTTAGATTCTTTTACTAAGACTTTTAGCAACAAAGCCTAAGGGCAGGCTTTTTTAGAGGGGGGGGGGTAATATTACGGCACTAGTAAAACTAGTAGAACTTAGCAGAACTTCGCACCGGCAAGTTGCCACAAATTGCTATAGATTGCCGCATATTGCGATTATATAACGTAAAGATTTTATAAAACACCAAATAGCGCTACTCTTCTTCTCCTTTCCTTTCCCTAGCTTTAGATTCTCGTTTATAGACAATCTAATTATATAGGCTTACGCGACCCTTTTGCCGTGCTTATATTTTAATTAACTAAGTCGCTAACAAATAAGTAAGAAGATTTTTATATATAGTTAGATAAATAAGTTATTTAGAACTACCTAATTATAGAAAAGGCTATAACTTATATTAAAGAAGCCTTAATTATAATATTAAAGGATCTAAAGGAATAATTAGAGGATTAAAGAAGTAAAAGACGTATCTTAGTACCTATAAATAAAGTTATAATGTTTAGATTAGCATAATAAAGGTTTAAACTTAAAGATAAAGATAAGTTAAGAGTTAACCTAAAGCACCTAGTATACTATACGCTATTATAAATTACATGCGTAGATAATATATATAAAATGCATAAGAATCTAAAAGAAAAGAACCGGAAATACCCTATAAGGATATATTAGGCGCTAGATGAGTAATAGTATAGAAATACTAAGTATATATATAGATAGCATTTAACAGAAGTATAAAGTTAAGAGACTTAATACTTTAACTAAGAAGATTTTTTACGGAAGAATGCTTAAACGGATAATAGTAGTAGAAATGCCTAGAGAATACGTGTTTATAGTATATTAAAAATAAAAATCGAACTAGGTATTGGCTAAAGAATAAGCTAAATATATAAGGATTAAACTGCTAATAGTTAGGAAAAGTAGAGGCCTATAAAATTAGAGGGAGCTAATAGTAGAGCTTTAGACCCTTAAAGGAATTTAAGGATAATACCTAAATCTATAAGTTAATTAATAAGATTAATAGTTTAAAGCGCTAATAGATAGTGGAGTAATATAGAACTATATCTTACTAATAGTAGTTAAAAGAATAGGATTACCTTATAAATAGAAGGAGTAACCTTATTTATTAGTTATAATTTTAGGAGATCTAATAACCTATAAAGGAGGGATTATTAATCTTAAAATAGGACCTATTTAGATAACTATTAAAGGAAGATAAATTAAGATATTTTTTAATATCTTACTATTAGGATAGGATAAGGCAGTATTAGAAATGCCTTAGTTATAGAAATATAACCTAAGGATTAATTAGATTATAGGTTAGGTTAATATTAGAAATACTTAATAATATAAGATATAATAGTAAACTAAGTTAGTATAATACTAAGTTAGAGTAATATATAAGGAGACTAAGCGAGGCTTAAGTTATATATTAAAGAAATACTATAAATATGGCAAGAAACTATAAAGCCTAAAAATTAAAAAGCTAGTAGATTATATAGTATAAAACTATAAGATAGAGTTAAAACTAGAAATAAGTTTAAGGTTCTTTCTAATCTATAAGCTTACTTAAAAGGAGTTAAGAGCACTTAAAGAGTTTATTTAAAAGAACTTATAAAAGGGATATATTAGACCATTACAGTTATTAGCGAGATATCTAGTATTGTTTATACTAAAGAAGAACGGAAAACTTAGACTATATATTAACTATAAATAGTTAAATAGCATTACTTAAAAGGATAGATACTCTTTACCTTTAATTAGCGAAATTTAGGATTAGATAGGCAACGTATAAATCTAAAATAGGCGTACTATTAGATTAAAATTAAGGAAGGCGATAAATAAAAGGCAGCCTTTAGATTAAGAGAAGGACTATATAAGCTATTAGTTATATAATTTGGATTAACAAATATACTAGTAATATTTTAGAAAAGAATTAATAGTATATTAGGAGAATACCTTAATAAGTTTGTTATAGTATACCTTAACAATATTATTATCTACTTAATAACTAAGAAAAAATATAGAGAATACGTTAAATGGGTTTTAAAGAGACTATAGAAAGAATAAATGCTAGTAGCAATTAAGAAATATAAGTTCTTTACAAGGAAAACCAATTTTATTAGATTTATTATTAAACTAGGTTATATTAGTATAGACCTAAAGAAGATAGAAGCTATAGTAAACTGGTAAGAACTAGAAAATATAACATAGTTAAGGTTATTTTTAGGGTTTTACAGTTACTATAGAAGGTTTATAATATAGTGGTTAAAAATTATTAAACCCTTTACTAGGCTTATAAAGAAAGAGGAACTATAAGTAACGTATTCTATAAGCGAGTGAGCCACACAAGCGAGTGAGCCATCACCAAAAATTGGAAAAATCGCACCTTAATATCTCGACAACCACTTAATAATAAATTCTAAAATTTTATATTTAGGCTTTTATATATACTCTATAGCTTCTATTAAGGTTATATAGTAAATAGTTTAGTAGTTTTTAAGATATTAAAATTTAGTGGCTAAACTAAGGCTAAACTACTATATCTTAAAAACTACTAAACTATTTACTATATAACCTTAATAGAAGCTATAGAGTATATAATTAATTAATAATTCATTACTTAACGTCCGATTTGGATCCCTATTGGGCCCACGCGGACTACTCCTTATGTATATGTGGGGAGAAAACTCTATTTGAGAAAACCCCGTGATCCATCTCCCCGCCTTTTAGGACTCGCCTGCGAGGCGCCTACGAGGCGCCTGTGAGTCACCTGTGGTGCTCCTACTACCTTACTTTTTGACCTCCTTGGGAACCACTGCTGCCGTAACAAGCCTATGGACGCGCTAGTATCGCAAACTTTACTCTACTACTGTAGAGTTATTAGGGGGCGCCTTGATACTACGAAGTCCCTTCGCATCGCCCATGTAGATTTGATGGTGGTAGCGAGTAGCGTGAGTGCTAATAGTGTTGAGCGGTTCTTTCTTGCCCCTATTTAGCTCTGTGGTAGTAGGGCGTATTTCTTAGCCGTGTCTGCTATGCGGTCCGCTATTACCTTTTCTAAGATCTTGCTAAGGGTGTTTTCTAAGGCAATAGGGCGGTAGCTTCCTAGGATTAAGTAATCTACTTTACCTTCTTTTTGTAGGATAACCGTCGTTATAGATCTTCTAAGTTATAGGTAATAGCCTATAGTAAAATATGCTCTAGCTATATCCGTAAGCTAGGGTGCTATAAGTGGTCTATAGGTTTTTAAGGCCTTATTTAGAATCCTATCTGGACCTAATGCTATATTATTTAAAAGGCAGCTAATGGTTTTAGCTATTTCCTCTATTGTTATGTCGCTGTTAACCTGTAGGCGAGTTACTGGTGCTTTACCCGTGATATTACTGAGGTCTACTAGAGCTAGTTGGGGGAAGAACCTTTTTATAAGGATCTTTGCCTTCTTATCGTTATTATTAGTGGCCTATAACTCCCCTGCTCTTTATAGGGGTAGTAAGTATAGGTCTTTTACTAGTCGCCCTACCTTTTTCTTTGCCTATTTTGCTATGGCCTATAGGCCCTTATTATAGGGGAGGCTTAGGTTAAAAGTATACTTGTTTATAAATCGTCTCCAGTTATTCCTTGCTTCTTTTTTTAGGGTATTCTTTAACTGGTTTCTTATATCTTTATATCGTCTCTTATCTTTAGGGTTATAGCTACTTAAGTATTTCCTTCTTGCTCGTTATTGGCTAGCTATAAGAACCGCGTATTATATGGACTATGCGTATCGCGTATAGGGGCCCAGTCTTAAGACCGGGCAGTGCTCTTTTAGCCTATTTTTAATCGCTGCCTAGATCCTTTCTAGTCTTTGGTTGATTTCCTTAGGGGTAGCTAATAAGCCTCGCTTATTTGGTATTAGGTGGATTTCTTTTAGGTCTTAGAGTTGTTATTTAACTGTATTAAGGAAACTGTCTGCCTTAAGCATCCTTATTGTATATCTTTTACTATTTAGTTACACCTTAATGTCCAAATCTAGCTGTATTTGGATGGGGATATGGTCTAAAGTAAGTGCCTATTCTTCTTTAGGGTTGCACCTTTCAAGTCTCTGGTATAGGCCTTCGTCTATAAATATAAGGTTAATTATACTTCTGGCGGATTCTTATTACCATATAATTACTTTAGGGGGGGTGGCTAGCTTAAGGCCCTAGGTATCTATAGCTTTTAGTAGGCACTTTGCCTGTCGTTTAATAGTGACGTAGATACCCCCCTACCGTAGGTGGTGGAGGTTTATGTCTCCTAATAGGATGGACTTTATACCTTTGGTTTTGAGTAAGCTTATTACTAATATAATATTCTCTATTTATGGGACCCCTTTAACCCTAGGGTTATATATATTAATGATTTATACCGGTCCTCTATATATCTGAATTGTTATAACTATAATATCTAGGTTAACTACCTGTTATAACTATAAGGATAGGCTGATAGCCTTACTAATTATAAAGCATACGCGTGTAGCTACTTTTGGTTTATATAGGAGCTGGAATCCTTAAGGGCAGTATATTGATTGTGTGTAGGTATTGTAATACGGCTCTTGTATAGTAAGGATATAGTGTTTCTCTAGGTCTAGACTGTCTAGTAAGGGCCTTATAAAACGGTGGTTTGTATTACTATAGTTATACTATATAATAGATAGGTAGCGGACCCCAGGCGAGGGTCCTTCGCCTCTTTATCGTTCCTCGCTTCTTCTATTTTTACTTTCTCTAGGATATTTAAAACTTCTATCTCTTGTGTCTGCACCCTAGTTACTACTTATTTTATATAGAGCTTTTTATTCCTATATCTTGTATTCCTACTAGCGCTTTTATATCTAAATCTATTATTGTCTCCGGTTCTTCCCCTGTTCTTACTAGTTAGCTATATACCCTTTAAGAGTTAGCTATAAACGTTATATTTACCGCGTTAAGTCTAATTCTTAATTATCCCGGTTTTAAGCTTGCTATAGCTGTCTATAAGGGTCTTCCTATAAGGCGTCCTCTCTCTTGTGTCCCCTATAACCCTTATATCCCTATATAGTCTAGTAATATTGCGCAGCAACGCTTCTAGCCCGTTAAGGCTTGGGATAGCTAGCCTGGCCCCCTAGTGTTAAAGGTAGGAAACGCTAAAAAGGCACCTACGCCCCCCTAGCTTATTGCCTATTGTTTCTATTTATATAACCTAGCGTGTAGTTGTTCCTATAGCTGTTAAGCCCTTACCTTCCGTCTCCTGTATTTAATATAGTCTTCTTTCTTCTACGCCTTATATATACTTTAGTAGTAGTTTACGCATTTTATTTAGTCTTAGTTTAAGCAGTGTCTTGTATTATAGGGGCCTGTATAGTGGCCGCAGCATACCTATACTGCGCATGTGGATTAGATATGCCCCTATTATATATAGCGATAGCATTATTTTAGGCGGAGTCTGTAGTTATAGAGCCTTGCGTTATATATAAGGCCATTTATAATAATACCTTTTTAAATAAGGAGTTTTTGTATTTCTAGTATATATATGCTAACAATAAGGAGCTATATGTTTGACTGGCGTTTCCCTAGCAAGTCTCTAGCGACCCTTATATTCTTTTATTGTTCTTATTATATACTTAGTTTATATTTTCCTATTAAAGCCATTAGATTTAGGTAATCTTAAGTCCTAGTATAAGGCGTTCCGTTTATTTTACTATCTTATATATAGTTGCTGTATTGTCTACCTGGCGTCCCTTTTCTACCCTAAGGCTTAGGGGAACCACTGGGACTTTAACTGGGTAATCTTCGCGGAGCACTTTTATGCTAATACGTTCTCCTAGCCTGTTCCCTACCCTAATGGCTCGTTCCTTTGCCTATTGGTCCCTTAGGGTAACTCTAATATCTCCGCTCCTAAGGTGTTGGATTGTAATAGTGTTATAAACCTCTTTATAAATCTCCGTAAGGACTTCTATTTCTAATTATCCCCTAAGCCCCTCTGCTTTTTTTATATTTAGTTATATTATAATTATATACCCGGATATTGTCTTTAGGGGGGTAGGTTCCCTATGCTATAGACGTATAGCTATAGCGGCCTAGGTGTAGTTTGCTGGTAAAAAGGGGTTTTATTTATTTTTAATTTTGCTTAGCCGTTAGAGGATTTAATTAAGGGTTTACTAGAGGGGCGCCTGAGGTTCGCTGGACTAGCGGAGCTATTCTACTAGCTATATTAGTTCGTTATGGCTAACGGTTACTCCCCCGCAACTATAGATACTAGACGCGTCCAATAGGCTTTATATTTTATTAGATGCCTTTTTAATAGAGGTCTTTCCGCTTTGTGGTGTGGTATTCGCCTGTTCTTATTGTAGAGGGCTATTGCTGGGCGTGGTTCTGGTGGACGCGCGCGAGTGCGAGCCACCGTCGTTCAACGTGTGCCTCCCCTGCGATGCATACATCTTAGGGGGATTCTCTGGGTGTTTTTCAGGGTTCTTTTGGTTGGTTTTAGTCTTTTTAGGCCGGGTGCAGCAAGAGCTCCTCCTTATACCTATATTAGACTCCCTTAATACGGAGTTGTTATAGAGTATATATAAAAGCCTAAATATGAATTTTTAGAATTTATTATTAAGTAGTTGTCGAGATATTAAGGTGCGATTTTTCTAATTTTTGGTGATGGCTCACTCGCTTGTGTGGCTCACTCGCTTGTGGAATACGTTATAGGAAGACGAATAAAAGAAGTTATTTAAGGAACTTAAGGAGTTGTTTACCTAAGAGCTAATTCTTAAGATCTACTAACTAGGACTAAATACGGTTATAAAAATAGATATATTAGACTATATACTAGGAGTATACTTGCTATAGAAGTATAAAGACGCATAGTATCTAGTATTATATTATAGTTAAAAGATAACACTATTAGAGTTAAACTATAACGTCTATAATAAGGAGTTATTAGGTATAATTATAGCACTTAAGGAATAGAGAGTATTCTTATAAGGTATAGAGAAACTATTTATAGTTAAGATAGATTATAAGAACCTAATAGGGTTCCTAATAATAAAAGAACTTAATTAAAGATAAGTTAGATAGGTAGAGATGCTTATAAAATACTATTTTAAGATTTAATATACTAAAGGAACTAAGAATATAAGAGCAGATATACTTAGTAGAAAAGCTAAACTATAGAATAATAAGAAGCTATTAGAAGCAATACTACGCAGAAATAAAAATAGATAGATTAGATATAATTACTCCAAGCTAGTAGCAACTTAAGAGGATAATAAGCTAGAAAGAGTTTATAAGATACTAGAAAGCTTTTAAATATAAAAAATTCTAAAATTATAGCTAGAAGATCTATAGGTAGATATATATAAGAATTAAGAAGCGAAGTATATCCTAAAGAGTATAGTAGAGCATTTTATGGAAGATTTCTATAAGGGAATAACTTAAGGACATAATAGAGCAATAGGCTTAGTGTTAAGATTTTAAGAGAAATATATTATTAACAGAATCTAAAATATTACAAAAAAAAAGTAATAAAAGAGTGTCTAGATTGCTAAAGAAATAAATTAATAAGGTATAATCTATACGGAGGGCTATAATCTATTAAAATACTAGAAAGACTATAGGAGGTTATATTATAGGACTTTATTATTAAGTTATTAAAGTTAAGAGATTCTATTACCGGATAAGAGTATAATATAATCTTAATAATAGTAAACAAGTTAACTAAATAGGGCTACTTTATAGCATACATAGAAGAAATCTTAGTAGAAGATATTGCTAGAATCTATATTAAAGAAGTGTTTATAAGACATAAAGTATTAAGTAAGATTATATTAAATAGAGATCTAAGATTTATAGTAGTATTTTAGGAGGTATTCTTAGCGGAGTAAGGAGTTTAAGTAGTAACTTTTACCGCATATTATCTGTAGACAGACGGTTAAACGGAAAGATTAAATTAGATACTAGAATAGTATCTAAGATATTATATTAATTACACACAGAATAATTAGGTATTACTATTACTAGTTATATAGTTTATATATAATATAACACTATAAGAAGAAATAGGTATATTACTATTTATGGCAAATTATAGATATAAGCTAAAAACATTATTATTACTATAATAAGTAAAGAAAATAAGTAGTATAGCTAAAAAATAAATAAAGACGTTAATAAATCTTTATGCAAACCTTATAGAATTAGTAAAAAAGGTATAAGAAAGAATAAAAAAGTACTATAACGCTAAGAGATTTAAGGGACTAGATCTTAAGAAGGGAGATAAAGTATAGCTACTATTACGGCTTAAACAAATGCCTCTAAACTAAAGCTTAAACGAATGCTGTATTATAAAGATACTAAGCTAAAGAGAAGGAAAAGGGGTTGCTAGGACCGATATAAACAAATATATAGGGTAAGCCGTTAAGGCGCTAGCTTTGGGCGGGCCAATTATAGATTAGTAGAATATGGCAGAATTTGGCAGGTAACGTGCGATAGCGCCATTACATCACCCCCCTTTTTAAAAGAAAGCTTACCCTTAGGCTTAGTTAGAAATAGGGTAGTATTAGGCTTATAAACGTAGGATTACAAAATATGAGATAAGGAGATAAAGGGGATATAAGTACGTCTAGACTAAGTATAAAGGGCGATTATAGGCTAAGTAGAAGTACTAGGCTAGAAAGAGTAGCCGCTAAAAGTCTTAGTACAGATCTGACTAATTAGATAACTTTAACCGGCGGTTAAAGTTCCTGGATATTTAAAATTTTATAGTACTGGTAGAAAACGGCAGAATATAGCAGATAGCTATATTAGGGCTTTAGGGCGTTTTTATCCCTATATTCTTCTAGTAACTTATTATCTTTATTATACTAGCATTCTATCTATTTGTTTAGGTACTTTAGGGGTCCAGGTGTATTAGGGTATTAGTTATAGAATTTTTTAAGCTTCTAGGGGTAGCCTATAAAGTTCTATACAGGGTACCAGGTTAGGTTAAAATCGTAGCCCTTCTATTAGATATAGTATTTTAATACTCCCTATACTATCTTACAGGCTAGTATTTTATTAACCTCCTATTTATTATTAACGTTTACTTAAACTAATAGGGGAGGCTCGTTTTTTTATTTAGGTAATAGGTTGTTTATAGCTCTCCGTAGCTTATCTAGTAAGAAAATAGGGTAAACCCTAATTAAATCTAGGAGCTTTATTTTATACGAGTTGCTTATCTTCTTAAAAACCTTATATAGTCCTACTATTTAGAGTCTAGCTTACGGCTAGGTCGTTTAGTCTTCTAATTCCTTATTATAACCTAGACTATATTACCAGGGGTAAAATCAGGCTCTTAACGGTGTTTATTCGCCTACTATTCTATTAACCTTTAAGCTTTTTTTAAGTTCTTACGGGCTACCGTCTAGGCTTCCTCCAATCGTTTGGCGTACTATTAGGCCTTAGTATAAGATAGCTTTTCTTATATAGTCTAGGGTTTTTCTAGCCTCTTCCAGTTAAAGCTTATATAGGGTAAATATCCCATTTTTAGCTAAATTGGGGCAAACCCTATAGAGTTATAGGGTAGGGTTGCTTACGCGTAGTCCATTAAGGTAGTAGTTCAGACTAATTATCTTAGAAATAGTTAATAAAGGGCCTAAGCCTCTAGTCTAGGTACTAATTTATAATCTCTGTCTAGCTGTCTATCTAGGGATAATAAGCCGTAGAAAGCTTTAGCTTAATGCCTAAGATCTAGGTAAACTTATTCTAAAAGGCTGATATAAACTATGGCCTATAATTAAATATAATAGTATCTAGTGGTCTGTAGATTTAGTAGATATAATAGATATATAGCTAGGCTACCTCTTTAGCATTAATGTTTTTATAATAGGGAATTAAGAACAGGCGTTTACTAAAGCGATTAACTATAACTATAACTATATTATATTTATTACGGTTCTTAGGTAGTTTATAAAAGTCTATAGAAATATACTGCTAAGGGCGCTTTAGTATTAAGAGTAGCCTAAGTAGTTCTAGGGTCTTATTGTATGGGATTATAGCTCTCTAGTAGTCTTTACAGTTCTATATATATTAATTAATATTTACAACCATTCTTGGCTAGTAGTAGTAGTAGTTAATAATTTTACGGGTTTTATTCTTGCTAGGGTATACCGTAGAAACTTAGCAATAAGCTTCGCGGATTAGTTTAGTTTATAGATTATTAACGTTAGGGACTATAAGCCGCTCCTAATATAGGAGCAATCCTTCCTCTATCTTAAAATTGGGGTTTTTTTTCGCGGCTTATTTACGGAGGGCCCTTAAGGTATTAGCTGTGCGGTTTATAGTTAAAAGGCGGTTAATTAGCCCTATTAGCTTATCTAAGGACTCCTCTATTAGTGCTAGCTTATTTTACTAAAAGTCTAGCTCCTTAAGAATCTATAGGTTAAGCTATTCTAAATAGAGAAGGGCGCGCGTCTAATATTAGGTCTTTAGCTCATCCTAAGGTCCTACGTCTTATTCTCTTTAGGTTAGGGTATTAACCTTAAAGTTTTGCTTGCTAGAATAATATATAATTATAAAGAAGAATTAGGAGAGTATTTTAGCCTACTAGGCTTATTATTTAGTAAGCTACTTTATAGTTATAAAGTACTCTAGGGCTTTATAATCTATATATATCTTAATCTAGGAGTTTATACCTTTAAGCTCTACGCGCTATTAGGAGA
>Ga0307515_10023517_pt1 | contig 10792 bp, 10 predicted proteins | sample 17_EM_MG_FD_194513 | JGI IMG/M metagenome (GOLD analysis project Ga0307515, IMG submission 194513) | Populus trichocarpa ectomycorrhiza microbial communities from riparian zone in the Pacific Northwest, United States - 17_EM | ecosystem: Host-associated > Plants > Roots > Unclassified | place...
AGCAAATACAAGTTTCCAGCTCTTGACATTACTATCTATGCATTTTTATCTTGATGTGCTCAAAATGTAAAGAAATCTAAGAACGTTTCCTAAAATCCTGGTCCGTATGTGGGATTTCCGCTATTAAACTAAACATACTGTGGGATTCTCAAAGTCAAATCAATTTTATTCAAGAATATTGAAGGTCATTTCCCATATGCTATGGCATTAAAAAAAAAAAAAAAACACTCTAGATTCCGCTCCTGTATATTTTAGAAAACAACCCAGCCCTGTACCTCATTAAAGATTTTATCCTTGTTTAATCGTTTCATGAAAAATGTACACTGTCATCTTTGACTTCTAATTGAAAGATTCACGGCCTCCATGCATATGCCAGCTAATTAAGCTTAACCTGTAGTTGATCTGAGTTATGCACTTGATCCTCACCCTTCCTTGCACATGAAATGGTGGGGTTTCTTTTCTTTTATTTTCCTTCAGGACTGGTTTTCTTGCAATCAAATTGCATGAAAGTGTTAGCTAGGAAGCACAGGGTGTTAAGATTTTTGAATTCGTAGTTCAAGTCAACTTCAGAATCAACGGAGCCATCTAGGAAAGCGCTAGGAAGATCATGAGCTAGCTGAATGATACCTAGAATAATTAGATACCATTCCCCACATAAACAAACACGGAGGCGTCTGCTCAAATTATGTGTACGACTAGTCTCTTAAACTTCAACAATCTCGATAGATCCCTACTTCCTAGACAATTAATTAAGACCAGCCTTCAACTCGTACCATCTTGACTCACTGGTAGCAGATCTCCCATTCCCATATTGAATAAGCTCATTTCCCCAAATGCAAACGTGTGTGTGTGTGTGAACATAGACACACGGATAACTTAAACCACGCAGATTTCTAGCTACCTGCCATACTTTCCTTCTGTCAGGCAAGAAGGGAGGTTGAAGTTGTAAGCCAGCAGCTTCTATGCCAACAAACTCGTTTAAAAAGTGTCTAAATCGTTGTGCTAACCAATTAAACAGGAAGCACGCATCAAAATTATGACATGCATAAGAGGTAGGGTTGATATGGATTGACAGTGGTTATGAAAGGAGACAGCTAAGAAATTGTCATCTCCGAGAGTGACTGATTTTAGGGTTACATTCGTATTTTAAGGAAGCTCCCATAATGGCTATTGCAAGCAAGAGATCTATCGTGCTCTTCCTTCTTCCCCTCTGTAAAAACAAGTCCAAAAAGATATCCTTGTTGAACAATGGTGAAGAAAATCGAATGGGATTTAAGAACAAGTGCCACAGATTGCTTCCCCAAGCTTTCTGGTTAGCTTTTTTTCTTTTCTTTTTCCTGGAGAGGGATTTGCCAGATTTAATTACTAAATAAAACAAAAGGAGGTCGCAGCAAACATATGTGGTTGTTGAATCAATTAGCTGAAAAAGGAATATATACCAAATAAGAAAAAAAGAAAAAGAAAAAGAAAGAAAATGCGAGGACGTTATGGAAGCTAAGATATCATTCTCGTTTGACAGTCGCTGGTGCCCAGCACAGCCTATCTGCATTATCTATCCACTGCGCAGACCCAAATTGCATAATGGCCGAATCAAGAATAAAACTCTTGAAAAATGTAACTGGGAAAATAATAAATAAATAAATAAATAAAACCACGCTTTTCTACTGTAGGTTGGTTTGTAAAAAAAAAAAACATTTCAATTAAACATACAGGGTTTCAAGGGCTGATAAATTAATTTTATTAAAATTTAGGGACAAAATTAAATCAACTCGAAACTAGTGCAAGGCAAAGCCATCATCAATTAGGAACCGTCAACCTGACCACCCAAGGGCATACACCATGAAAAAAATAAATATTATTTTATAATTTTAATGTTCTAATATTAAAAATAAAAAAAATATTGAAAATAAGAAATATTCTTATAAAAACACCGCCAAATTAACAGACATACACATTAAGGAACCTTCGCACTGTCTAGACCATGGAGTGAACGTAACACAAGTGGATTAAAAAACCCTGTGGGGTAAAGAAGTGAAGAGACAGTGCCTGCAAAAGGCAGGATGATAAAACAAAGCACAGCTAAGGACGAGAAAGCAAAAGAAGGGGTAGAAATCACATGGGGTTTGGAGTCCTTTTACCCCGTGCCTTGCTGTAATGATGCTCCGTGCACAGGTTTTGCCTCAAACGATGCAAACCCATATTCAACCTCTCTCCATGTTAGTTCCATGCCGATGCGTTTGGGTCAAAGGGTTCTCTAATTTAATACACAGACAGACTTTAATGAAAAAGTTTTAGACCCCACCGAGAAGGGGGCAGTGTACAGAAAGGTGCCAGCGTCGCTGTGCTCCTGAGTTGTCCAGCACCGCCACTAGATGATGTCAATCACTGCGAAAAGATACATGGAGATGGGGGGGAACTAGAACAACATCCTAAACCACAGAGCATTCAGAAACGACCCAGGCGTGACGATTAAGAAAAAAAATCCAATGGTTGCAGGATTAGTAAAGATAAAAGGCTCTAAAGATTGGGGGGTGAATTAAAACGTTGAATTTCACGCAGATCCAAAAGAGGGAGATGAAGGAAAATGTGCTGATCTCAACAATAATAAGCATTAATCATTCAATATTTGATCAACAAATATCATGGTTTACATCCCTTTCAACAGCAATGGAAAAGCACTGCAAAAAACAGATGCAGAACGGTGAAGAAACTAGCTGGTCTCGTTTTACCCTGCCTGCATTCATCAGATACCGGAAACTTCCATTCCCTTCAAAACCGAGAAGACCCTTCAATAAAAACTGTGCATCCACACGAGTAACAAGCCCACAAACAGAAGTGAACAAACTAGACATTCGAGTTAAAACTCATGTTAGCCAGAAGCAGTTTTCCTTTCTACTGCCACCGCTGTATGCATTCAAGATAGAATTAGTAAAAATGTATAGAAGGTTAACAGTTCTGCTATTTTAAAGCTTCACCACCTTCCTCCAGACATGGAAGGTAAACTAAAACTAAACCTCCATTTGCTCTATCCCTAATTGGAAAACCGAGCTCCAACACCTTAGCTGGATCCTGCATTGAGAGTATAAAGATTCGTCCAGGCCCTAGTTTGAGCCGGTGAATGATCATGCTCTATTTACAGATTAACAGAGGCAGATCCCGAAGTCCAAAAAATGACTTGAACTCCTACTTTGTAACTTCTAATCCGTTAGTCAATTAAAGCTAGCTACCAGTATAAACAATTGTAGTAATGCAATCCTACCCCTCAATCAGACACCTCCATCTTCCATATCATGTTATCTGCACAGCTATCATCTGACTTGTCTAGGGCTGCAACTTTCGCCCGATATGCTGCTAATGCCATTGCACTCTTTCCCCTTTCATCCTGAGCTAGCTCACAAGCTTCACTAAAGGACCCTGATTTTAAATCTGCTGGAGGGATAAAACAGTCTACTGAAAGGCCGGGCACATTGAATGCAACCTCTTCAATAGTCCAAGCTTCCTCCATCTTTGTCTTGGTATGGCTCATTGCTACCTCGCCAAACCTGTAAAGAGTCACCACAGTACGACCCGAGTGGGCAATCATGATCCCTTCAACTGGCCTGTAATCATCAAGGAACGAATTGATTGTTGTTTCCCAGTAAACTGCATCTCCACCATTGGATTGGATACGGGTCAGATGTGAATCCTCCATGTGAACAAGAAGTCCAGTCTTTTGACTGAAGTAGCCGAATAAAACATGCCTTATGATCTCTGCAGGGCCTTCACTCCGGGCCTTCAGAGTCTGTGGATCAGCAAAAAGCTTTAGTATAAAGCAATCCTCACCATTTATGTTTTTCTCTCCTATGCACTTTGCATCAGCAAACATACTGGCTGTGGTTCTTGGATCAAGACCCTGAAATAGGATTAAAAAGTACACGGATGAGCAAATTAGTAACACAAAGGTAAATGTCCCAGCACTGTTTGCAGGAGGAATTAGCATAAAGAACGTCACCTGAAGTGCTCGACGCAAGGGTCTGACAGGGCCTTTAGCAGTATGTGCACCAAGCCAAGGTGTGTGCCTCCAAACAAGTTTGCCATTGCAGCCAGCATGAACCTTACTACCCCCAACCGCTAGCTCAACATACCACATGTCAGGATTCATCTGCCAAAGCACAAACCCACCCGATTCCACACCTCTAGCACCATTCCGGTTCTTCACCACCCTCGTGGGTGTTTCAAATTCCGAAGCTATCATCTTAAGCTTTCCCATAGCATACGCATTTCGAATAGAGTTCTGCACCTGGTGCCCACCAGACGCTGCCATGTACTGCTGCAATATGTACTGGGCAGAGGAAGTTTCCTGCAGTAATGCAATCCCATAAAAGACAAAATATGAGCAACAACTCTTTTTTGTTTTTCAAAGAAATTAAAACAATTCACACCAAGTAACAGGGAAGACAAATGGAGTCGAGCGTCCACAGTTAGCAGCAACCCATTACACACTATGGTGCAAATATCAGTTTCAACTTTCATGAAAAAAGATTAAAACAAACAAACAAGTCCTTACAATATCATATTTTTTTCAATAATTTCAGCAGAAGAAGAACAGATTGTACTCTTATGAGCACCTTTGGAGATTCAACCAGAAATTTTGTAGAGCAACACCAGATGTAACATCATGAACTTTTATTTCTTTGCCTTTCCTCTGTTTCTCACCAGCCAAAGAAAATATTGGCGCCCCCCAAAAAAATAAAAATAAAAAGCAATTTAAAAAAGTTAACCTAGAAAAAAAAATATTCCATGGATCTAGCAATTCACTGATACAATAATTCTCAATTCACTTAAAAAGAATGAAAAGAAAAGGAAACCCACAAAACTACTACTCTCAGTAAGCCAATGTCCAATCCCAACTCTGCTTAGTTGTTTCCACTTAACCTTCTCCACAAAACAAACAGTCCTCAAAACTAATTACTTAAAAAAATGCAGTTTTTTCTTAAACCTTGCGGAAAAAAAAAATCAAAAACCGTTTGTGCATTGCTAAAGAAAAAGAGACAGAGAGGGAGTTTACAATGGGAGTGTCTTTAATGCTAAGGTGAGGCAAAGGGTCCAAAGTGCTAACATGCACTGGAGCCAATGGTGCACCCATAACCCCAAGCAACAACCTCAGATCAGACCTCTTGTAAGCCAAACTAGTAACCGACGGAGCCCTCGATAACTGCCCTCTCATCCACTGACCCAAACCCGACCCGACCCGTTTACGCTCACCTTCCCCTCCATCCGGATCCGGACCCTCCATTAGTGGAGATAACGCTTCCCCAACCATTGGCCTCAAACTCCCTGATCTCCCAATCACTGGTTCTGGTTGCGACGCGAAGAAGGAAGTTTCCTTATTGTGTTTTTTGCGGCGAAGCAGGCCCGACATTGGAGACGCGGTTCGAGCCGGGCTGTTGGAGCGGGAACGAGAAGGGGAGAGGCCACGGACAACTTCTTCTTTGAGCGCCGAGAAGAAACCTTGTTTTTTTTCCATTTTTTGTAGGGGGAAGAGATGAGATGAGAGTAGCCGCCGGTGGTGAGGAAAAGGAAAGAAAGTGTGATGTTTTTTTTTTTTTGTTTTTTTATTGGTGAGGGGGACTAGGTGGGGGAGTTTGTTGGAATAAACGAGAATTTTTCATGGGAGATGGGAGTGTTTTAGGGTGTGGGAATGGTGGAGAAGTGGGGAGGGAATAGTGGGAAAACAGTTTGGGGAGAGGGAGGGACAGTGAGCGTGTGTGTTGGGGTTTGTACCAGAGCGAGTGACAAAGCTTGTGATATATATATATATATATATAGAGAGAGAGAGAGAGAGAGAGAGAGGGTTGGGGGTGGGTGAGTGGTTACTGGGCAGAGGCCATATTTGGGAGGGGACTGCGTGGTTAGTGGGCTCGAAGACTTTTACTGTTTTGGTAAGAGCTGTCTTTGTGTTGAATAAACATCCATGAAATTAAAGGACATGGATAGCACCTGTTTCTTTTATCCTTGATTTTAATACAGGTTTTATTAGGGCTGATTGGGAGTCGTTTATTTAAAAATAAAAATATGTACATTAATTTTACCATGTCTTCTGGAAATAAATGGTGATAATATGATAGCATTTGCAGAATGTTTTTTTTTTTTATCTCAACAATATAGCATGGCCAAGTCAGCAAAAAAAAAAAAAAAGCATTAGTAAAGCTTTGTTGCTTGAGGCAAAGCGCTAGCGAATAGTGTTTTGCTTTTTTAAAAAAAAATTATTTGAATTTTTAACATTGTGTTGATTTAAAATTATTAAATTAAATATGGAATATTAAGATATGAAATGGGTAAATTAAATTAAAGATATAAAGTTAAATGGCAATGGATAAATTTTTTTTAAAAATAGTATATAGCATAAGTTGTTAGAAAATAGAAAAGATGGGGATAAAAATAAAATAATTAAAATATTGGGTCAATGTGTCATTACCTAAAGTTTTGACTATAAAAACCCCAAAATTTCTCTTAAATGGCCGGCTACAAAAGAAGAAAAGAGGGGGAGGATTTTCAAGCCTTTTTCACCAAAAACAAAAAATACAACAAAATTGAAGAGATTTGGATAAGATTTAGCCTAAATAGTGAGAGAATAGTTCCTAGACTAGACAAAGACAGAGGGAGAAAAAATTGAAAGAAATTAGGGAGATTACGTGGAAAAGGGTCGGTCAAGTGGGATAAAAAGTGATTGTTGGAAAACTTTCGACTAGTCGAGGACTCATAGGTTTTAAATTACTATAAAAGTTAGATTGATTATAATTATAAATTGATGTGTAAATTGTAAATTTTATGTTAGGGTTCATGAATAAAATTTAGGAAATGAGAAATTGACTTTGTTTAATGTAATTGGCATGGAAATGGATGAAAAACACACTCAAAATAATGAATTATTGAAGAAAAAAATCCTAGGGATTAGAAGGGTGTTAGTCCCAGCCATAAAGGGATTAAATTGAAAAAAATTAAAAACAATGCATGAATCTACCTTGACATGTGTTAAATGTAAAGAATGGATGAAAACGAAAAAGAAATTTTGTGTTTTTAATTTTAATGAAATGTTGGTTATACTCTATGTTAAGAACATTTCAAAGCTTTTGGGAATTATGGAGATTTTTGTGTTATATTGAATATTTAATAAATAAAGGAATGTAGAGAAAGTAAATGCATTTTAATAAGATAATTTTGATTGTTTATAGAAGGAAGTGAGAAAATTAGTTGATTAGTAGGATGATAGGGTAAATGGCGTAATAAATCACATAGAGGAGAAACAATGGTGTTGAATGGTGAGAAAAACGAATGCAAATACAGTGTTATAAGTCAAAATAAAAAAATTGAAAAACTGGATAGATTCATTATCCAACTTCTAGTCGGATTTATAACTCGAAAATGACAAAAAAAAATTGGAATAAGTTCTCCATGAAAGTTGAAGTAAAGGATAATATCTTTTCAATGAATTTGACCTCATTTAAGTCAGAGTTCTAAAAATCCATATACAAATTAAAAATTAAGGGAAGGTCATACTAAATTTGGCTAAACAATTTTGATGTTACAATAAGAATAGTCTTGGATGTGTCGATGAAAAAAATTGAGTTTCCTTCCTTTTAGTAAAGCTGCAGCCTGTAATTTAGCTTTCAAAAGAAATAAACTATACATGAAACCAAAATTTTAGTTTGGTTATGTTTCAAGTAAGGATTCGCTTAAAGATAGGAAATTGTACCAAGTCATTTTAAATCAAGAATAAAATTATGGTCTATTAAGTTAAAATATGAAGCAGCCGAGGACTTGAATAGTAAATGATATTATTCCTGTTAGTATAAGAGAGACTGTAGAACCCACCTAGCAGTAGAGAATCCGTTTACACGCCCAGACTTCAGGCAGGTGCTTCGCATCTTAAAACTAGAGCATTGTTTAATTTGCATGTAATTCCTTTTTAAATGTATAACAATCGTATTTGATTGATGATAAATTGTTGAAGAAACTAATTACCCTGGTAAATAAGACTAGTGCCCTGATTAATGGGTGATTGAGAAACTAGTTACCTTAATTAATGAGACTAGTGCCTGGTAAATGGGCAAATGAAGATATCGGTTTCCTGGTTAATGAGATTAATGCCTTGGTTAATAGGTAGATGAAGATATTAATTTCTTGGTTAGTGAGATTAGTGTCTTGGTTAATAGGTAGATGGAGATTTTGGTTCCATGGTAAATAGGATAATTCCTTAATTAATGGGAAATTGGAGAACTAATCCTTGTGATTACTGAGACTAGTTCCCTGGTTAATGAGTAATTAGAGAGATTCGTAATGTAGAAATGAAATAAGTGATGGTCTGACAAGAGAAGATACTACATTCTTAAATCATACGAATTGTATGAATTGGGAATAATTATATATAAAAGTAACAATAGTAAATTTTTTCGTGTCTAAACTAATTATGCTAAGTATTATATAAATTTCAGGTATTTCACAGTGTTGTGACGGGTAGTGGATATTGCATTTGTAATTTTGTGAAATCAATGCATATTTTGTTATATAATATAATTTTGTAACCAAGTAGTGTATGAATCCAAAATAAGTATGGGTGATGTATCTTAATTAGTTTATTTCAAACCATATAATTGTAATTATATAGATAAAGTTTTAGGTTCGCTTAACATTAATATGAATATGTGTTTGTTTTATGTCATAACTAAGTTAATCATACTGTTACTTAAAGTATTTTGGAATAATATCATAATTGATTTGCTTGAGAAAATATGGAAGAAAAAAAAATTTGTTTTTGAGTTAATGGTAATATCTAAATATGGAAGTACCGATGATGAAAATATGTTGAAATTTTATTAACAGGTTGTGAAAATTGATTGAGTCGATAACTTGGTATAAAAATATAAAGAAAACTCTGCTGAAATTTTAATAGGATAAAAAAAATCATATACTTTAAATGGTAATACTATATGTTTTTGTAAATATGATAAAATAAAATTTAGAGTTATCACAGTTGGTATCAGAACCCTAGTTTAAGTTTATGAATTAGAATGGAACTTTGACAATTGTTGAATTGTATTAGGATGGTTCTTATGAGGAAAGGTACAATGACAAATTCCTTGACAGGACAGGAACATATTCAACATATCGGCATTGTGGAGAGGTAGGGGAAGGATCCCCTATAGGATATTGTCTCTCATATTTCACTGATATCTCATCAATCGAGATTGAAGGAGGCATTTAGACTTTGTGATAATGTTGTCTCAAGACAGGTGAGAGTGTCACAGTCTGAGGGGCTAAGTTAGTAGAGACAGAGAACATATACCCTTATCGACAACAACAACATTTACAAGAATACCCACACTACACATTAACCTTGCATTTATATATTAAATAATGAGAGTAATGATTGAGGCGATACCCAGTACACCAGTTACGACAGTTCTAGTAGCTCCAGCAGAACAAACAACACTAATAATTATGACCTTTACTAATAATGTAGTTACATTGGTGCAGATTGTGTAGAGCATGAGAGAGTTAGGATGTGAACCTTATTTAAAGGAGCTAGATGTTGAGATTGCAGGTAGATAGCTTCGCACAATTGAGAATATTATGGATCAAATATAGGTATCAAAGGATTTATGAGTGAATTGTGTCATGCACTTACCATCAAATAAGACATGGTCTTGGTGAGATACAATACAATTAAAAAGACCTGCAAGAACATAGATTAAATTTAAGATAAAGTTGAAAAGTTAGTTTTACTCGTCATATCATCGTAAAGTGAAAGAGCAGAAGTTCCTGACTTTGGTACAAGGAGACTTATTGGTGCTTGACTATGAAAGAAGGTTCTATAATCTTTTCACGTTTGCTTCGCATTATGTACCTCCTAAGCAGCGCAAGATAGAAAGGTTACAAGATGGATTATGATAGGAACTGAGGCAATGGCTGATTGCATTCAAGTTCGACATAGCTAGAGAACTTTTTGAGGCAGCAGAGGCCTTAGAGGCATGTATAATAGAGGGCCAGTAGGGAAAGTTTAGGTATGACAAAAGAAAGGATGTGGATTACACTTCAAATAGACCCCTTCTTTTTTAAAAAAAAAAACAAGAGACAATTTAATCAGTTTAGAAAATAGGGAAGAGTAATGGTTGAGTCTACTTAAGGTGCTGATGTGGGGTTAATTGGAGGGCAATTGAACCCAAGGGATAGTTCTATTAGAGAATCTTCAAAGCAGAAGACATTTATCTATCCACAGTGTGTTCAGTATGGGCAAAAACATTTAGTGGACTATTCTGCATCGCTAGGATAATACTATATTTATAGAGGAGAGCATAGATGATAGGACTGCCTATATTTAGGTCGAGAGTGCTACTATTGTGGGGGACAAACACATTTTTTAAGGAATTTTCCTCGGTGGACTTAGTTTATTAAGATTTAGCAACAACAAGTTTAGAGTCGGCAGTAATCAGTCACTGTGGACAGACGAGCCAGACAAGCACAATCAGGGGCCAACAACAGTAGGGGTTGAACTTAGGCTCAGACTGACAGGCCTAGAGAACCAGAACTTAGGGCAAAGTATTCTACGTAACACAGAAGAAGACTAGGGCTACCCTCGATGTAGTGACAGGTACATTACAATGAAATTCTCTGCCCGTGTATGTGTTTTTTTTATGTTAGGGCTACACATCTTTTTGTCGCAAATAAGCTTGTGGGGAAACTAGGGAAGAATCCATGTAGGTTGTTGTTACCTATTTTTGGGCCCTACGTGCTGGAGATGGTGTGTATCTCT
>Ga0307515_10023519_pt1 | contig 10791 bp, 9 predicted proteins | sample 17_EM_MG_FD_194513 | JGI IMG/M metagenome (GOLD analysis project Ga0307515, IMG submission 194513) | Populus trichocarpa ectomycorrhiza microbial communities from riparian zone in the Pacific Northwest, United States - 17_EM | ecosystem: Host-associated > Plants > Roots > Unclassified | place...
AATGTTTTCACACTAGACATTCTTAAAAATACCTTTTCATGTTACTTAATCTATCATATATATATATATATATATATTTGCATGCAATTTAAGATATTTTTTTTTATTATATATTCCTCTCAAGTTTTACCATACTTCATATACTTTATTAATTAAATCGAGGAAAAAAAAGGTGATTAAAAGATTTTGAGAATTTTTGTTTCATATATATATATATATATATATATATATATTGCAAGAGGTTCCAGGTCCCAATAAAAAATTTACGGGATGTTGATAAAAAATTAGGTGTGGTTGTGGGGTCTCTGCGATAAGAGCTTGGGCTAATGAAACAAGATACATGTACATGAACAAAAAAACAAAAAACGCAATATTGATAGGATTTTAAAATTACCTATATGTTGTGTATATAATAAGTTTAAACTTTGTCTAAAGAACCTAATTCACGACATCCTAATTACTATGATTTTTTAAATTGAGACTAATTAACAATAAGGGTAGATTCAAACCCTAAACTTACCTATCACATATTACATAATATTAATTGCTCACTTTTATTTTATTCATTATAAGAATATTTTTAAATCATGCAGGGATGTTAGAATCTTGATTCAAAATTATAATTAATGATATTTATTTTTAGTTATTAATTATTTTAGATATATATGGTAATTTATATTCATTAATGAAATAAGATACATGAATATGACAAAAAAAGACACAACATTGATAGAACCTTAAAATTATCTATATATTATGTGTGTGTAATAAGTTTAAACTTGATCCGAAGAACCTAATTAATAGCATTCTAATTACTATGATTCTTGAAGTTGAGACTAATTAAAAATAATGGTAAATTCAAACCCTAAAGGTGCATAGCACATACTACACAATATTAATTGCTTATTTTTATTTTATTCATTATAAGAATATTTTTAAATCATGCAGGATGTTAATGATATTTGTTTTTAGTTATTAATTTATTATATTTAATTAGTTTAGATCTATATGGTAATTTATATCTTTACTAAGTAATTAATAAATTTTATTGACTTGGCTATTATGATTAAATTAATTATTTTAAGTATATTTGATAACTGATACCTTATTAAGTGTGTGTTATATATAGAGTTTGTTTAAGATGGGAAGTACATAATGTTCACCATTACAAATTTTTAAAAATACTTTTCCATTTTACTTAATCTTTTTTATATATCTTCATGTAATTTAAGAACTTTTTTTTATATATTTTCTCTCAAGTTTTACTGCATTTAATTTTTTATATTTTATTAACTCAAGTGAGAAAAAAAATGATTAAAAGATTTGGAGAATTCTTGTTTCATCCAAAAATTTAAATGAATTACTATTTCTTGAGAGAGAAATATATTATATATAAAATTATTCTTGTGCACATGAACGTTTTATCTCTGAGAATAATGTTATTGAGTGCTACAAGCAAGGTTTCTTGTAAAACTTTACTCTTTTTCTAGATTTACTTTTACTTTTAATTAATTTCTTGATTGTCTTTAATTGTTAATTTAATATTAAAAAAGAAAATAAAAAAAATCCTAGTTGCGTTTTTTTCCTAATTCTTTTTATTTTTATTTTTATTTTTTCCCTAACAGATATTACTGCTTGCCAAAGATAGATGTAAATTTATTTCCAAATAGAGCCAAATTTGACTATAAAATGACCATCTCTCTCTCTATATGAGTTGCTCTCTCTCATAAAAACACAAAACCCTCTCTCTCTCTCTCTCTCTCTCTGCCTCTGCTCTGTTCTGTCCCTGCTTCATTTTGATCAAAAGAAACAGAAGCATTGGCTGGCACAGGTTTATGAGAGAGGAGAAGCACTGATAGGGTGGAAAGTGAAGATTTGTTGTTCATTCCTTTTAAAGGGAAAAGGAGAGAAGAAGCAGATAGTTGAACTTTGCTTTTGTAGCGTTCAACTTAGTTTCCATGTAATCATAGCTTTGTTCCAATTATATACACCCCTCATTTCAACCACATTGTTAACAATTCCAAAAACCCATATAAGATAAAGATTTAGTGTTTCTTTTTTGTTCTCATCTTGATTGTTCTTTCTGCCAAATTAACCTATCCTCTGTTTTTCCTCTGTTTTTCTCTGCTCTTCTGGGATAGAGAGAGACAGTGAGATGGGTGAAGTTTCACAAAAAATCATGATACCTGAATCATTTCAGTTTCAGGTCTCAAGCTATGACATTTCAGGTCAGCTTAAACTCATTTGGGAGCTAATCAAAGCACCATTGATAGTTCCTTTGTTGACACTTGGAGTTTACATTTCCTTAGCCATGTCACTCATGCTCTTAATGGAAAGGGTTTACATGGGTATTGTCATCATCTTCGTTAAGCTCTTTTGGAAGAAACCAGAGAAGCGATACAAATGGGAGCCCATGCAAGATGATATAGAATCTGGCAATCTTAACTTCCCTGTTGTTCTTGTTCAAATCCCAATGTTCAACGAAAAAGAGGTCCCTAGCTCCTTCTCCGTTTTCTTTATTTTCAGCCAGTTTGTTTTGTTCCTGGTACTTTATTCCTGGGATTTGGAGCAAAGTCTTCAAAGCTCAGTGCTTTTCTTGCTTTTGGTCATATAATTATTGTGTGTTTTGGACAGGTTTACAAGCTATCCATTGGTGCAGCCTCTAATCTTTCCTGGCCAGCAGATCGTCTTGTGATCCAAGTCCTAGATGATTCAACCGACCCTGCTATCAAGGTTCTCAAAAACAACTAAAGCAATCACTTTGCTTCTTGATTAGTTTTAGTCGCACGCGTGCCATTCTTGCAACTGATTACTTTTTAGTGATATGTGTGTCTGTTCGATCACATTTCTGTCAAGCTTAGCAAATTGGTGTAGACTCCAAAACGGTTAATTTTAGTCCAAATTTATCAAACCTGCAAAGAAAACTAAAATTTCTGATCTGGGTTTTGCCCATTTACCCAAATGACACCCACCTTTTTTGTCCATTGAGCCATGTCTTGTTATCAATGCAGCAAATGGTAGAGCTAGAGTGTCAAAGATGGGCAAGCAAGGGCATAAACATAAGGTACCAAATCAGGGAGAACAGAACAGGTTACAAGGCTGGTGCTTTAAAGGAAGGTCTAAAGAGAAGCTATGTTAAACACTGCGAGTATGTTTGCATCTTTGATGCTGATTTCCAGCCTGAGCCTGATTTCCTTAGGCGTGCCATTCCATTCTTGGTCCACAATCCTGACGTTGCCCTTGTTCAGGCTCGTTGGAGATTTGGTAAGCTCTCTAAAAAAAACCCACTAGAACCCTAAGTAAGTCAATTGATTACAGTCATTAAATTGTGTGTTAGATTGCATATTTTCTTAAATTTCTAACACTGTTTTTTCGAGTGTCGGTGGTCTTTATGTGTTAATTTCTAACATTCTTAGATTGTTTATTAGTTTGGTCTTTGTCAATTCTTTTATTGATAGAGGCCGCTTTTGCCATCCTTGCATGAGGGTGTCAGTGGTGATGTGTTAACCGGTTTTTTATTATTATTTTTTATTGTTTTAATGCATTTATATTAAAAAAATATTATTTTAATATATTTTTAAATAAAAAAGATTTTAAAAATAATATTTACTACACGGCCTAATTAGGTAAGATCCTTGGTCAATTGATCCCCTTGATATACACCTGGTGATCTACTGACCGTCCATGACGCAGCTGTGGAGCCCATAAGCACAAAAAATGAAAAATCCTGATTACTGAAATTTATTATATAATTATTATTTCCATGTTATTTCCTTCCTTGATTTTTCCAATTTAATGTTATTAATTTACTAAAAAACCAGTCCTTCATCCCATAAATGTCCCCAATTTAAATAAAAAAACCCGGGCCTTCTTTTTCAAATTGAACTTGCTCAAATTAAGAAAAAGAAATTTCCCGTGGCATTTTAGTCACAAGAAAACAAGAACAGTCTTTTTTTTCGTGTTTTTAACTTTTTATATGAACAACCCGCGATGTACGGATCACATGGACATCCTTCGCTGTGGGGCAAATTTGTCACATGGATTTCTCTCTCAACTTCTGTTCTTCTAGGCTCTAGGAGCAGCCAGTCCATCCTCTGGTCACGTGCGTATTGCCATTTTTGAAGTGAGTTCATAGTTGTGTGGGACCCTTCTTAAATTGCCGACACTTCTAATTTTTGTATTTTTATGGTAAAAGAATAATAAAAAAAGAATTTTTCAAAGTAACAGTTAAAAAAATAAGGTCCGTTACATTGTATAATGAATGACACTTCTTCATGTGAAGACAGAGAAGTAAACGGCTAGCCTTAATCATAAATGTAATATTTATTAGATTAATGATAAATTTACAAAAAACTATTTTAATTACATGTTTAATGATGATATTAATGATTGTTAATTTTGTGGGTGGTGAAATCTTTGCAGTGAATGCAGATGAGTGCTTGTTGACAAGAATGCAAGAAATGTCTTTGGATTACCATTTCACTGTGGAGCAAGAAGTTGGGTCAGCTACTCATGCGTTCTTTGGCTTCAATGGTAAATAAAATTTTTTTAATAATAATCTGCCCCATTTCCATTTTGATGACAGGGGACAGGAAGTAGTTGGACAGCAACCTTAGATGTTATACGATAGTGAGGGTAACTGGTAATGATTGAAAATGTTTCCTGAATCTAGAAATTTGACTGAGACTTGTTGGCATTTCGCTCATAAGTCATTATTAATTACCATAATTTCTTCGAAATTAAACTTGAGCTGAAAATGTTACGAGAAATTTATGAGATTTAATGTGTGTTATTGAATAATGTGTTCATATGTAATAATGATGGAAACCAAAAGATTTGAATGTGAAAATGAATGGCAATACAGGGACTGCTGGAGTATGGAGAATTGCGGCCATTAATGATGCTGGCGGGTGGAAGGACAGAACTACAGTGGAGGACATGGATCTTGCTGTCCGAGCAAGTCTTAGGGGCTGGAAATTTGTGTACCTTGGTGACCTCCATGTAGGTTATTTACTATTCATAAGCACATACACTGTGTTGTTTTTAGAACAATTCATCTTGGTTTATGATCTTATTTTTATTAATGGCTAATTTTATTTGCAGGTGAAAAGTGAACTTCCCAGTACTTTCAAAGCTTTCCGGTTCCAGCAGCACAGGTGGTCCTGTGGTCCTGCTAATCTGTTCAGGAAAATGGTGATGGAGATTGTTAGAAATAAGGTTTGGATCTTTTTCATCTTTTGTGACTGATCACCATGGCCAGTTTCGAATTACTATGTAGTGTGACAATTCTAATTCAAGTCCATTTTGCATATTTCAGAGAGTGAATTTCTGGAAAAAAGTCTATGTGATCTATAGCTTTTTCTTCGTTAGAAAGATCATAGCTCACATGGTGACCTTCTGCTTCTACTGTGTTGTTCTCCCATTAACCATTTTGGTTCCTGAAGTGAAAGTTCCGATCTGGGGAGCTGTTTACATCCCTTCTGTCATTACCATTCTAAATTCAGTAGGAACTCCAAGGTATGGCCATTTTTATAACTTGCTCGTCTACTTGCAAGAATCAGGACAGAATTAACAACACATCCTTGAATGTGCAGGTCAATTCACTTACTGTTTTACTGGATCCTTTTCGAGAACGTTATGTCTTTGCACCGGACTAAGGCAGCTCTTATTGGTCTGCTTGAAGCTGGAAGAGTCAATGAGTGGGTTGTCACAGAAAAACTAGGAAATACACTTCAGAAAGCAGCAGATGCAAGGAAAGCAAACACCAAAGCACCCAGAAAATTCCGATTCAAATTCACCGACAGGTAATAATTCCTTGCATCACTTTCAATCCTAGTGGCAAAAACACTTTACCTGTCACGCACTATAATTAGCGTACATACATAAATTGCAAGTTTGTCCTAGTTCTGATGGATTCAGGGCCTACATTATCTACTCCGTATTATTCAATAATTTTGCAGCAGACCAAAAAGAAAAAAATATTAGTCTTCAGTAGAGCTGGAATAGAATGCTCCTATCTTCATCGAAACTGTCCTGGTTTGGTAAATGTAGCACATGTTTTTATTCTTTTAACAGGAATTTTGTTTTCTTTTGACTTTTTAACAGAATCAACACATTGGAGCTGGGATTTGCAGCATTTCTTTTCTTGTGTGGATGCTATGACTTTGTTAATGGAAAGAACAACTATTTCATTTACCTTTGGCTCCAAACAGTCACCTTCTTCATCACTGGAATTGGATATGTTGGTACTATTATTCCCAGCTCTTAGTTGCAGCCGCAGCAGCAGCCCTAGTGACATACAAAGGCAACAAACCCTCTTCGTGTATGTCAAGCTGCCGTTTGTGTTTTATTTTTTTCTCCTCTACAACTCAATGTATAATTACGTGGGGGGTCTGTGAGCAACATTTGATTTCAATTCCTACCATTTCATTCCATTGAAGAAAAAAAAGGGTCATTCAACATGATTGACACAAAGGTTATAGCTAATGCCTTCAGAAGATTTAGTGTGAATCACATCATATAGGATCAAGGACAAAGAAGAAGCAGAGACAGCATTAGGGCAACAGGATTGTTATTTCAATTAAATAGATTGCTTGTAATTGTGAGATTTTGTTCTTTTTGTTTCTCCTTTGTTAGTTTTCCTTAGTTTAAGAGAATAAGTTGGTGAAATGAAATGGTGTATTTGCAGTCAAAGTTAATTTTTTTTTTCTAGCTTCCACATGCTTCCTGTCTTGTTTAATTTTTACACAATACTTTGTTAACAAGACATTAGTCCAGTGGTTAAGGCCACTTGGAACGCAATACGAAAACTAATGAAGAACACAGGGCACTTCATTAGTCAATTAGTTCCAGAGAGGCCTCTGTGCTGAAACCAACATTTACTGCTGTGTATATTTGTCAATGAGTTCCAGACCCCAAGTATTCTTAAGTTTTTGCTTGATTTTGATCCCAACAAGAGGAGATAAATTCTTTGATTCTTCATTGAGGGTCTTTTTGGCACCTATTCTGGTGATATACTTTGCTGCTTTATGTCATAATTGAAACAGGGACCAAAAAAGAAAAGAAAAGAAAACTCATGAGAATTGGCATACCATTTGTGCGCATGCCTAATGGGCCAGTTAAATTGTTGCGCAAGGTAAAGAAATCTAATTAGTCATAGTGCTGGCGTGCATTACAAGCTATTCTTGCAATAATGGTCTTGATATAAACATCTTTGCCTAGGGTTACGTTTATTTTTGTGAAGCGGTGGGGGTGTAGTTTACGTTTTATATGGATTATAGATTTGAAAGTATTCAGTTAATTAATTTATATTATAGTTTTACCTCAAATTCTTTATTAAAAACTTGGCTAAAAGAAATTATAACTTGCAATTTATTTTACTACTCGAAAGTTAAACATACACCAAGCTCATTCCAGGTGTCCTCGCGTCTGGAAAATGGTGATTTACAATCATATTCCTTAATCATTCTTAATTCTTTCTTTTTCTCAGGAGGTAGACATGCCATATGGATGCTTTCCATGCCTGGTGCCAATCATTTGTTGCTTGTGACAAGAATTATTTCTCACAATCCATCCAATCTAGAGTCATGTTCCTTACTACTTGCTTTATCTGAAATTGTTTTTTCATTTGCAAGGTTAATTTTGCTTTAAGGAACCACCTTCCAAATGATCAGACCTGAAAGATGCTTCATGCTGGTCCCTTTCTTCTACTAGAAGTGTCGATATTATGCGTGTTAAATCCTTTGGCACTTGAACCAATGAAAGCATAGGGAGGGAGCACAATAATTGTCGGCAATGGAGAAAACAATTATAATATTTAACTGCTTTCTGATCAGAAACCAGAGGTTTACTGTAATTTATATCCAAACCATAAACAATATAAAAATGAGATTTGCGAGCAATAATGGAAACTTTGAAAGCAAGTTGTTCTGAGAGCTTTTTCGTGAGAAAACAATGTGCTCGGATCATTACTCCCTTTGCCCATCACCACCCTTTTCTTTATGTTCTTTTATGATTTTGGGGGTGAAACTACTTAAATATATAGGAGAAATCATTTAAAAAAACCCTCAATTCTAAGCTTTTTTCAACTAGATGAATGCCTCATCACTGGCCATTTTCTGCCCCATTTATTTGCCTTGTATGGAATGGAGTATGCTTAATCTTGTTCGTCGAGGAAGGGTCATGGTGTGTTAAGATTTATGCCTCATCTGCTACATTTTCACAATTATTTGACATACAAATATTTATTTTCGTTCAAAAAAACAATCATTTGACAGTTGACACTGCGTGGAAATATTACCAGATCTCAAGCTGCCATCAAAACTGCTAATATCCTAACAGTGCAGAACTTGTCCCTACCAACATCAAAGCCATTCAAAGGGATAAAAATGCCCACACACAGAAACACAACACACGTTGGATTGGCAGTATAAATGTGAAACCAGCCTCCTTTTTTTGCTGATAACTAGCAGCCAATCGTATTGGGCCATCTTCCTTTCCAATTATTGTGTGAAAGAATCATGTATTTGATTGAGACATGTGTAGTGGCTAGCTACCCTCCTGTTGCCACTCTCTTCAAACATCAACTCCCAAAGCATGCAAGGCCCCCCAGTTGGCTAAAGAAGTGCCCTTTTCAATTGGTATAATAACAACGAAAAGTTTAGAAAGCAATAGTATAAAACCATAATTCTTTGCATGATAGTTGTCTACCCAAGAAAAAGCAAGCCTTGAAGACTAGGGATTGAATGATTGCTCAGGAATATATCTAGTTCTCTCGTAAATGACAAGAAAATTACATAAACAAAGTGACCTACTCAAAGTCTATTCTATGTTAACAGCTAGGATCGTTTGTTTATGTGGTGTGATTTGCTTTTAACTATAATTTATGATGTTTTTTTCAAAAACTACCACAGTAGAACCACACACACCAAGTAATTTCCAGACAACCATTTCAATTGTCGAGTTCCATAGCTTAATTTGAACTTCACCTATGCCATGCTGCATCATATTCTACTTGGCCCTCTGTAATACTGATTGTAATATTGAGCTCTGGTCTTCATAGCGTTTTAAATTCCCACCTGCAGTTTATGGGGTCTGAGCCTAAATCCCATCTCACTTGAGTCTCTTTTCTCCTGCAACGGAATTAAAAATTAGCCACTGAAAAAAATAAATATAGGAACGGGCAATCCTTCTCTCTTAAAGACATTATAGCACATGGCAGAGCCAAAAAGATTACTCGGTTATGCTTAGCTTGCCGAAGGAAGTAACATGGTTCCTTAAAGACAGAACTACTGTGTGTTTTAATGTCAACATCGAACTACGATACTCTAATGTCTGGCTGCTAAATCAATGCCGAATCAGCGAAATTTCCTCCATATGTCACATGCACTCTGCCTCTCTTCTTTCACTGTAGCGTTAGCCAATATATCTCACCACTGTAACAAGTGATTATAAATTGTTAATCTTTCTATCTGTCTAAATTCTTTGATTGTTCTTCAATCATGTTACACTAAAGTTGGTAAGGATCTAGAAACAACTTTCACATGTTCTGCTATTGTCAGTCACACAAACATCCATGAGATTTAAGAGATTATAAATCCGTTAGTTGAAATGTCATCTCACTTGGTTGTCTCTGTGTGCCATGGCCATTTGGAGTACGTGTTTAAAAATACAGTAATAATTGTTTTTTAAATTATTTTTTATTTAAAAATATATTAAAATAATATTTTTTTTATTTTTTTAAATATATTTTTTATATAGCATATCAAAACGAAAATATATAAAAAAATTAATTTAAAATAAAAAAAAATTATTAAAAAAATAACTATTTTTAAAATACAAATATAAACAAGATCGACTACGTGAGAAACCTAGGCCCCATTTTTCTGCTACATGGTTTCAGTTCTTTTTTAGGCCAAATTATTCTCAAGCATCTTGTTCATACTCTATATATGAGCAATCAATTTCTTGTTTACCCACCTGTGCTGTTTCTTCTTCCTCTATCCAATTTGCGTCAACATTACTGAGTCCAATTGGCGGTTGCTGTAAACGGTCGGAGGCACTGAGAGTTTTCAGACGATAGAAGAGGTCTCCCCCCATACTGTAACCCCACAAAGGCCCTGAACTACAGTAAAGTACTGCAGTCTCTGCAGGTCCATATCTAATACTGTTTTATATAAATACGATGAATAAAAATAAGATTTTTAATTAGAATATCCATGGTTTTTTTTTTTAATGACTGCCTCATATCTCGATTAATTTTACGGATTCTAAAGTTAATAATCATGTAAATTTTTAGCAGTCCTGAGATTTGTAAAACTTAAACTAATAATCTCTAAAAAATAAATTTAAAATTTAACTAGTTAAACTATACCTATAAACATATTTAATATGCAATATAATTGCGATAAATTGCGTCATGGACTCAAGAGTCCAGAACATAACATGGGAATTATGATACAGAAAAAAACCCGTGAAAATAAAGACAATAGTGACAAAACAGCCCGAAGACTCGATTACATGGGCGCACCGGTGGTTGGATCTATTAAGAAATTTATGCATCAACTGTCAATCGATCCAAATTGAAGATAATGCGTTTTTTTTTTTAATCTCTCCACGATGAAATCTTCGGACTGGTTTTTTATTTTTTTTATCCGATTGGGTAAAACACAGCCTGAATTAATAGGGCTTAGATGATTTTTGTAATGGGCGAACCCATGCTTCTTGTCTATCTGTTTACTAAATGGCTTCACCACTTAACTATAGTTGGATCTCCTGAGCTTTAGAGACGGA
>Ga0307515_10023522_pt1 | contig 10791 bp, 6 predicted proteins | sample 17_EM_MG_FD_194513 | JGI IMG/M metagenome (GOLD analysis project Ga0307515, IMG submission 194513) | Populus trichocarpa ectomycorrhiza microbial communities from riparian zone in the Pacific Northwest, United States - 17_EM | ecosystem: Host-associated > Plants > Roots > Unclassified | place...
GCGCCAGCAACGGACGTTCCAGGCGGCTGATTGAGAGGGACGCAGCAGTTCCAGACAACGCCGAGGCAGCCCGCCGCCCAGAAAAGGCTTCCCCATTTCCCGACGACGCTCAACTATGGCGCGTCGTTAGATGGAGATAACGTCGTGAGCTGGGCACGCCCGTACCTGCCGGCGCTAATCATCGCTCTAGCTCTTCAGTGGCCGTGTTTCGCCGCTGTAAATGTAGTGCGAGATACGACGCGCCAGAGCGTCACGGCCGACATGCTCACCCTGCCGGCGCGGGTGGTCGGCCGGACAGCGAGCGCGACCCTGCCGCCGCCCTTGCCCGCCGGAGCGATCGCCTACACCCATGAGTGGCCGGGCGTCTATTTCGAGACGGCCTTCATCGGCGATCGCTTGGTGTTGCGGTTCGACGACGGCTGGCATGAGTACCGCTTGCGGGTGGACAACGATCCGCCGATCGCCATTACCCGGCCTGGCCAGGCGGACATCGTGGTCGGCGGCCTGGCTTGGGGCCCACACCGCGTTCGGCTGGAGAAGGTCTCGGAAAGCTTCAAGGTTCGCGGAACCTTCGCCGGCTTCTATGCGTCCCGTGCGGCCCGGCCGCTGCCGACGCCGCCCAGGGCGCGGCAGATCGAGTTCATCGGCCCGTCGGGCATGACCGGCTTTGGCGACCGCTCGACCACGCCGACCTGCACGTTCGAGGACGAGCGCGCCACGACCGACACCCAGCAGGCCTATACCGCCTTGATCGCAAAGCATTTCGGGGCGGACTACCAGATCAACGCCAGCTCAGGGCGCGGCCTGATCCGCAACGTCACCGAGATTCGCGGCGATCCAGGTCTGCTCGCGCTCTATCCCTTCACCTTCTCGGACCTGACCGGCCCCTATGCCGATCCGTCCTGGCGGCCACAGATCGTCGAGATCGCCGCGCTGACGGACTTCATGATCGCGCTGCGGCCGGACGAGCGCTGGAAGGATCTGGAGGGCCTGATCCCCGACTGGACCAAGGCCTTCGGTGACCTGCTGGCGGAGATCCATCGCCGGTCGCCCGGCGCGGCCATCCTGGTCGACTGGCCCGAGGAGACCGACGTCAATCCGCCGGAATATCGCAAGACCTTCGCTGACCTGAAGGCGGCCATGCGCCAGGCGGCAGACCGCGCGGGCGTGCGAATGATCCTGTTTGTCCCGCCTTATCGCGGCCAGCTGGAACGCACCGGCTGCGGCCAGCACGGCAGTCTGAAGGACAATCAGGCGGTCGCGGAGTTCCTGATCGCTTACATCAAGACCCGACCGGAACTTTGGAACGGCCGCTGAGGTTGCCCAACGCCCGCCTCAGATTGATGTGCAGCTGCCAAGGCAGCGCCTAGTTCTGCCCCTCAGATCGTGACCGTGAGCAATTGTCGGTTGGGGTGACACCCGCCCTTAAATGAGGAGGATACACCGGTACCGGCAAACCCGCTCGCTGGCGCTCAAAGCGGACACGCCGATGATCGTTCGGGGCCGAAGTTGGGCACGGCTAGGAGAGCGGAGGTTCGTCGTTTTCCGGCGATCCTTTCACCACTTCAGTGGCCTCGATCGCGTGCTTCGCCGGCTGATCAAGCACTGCGCCGAACCCGAGCAGGACCGAGGCGAGCATGAGGCCGCCCTTGGCCTTTGAGCCAAGCCGTGTGGCCAACCAGGCAATCAACGGCGCCAGCACCAACAGCGCAGCGAAAGCGATCAGGTACTGGATCCAAACGGCCATAGCGTCTTAGGTGGGATGGAATTGGGGATTAGCCAACTGACGCCGTGTGAAAGTCCGCTCAGGCTAGCTGACCTTGGGAAAGTCCACTCATCGGCACCCCGCTGCTAGACCTCGCAACCGATCCAAAGTGGCGCGTATCCGATCGTCGGGCTTCCCACGTTCGAATGGGTCGACCCTTAAGCCGTTGCAATGTCGCGGCTTCTGGCGATGGCTGTGCGAGTGCGCGCCGGGGGCGAAAGGCGAGGCGCTTGTCGGTGCAACACGGGATCGGAATCGCCTTAGGGGGTGTGCATGACCCAAGATGACATCGACACCTTGATCGCCGCGACCCAGGCTGAAGCCGACAAGGATGATCCGGCGGCTGGTCCAGGCGCGATCTATCTCAATAGCGCAACCTAGCTGAAACTGCCGTCGACCGTCTTCCCGACGACCTGCGTCTCGCCCGGTGTTGGCATTCGCTATCGGGGATTGCGGGTCCTGATCTCCAGCCAGTTCCGGGATCGTGTCGCCAGTCGCGCCGAGTGCGGGGCGGCTGGAGAGCCGTTTATGGATCTGGGACCGTTCGCCGCCTAGCGGATCGGGGCGTCGGTGGATGGGTCTGCCTAGCGCGCCGCGCGCCAGAACGGCCACGGGCCTTGGCGCGAATCCACCCCTTGCCGAAGTTGGGAAGGCCCGCTGGCGCCGCCGCCGCCGAAGGGCCGAATGCTGGAGCGATGCTCCCGGCGATGAACGACCCGTTGTGGACCTTGGCAGGTCCGCTTTCCGCAGCAGATCGCTCCAGCACGGCCGGTCATGGTTCACGCCCAGCCTCAGACACCGCTCTGGCGACCGGGGAGGTCAAAAAGTCGATCACCCGGCGCTTGCCCGTGACAATCTCGACAGAAGCCGACATTCCGGCCGACAGGCGAACATGCTGCTTTGGTGACCTGCGCTCATGGAGGATGGTCACTTTGATTGGAAAGACCAATCCTCGCGTCTCATCGACAACTGCGTCCGAGGCGATGTGAGTTACTTTGCCCTGAAGGGCGCCATAGCGGGTGAATGGGAAGGCGTCGAGCTTGACGATTACCGGTGCACCAAGCGTCACGGAGCCTCTATCCTTGTTCAACAATAGGGCTTCGACGATGAGCAATTCGCCATCTGGCACCAAAGTAACTACCGTCTGGCCGGGTTCGACCACTTCACCCATCGTGGTGATGGAGATCGACTGAACGACGCCATTGGTTGGGGATGTCAGGCGTTGGGAACGGCGCGACAGTGCAGTCTTCTCGACGAGACCCGCTCGGGTGACGGACAGAGCTACCGCCTCGGATCGCTCCTGGGCCGCTTGTCCGATGAACGCCTGCTTAAGCTCATCAGCCTCAGCGAGTATCGATCCAGCTTGCGCCGATGCCTCCTCCAGTCGCCCCCTTTGACTCTCAAGATCGTGCTCGGCGTTAATCACCGATTGCTGCTGCTGCACCGTTCGCAGGTGCGATCCAAACCCCTGAGCTTCGAGTGTCATTTGGCCGCGCAATAGATCCCGCAAAATTGGGAGGGTTTTCTCAAGCTTGCCGATCTCCGATTGCGCGACACGCACGGCGGCCTCCGCGCCGGCGCGCCGTGCCCGCAGAGTTTGGAGCTTGGCTTCATAAGCTCTGATGCGAGCTTCTACGACCTGTTGTTCGGCCTCGATCGCCTGCGGTGTCGCGTCAGGATCCGCGATGAGCGCGCGCCGATGTTCGCGTGCGTAGCCAATCAAAGCATTCGCGCGGTTCACAACTAGGTTGGCGGTCGAGAGTTCGGCTCTCGCGCCTTGAGCGTCCGCATCGGCGACCGTGGGGTCCATGGCTACGAGGAGTTGGCCTTTTTTGACATGCTCACCCTCGCGGACCGCAATCTCACGGACGATTCCGGCCGCCAGCGGCTCGACCGATCTAAGCCGTCCCGTCGGCGTCAAGCGCCCCTGCGCCACCGCCACCGTGTCGATCTTTGCCGCGAATGACCAGACCAACGCGGCGACTACGGTGACTCCTATGCAACCCATAACCAGCCGCCCCAACGGAGAGGGGGGCGTTTCCATCACTTCGAGCGCCGCAGGCAGAAACTGAGTTTCGACAAACTGGCGGTGCGCCAGCGCGCGACGTTGTGACTCCGCTCGCCAAGCAATGATGATGACGCGCAGGCCGGCCGAAAGTCCCATCAGGCCTGCTCCTGATTTTGAGCGCGCCAGAGCTGTGCGTAACGGCCGGCCTTCGCCATCAATTCGTGGTGATTGCCTTCTTCGGTAATCTGGCCGCTTTCCACCGTGACGATCCGGCTCGCGGTTCGAATGGCTGAGAGGCGATGGGCGATAATCAAAACCGTGCGGCCGCTCACGATGGCGCGCATGTTTGTCTGAAGGATCGCCTCGGACTCGGCGTCGAGCGCGCTTGTAGCCTCGTCGAGGATGAGGATCCTCGGATTGGTGATCAAAGCTCTTGCGATAGCGATGCGTTGACGCTGCCCACCAGACAAGTTCGCGCCGCGCTCTTCCAAGACGGTGTCGTAACCTTCGGCCAATTCCAGGATAAATTCATGTGCGCCCGCAGTCTTGGCGGCGCTTACGACCGCGTCCATTGGCAAGGCGGGATCGGCCAGGGCGATGTTGTCTCGCACTGTTCGATTGAACAGAAGGTTCTCCTGCAGCACGACACCGATCTGGCGGCGGAGCCAAGCAGGGTCGACTTGAGCCAGGTCCACCCCATCGATGAGGACGCGACCACTTTCGGGGACATAGAGGCGTTGAGCGAGTTTGGTCAGGGTCGATTTGCCCGACCCTGATGGCCCGACGATCCCGACGACTTCACCAGGTGAAATATCAAGTGTCACCCGGCGCAACGCTTCGCGGCCTCCCGGACGATAGCGGAACGTGACGTCATCGAAGGTGATGTGGCCCGCAATATCCGGTAGCGCCGAACGAGACGGCGAGAATTGGGTTTCCGTCGGCGTGTTGAGAATGTCCCCAAGCCTTGCGACGCCGACGCGTGCTTCCTGGAACTGCTGCCAAACCCCGGCGAGACGCAGAACAGGTTCGGCGATGCGCCCAGCGAGCATGTTAAACGCCACCAGTTCGCCTATAGTCATACGGCCGGCGAGGACCAGTTTGGCGCCAATAAACAGTGTCGCCACGGTCGCGATCTTGTTGATCAACTGTATCGCTTGTCCGCCCCAAATGTTGAGCGCTGCCGCGCGATAGCCGGCGCTGACGTAGCCGGCCAGGAGGCGCTCCCAGCGGCCTTGCATTTGAGGCTCGACAGCCGCCGCCTTCAAAGTTTGCATGGAAGAGACTGTCTCAACCAGAAACGCCTGACTTTCCGCGCTCCGTCGAAATCGCTCCTCAATGCGAAGCCGCAAGGGCTTGGTGATTAAACCAGCTGTCACGGCATAGAGCGCGATGGCGGTGAGCGTCACAAGCATCAAGGCCGATGAATAGACCCACATTACTGCGAGGAAGATCATCGTGAAGCAGAGGTCGATGATTAAGGTCACCGACGACGATGTGAGGAATTGCCGAATAGTCTCCAACTCGCGGACACGCGCGATCGTGTCGCCGACCCGACGCGACTCGAAATAGGCCATCGGCAGCGCCAATAGGTGACGGTAAAGCCTTGCACCGAGTTCGACGTCCACCCGACTGGTCGTATGGGTGAACAGCGTTGCTCTCAAACCGCCTAGGACGGCGTCCATGAGGACAACACCACTCAAGGCAATGATCAAAACATTGAGAGTTGTCAGGCCGTGGTGCGCCAAGACCTTGTCGATCACAACTTGGAAGATCAGCGGCGTCGCCAAGGCGAAGATTTGTAGCACGAACGAGGCCGCGATCACTTCTCCAAGCAGTCTGCGATACTTCATCAGGGCCGGGACGAACCAGGTGACATCGAACGCCGTGTGCGTCAGCGCTTCAGCGCGCCGTGTGACGAGGACCACTTCGCCCGTCCAAGTCTCATCCAAAACCTCTATCGCGATCACATCAGGCGTTCCGCCAGGTCTCTGCAGAAGCACCTGCTCATCTCGCGCCGCCGCCACGACGACGAAGCCGTCAGTCAACTTGGCAATGATCGGGAGTGGCGTGTCTTTGAGGCGGGATAACGCGATGGTGGCGGATTTGGCCCGAGCGCCGATCCTCCGCGCCAGTCGAACCAGGTCCTTCGATGTCGCGGGTTCGGCTCCCCCGAGCGCGTGATGCAACTGCTGTTGATCGACGCTGAATTGATGGTAGCCCAGCAAGAGGACGAGGCAGCCCAAGCCATCGTCAATGACGCCGTGGGATTTGCCCGTCACGCGTTACAACCTCACTCAACTCTCACGCTCTCAATGACCTATGATTGCAGATGAAAAACTGCAACCTTTGAAATATGACGGCAATGTCGCCTACGCTCCTGCGGCGGCGCGTAGGGAGGGCGCCGTCAGTTAAGCCGATGGCGGACGGTAACCCTAGCGCTCATTTATTTTCACATGTGTCTTGAGATTGCATCAAGCCGTAGGTTAAGCTGGCTTTGGCGATGCGTACGGAGTGGTCGCGTGTTCAGGATTGTCGAAGACTCGCGAGTTCTGGGTGCGGGCGCTTTAAACTTTAAGTGCTTCCTGAGAGTCTAATGGTGAAGCGTCGCCATATTTTCATATGGACTGTTATTAGCGGCGTACTTGCTTGCGTCATTGGTATATTGCATCAGCTCTATTCGAGCTACAATGAGCGGTACGCCTACAGCTTGACCGGCGAGCTTATTCGGACGCTCGAAGTGGAGGCCGACATTGAATACAATGGTCGTCCACTTCGATTGCGCATGCGCACCGAATGTTGGCGCTCAGGGGACAGCTTGGGCGGCCCCGGGCTCACGGCCATTCCAAAGGTTGTCGCCGCCAAGCTTCCCGATGGCGCGGTGATGGCCTTTAGAGGCATGCCGCATGCTTGCAGGCTGACCGAGCAAGAGATCGGCAGGGCCAACCTCGCGCTTACGCGGCCTTTTCAGCATGGCGACGACAATCTTCGCGGGACGATCTCCCTGCCGAACCTTCCGGCGATTTGGTTCTCCAGTGGAGCTTTCCCTAGGCTGGTCGACTTCTATCTTTCCACCACGCCTCAGCGCGGGCGCTATCGTCCGATCGCCTTCCGCCTGAGACAGGTGGAGCCGGCTAAGGGGCCATCGCCGCGCCGGACTTTCCATAAGCTCCTTCCCGCATGGCGAGCCTTTGACGGTTCGGGGTTAAGCGTTTTGCGGTTCTGCGGCGCTGGTGTGGTCTTCGTTCCCGTCAACGCGTTTGGAGCTGAGGCGCAGCCGATGCTGCGCGGGCGCCCGGGCCAAATCCTCCGCAATGCGAGCGCTGGGACACCTCCGTGGACCACCTTCGGCGTGGGGCCGGAAGAAGATTTCTCTGATCCCCGCGACGGACCTCCGGGCGCGACCGACCAAGCTTTCGCACGCAAGCAGCAGGCCGATAGGGATGCCAAATGGACCGCCGTCCAGGATGGCCGCAGCTGGTCGGCGCAGCCGCTCGGCGTCGATCGATACTACAGCGCCTGGTCCCTGCCCAAACCGAGCACGATCCGGGTCGGCGACGCGGACCTCCCGTTCGGCGCGCACTTCGTGACGCTCAACTCTTCATTCGTCGCTTCGATTCGACCCAGTTGTGACAATTGGCGCTGATACGGCTTTAAGGAGACTGCAATGCCGTCGACTAAGCAATTCGCAATGATGGCGCTTGATGCCTATGAGGATCAGTCTCGGATCACGAATATAAACGGGATTGTCTTGGCAAATATCGACGGCATCGCCAACGACGCCTCCAATGTGTTCAACGGCTTCGATGCCCGTCTGTATAAAATTGGAGATGATGTCGTCATCTCAATTCGAGGCACTGAAACCCGCGACGGTGACTGGCCAGGCAGCACCATTCCGGCGCTGCTGGGTTTTACGCCCGGGCAGTTAAACAGTGCTTTGGCGCTATACGATCAGGTCAAGGCCAAAGATCCGGACGCCAATGTCGTGCTCACCGGCCATTCGCTGGGCGGTGCGTTGGCGTCAGCGGTAGCTTTTCTTCGCAATACTTCGGCCGAGGTCTTTGATGCAATACCCGTGACGGGCTGGTTGGCGAATTATATTTTCAACAAGCCGACGCCCAATAATCCACTGGGCTTCCTCGCTCCAATTCTGGAGGCCGGCAAGGCCTCGTTGAATGAGCTGCGGGCCGACATCGAGACTTACACAGCGGTTCAAAACCATCGACTCAAAGGCGACATAGCCACATCGAACCTTGTCAATGGACCCGATGACTATATGGGCCTATCTGGCGGGAGCGAGTATTTGTCGTCCCTACAGCCGGGGCGGGACGATAAGGTTTTCGGACCATGGAAGACGCTGGCAAACACCAATCTCAGCGGCAAGGTCTTTCCGACGAATTTGTCGATAGCATTGCATAGCCAGGGCCTAGTGGCGCTGGCGGCGTCTCGCGACACAGCGATGACCACCATGTTTACGTCGCAGCCCTATTTGCTGCGTCAAATCACCAATGACCTCGTATTCCAGAATATGGATGCCAAGTATGACGCTTGGATCTTTGCCCGTGATCTAGCGATTGATGACTATAAGTCTCCCGCCGCGTCGAAATTCGCCACGTTACAGGCGGACACCGCAAAGCTCGCGGCGCTGGGGGCTGGATCGCGGTTCAATACCAGTGGGGCGCTCAACACCGCGCTGAATCAGCTGTCGCTTGCGCATACCGCGGGGGGCCTAGAAGGCCGTCTCAACGGCGGCGCCATTTTCAGCACGGCGAGCTCAGCCAGCGGCGGCGGCCTCGTGGTCGATCTTTCGTGGGTTGATCGCTTGGACACGCGCAACGGCCCGCTGATGGGGCTCCAATCGCTTGCGGCCTATGTGCAGTCGGCCTTGGACGGTGGCGATGCGGATGACTATCAGCCGGTCATTACGGAGTTTCTCGAAGGCGGCTTTTCCAAGCTGTTCGCCGCAACCAATAATGCGCTGAACGGATCGGGCGGAAGTGCGCGTGAAATGTTCCTTGGCGGCGACGTCAACGACGTCGCGAACGGCGGCGGCGGAGCCGATGTGCTCTTCGGAATGGCTGGCTCCGATACGCTGCGTGGGGGGACTGGCGATGACGATCTGTACGGGGGGGGCGGGGCGGACGGGCTTTTTGGCGACGCAGGGCGCGATCAACTTCGAGGTGGGGGCGGCAACGACCAGCTGAATGGCGGAGCTGACGGCGACCTCCTAGAGGGCGGCACGGGGGACGACGTACTCAACGGCGACGGCGGTAACGACACCCTCGCCGGTGGCGCCGGCGCGGACATTTTGAATGGCGGGGACGGCAATGACACGCTCACGGGCACCACGGGCGATACGCTAAACGGCGGCAACGGTGGGGATATTCTCGTGGGCGGCGCTGGGCCGACCGTCCTGAACGGCGGAGCAGGGCGCGACATCATTACGGGAAATGCCCAAGCCGGCTTCGGCGACGCAGATACCATTATGGGTGGCCAAGGTAATGACGATATAATTCTCCAAGGTAGCGGTCTGTCGACATTCGATTACTACGATGGAGACGGGAGTGATTCGATAATTGGGCTCGAAGTCAGAGTTCCGACGTTCCAGATTGATGGAAATAGCGTCGATATCATATTGGAAGGTCCGAATACACGGGCGCTGAGCATCAATTTGTATGGCGTTGAAGACTATGATTTCGTTTTCGTGCCTGATGTAATAACCAACGAATTTCATCCCACTAACGTCGAATATCTCGCCTACGAAGTCTGGCGGGGATACGCTTATATCGCGCTGTCGGGCGGGGGGCGGATCGACCTGGGCGAAACCTATGGCGTACGGAGTTACTTCGAGTACGAAGGCCCGCCATCCGAACCGCCGCAGAACCTAGGCACGAGCCTGAATGTCTTCGTCTCTTCCTTCGAGGCGCCTCCTGCAGCGCTCCGAGGCTTGGAAGCTGGGCTAGCTTCCGCCTCTCTGGAGGCGGAAGATCCTCCGAGCTTCGAGACGACGCCGTTGGTGCGGCAGAGCGTCCTGGGCACCGCCGGAGCGGACACGCTTTCAGGATATTCCGCCGCAGTTGAGCTAGATGCCGGCGCGGGCAACGATCTGATCACGGGAAGCGTCGGAAGCGACGACCTGCGAGGTGGTGACGGGAACGACACCCTTTCCGCAGGCGGCGGCGATGACATTATAGATGGCGGCGCTGGAGCCGACCTGCTCCAAATGGCCGGCGTTGCTGCGGACTACACTTGGCGTCGACTGGCCAATGGCGAGGTTGTCGTAACCTCTTCGGCCGACCCCTCAAGTGCGGCGATCATTCGCCTGCAGGATATTGAAACCGTTCGCTTTGCAGGCAGTGCTCAAACCGTCACCCTGGCCAGCCTTGCCGGTGAGTATGGTTCGACGGGCGCTGACACCCTTTCCGGAACGGGCGGCGACGATCACCTTTACGGGCTGGATGGAGACGATTTCTTCGTCGAAAGCCCCGGCGATGACGTGCTCGAAGGCGGTGGCGGACTCGACACGCTGAACTTGACGGAAGGACGGCAGTCTTACGTCCTGCGTGACGGCGGCGACGGCGCGATCGAAGTGACGACCATCGCGACCGGCGCGGTTCAGACGTTGATTGATGTCGAGGCCATCAAGTTCGCGGGCGGCGCCACGATTTCAGCGAGTCTAGTCGCTTCGGGCTTCGGCACGAGCGCAGCCGACAGCATCGTGGGCGGAAATGGTGATGATGAGCTCTTCGGCGGCGACGGTGCTGATACAATTAATGGTGGTTTGGGGGGCGACAGTGTCGATGGCGGAGCCGGCGTCGATACTGCGCAATTTTCCGGGCTCGTTGGTGATTACGCGTTCTATCGTCAGGTGGACGGCTCGACTTTGGTGGAGCATCTCGCCACCGGGGCCGTCGATAGGATCTCCAACGTCGAACAACTTGTCTTCAACGGCGGGGCCCCTGTAGCGCTGGACCTAGTCGCAGGAGAGTTCGGGACCAACGCCGTCGACGAACTGCTCGGC
>Ga0307515_10023523_pt1 | contig 10789 bp, 16 predicted proteins | sample 17_EM_MG_FD_194513 | JGI IMG/M metagenome (GOLD analysis project Ga0307515, IMG submission 194513) | Populus trichocarpa ectomycorrhiza microbial communities from riparian zone in the Pacific Northwest, United States - 17_EM | ecosystem: Host-associated > Plants > Roots > Unclassified | place...
GCAGGTTGACGTGTATTGGAACTGACAGCGGCGTTATAGTTCTGGAATGACGAATACCTCCGCAACGCGGGCATCCCGAACGACACTCAGATCATCAAAGACCTGCTTCGACAACCGGTCTCAGAGATCCAGCTCGCATCAATGGGGTAGGAACGGTCGATCAGGCCGGTCAGGATTCGAATTGGCCAAGGCAGAAGTACACACATCGCAATCATGTATAGCATAAACGTTCTAGCTTGTATACCCAGTGCCACGGGCCGACAAAAGTACGTATTGCGCACGGGTGTGTGTATGTGTCAGAGACATTGTCCGCCGTTGGATGTTGACCGGCAAAGCATAAGCGAATGGATCAATGTCGTCGAAAATATCAGATGCGACGCGCCATACGTAAAAGCACTTTACAAAATAGCTCGCGTCACGCACAAGCGAGGGAGAAGGGGATAAAGGCCATCACGAAAGAGGGTGAACCAAGATCAGTCAACCAGTACGAAATGTTGGAGGATCACTGGTCACTGCCGAGACGGGGGTGTCTGTATGGACGTAGACGGAGTCGAAGACAGCGGCGGCACTACTAGAGATGAACTTGTCGATGCCGAAACCGAAGGAATCGTGAGGTTCGGCGGCCTTGGCGAATTCTTCACTCCTTGAGATCTACAGGAACGAAAAGGAATAGATGTCAGAGAAAATGATAACCAAAGGAAATCTCGAGACAATATCCGGAGGATGGATAATAGAAATGGCGGTCAGAAGAATCCACCTTTAAACGCTCGCAACGACGCATGGTTAAGAAAAAGGTGCGATGGAGAAGCGGTTTCCAGTTTCCAGAAGGGGTAGGGAAGGGAGAGATTGAATTGTTTTGATAATGACACTGTCAACGAGCGAAATAACGGGGTTCTCTTATCACCCTCGGGGAGGGGAAAATATTCCAGGAAGGAAAAAATGGAAGGGAAAAAAAACCTAGGACAAGCGATTGGTTCGAAAGTGGTGGAGGGCCACGAAATGAACAGAGAAGAAGAAAAATGATTATCCAATAAAGCCGGCGGAGCAATCTCGGTTAAGGGAGATAGTATTTTCTCGCTCGGTCGGGGATACGGGAGTGGGACGGATGAAGTTTCGCAAAATAGAATAACCAATATGATCGAGCCGCGGATGGTGAACTGCACTTCACCCGCCCTCGCGCGGAAAAAATTAAAGGGGTCATAAAAGTTGACCCAAGTTTGTTTTCAAGCTCGGTAGAGAGGGACGGAGGAGAGGGCGGAGTGTGACAGAATACGAAATAATATTTGAATATCGACTTACTCACCCTGACGTCTGTCCGGGATTTATCACGTTGTTCGAGCTAGCGTTAGCCTGAGCATTCGCGTTAGCCGTCAAGTCCGGCGCTATCTTTAGGAACCCGGTCTGGACTAAAAAGTCCCACACACGACTCGTCTTGTTAACGTCGATCTTGACCAAATCTCGGGCTTCACGCCTGCGAAGCTTTCCACCTCTCCTAGCGTATTCTCTCACGAGCGTCTCCTTAATTACGAGATAAGGTTTCGGAAGAATCCGCAGAGACGAGCACAGGGCCTGTTCGTCGGGTCGAAGCAGGTGGAGCATGGGACTGTTTGCGAGGTTAAGAGGCGCCGCTGTAGTGTGAGAAAAAAGGTGGAGCGTGTCAGAGGGAGCGTCTCATCTCCGAACAGGAGGGGATGGCCGAATTTTCCTCTTCTGCGGCGGTTGACTCACCAGGTTTACGGGCAGGAGCACCGTTCGTTTGACCGCCCGGCTTTGGCGCGGATTCGGGTCCTTCTGACCCTCTCGGGTCCGCAACGGATGATTGACGTGCTGATCCATTCCGTTGGGTTCGCTCCGAGGTATACCAATCCCGAGACACTGTCGCCCTCGTGTGCACCTTGGGAAAAGGAAGTCAGGAAAACTAAATCTGGTGACGAAGATTAGACGCTGATGCACCCTCTTGGCAAGATCCGCATCATATTTCTCGATATCCCCAGCGGATCGCAGACCGAGCCTCCTATACGTCTGAAGCTCCTGGATCCGTTTCCGCAGCATGGCCTCGTCTTGGGGTTTGAACTGAGACGAGCCTGCACTTCGGGATGATATTACATACGACTTACAAACAATATCGGCGCAAAACACCTCATAATCCGCTGCCGACTGCAATTTAGCGAACGGGCGGAGGCGGTGGACGATATCTTTTTCTTCTTTCGGCCGCTTCTTATCCGCCGCTTGCATCTGTGGAGCATGAATTAGATAAGCTGACGACCACACGTGGTAAATAGGATGCCTTCTTGTACTCGAGCAACCCACGCTCGAACATGATGGCTTTGTTTTCATGCCGCTTCTCGACGCGAGTCGCGTAGACATCCAAGAGGGCGAGCTTGAAGGCAATGGAGTCGTCGGTCTCGAGGGGGGGTGGCATCATGTTCTCCTCTGCTTCGGCGTCCTCGTCGTCATCTATCGACTTGTCCGCAGGCTCGGATTTCTGGTCGCTAGCGTTTCCATTGATCAAAGGGGTGTGACCATTAGCGCCGCCATTGATGACGGTTTTGGGCTGATTGATCGAGTCAAGGGCGGAGCCAGAAATTGGAAGGGGTGCGTCGGGTTTCTCGCTCGGCGGTGGAGGGGGGGTATCGTCGAAGGGGATTGAATCACCATCGTATTGGGTAACGATACCGAACTCTAGGTCCTTTACGAGGTCTTCTGCCTCGTTGTCGAGTTCGTGTTCAAATTCGAGACGCCCTGGCAGGAACGTGGCGATCTCGTGTACGGCAGGGGCTGATGTGGGAGGAACTTTCGGAGCAGGAGCCGGGGCGGTATTCATGTTGGATATTCGCCTCCGCTTCCGCTCCTGGAACTCGGAGGGGTCCACATCGAAATGTAGATCCATCGGCTGCAGTAGTGTTTGTCGTCAGACGGACTCATATGCGAGAGAAACGGAAGACGTAACATACTGGCAATGGCCAGTTTGGAGAGTTGACGTAGACGGATTTGTAATGGTCCTCGACTTCATCCTTGGTTCGGGTTCCTATATGCTCAGCGATGGCCTGCCAGTTTCCCAAACCCTGGAGAGAAACGGCCTCGAGCAAGAGGAGTTCCCTTGTACGAAAGTGATAAGAATAGAACGAATGTACGTCAGAATGACGAGGTCGCGTACTCATCAGCGCCCCAGTCCTCTGTGAGAATGGGGTATGCGTGTAGCTCCTGTGATCGGAGGTCAGGGTAAAAGGATTGAGAGAGAGATGAATGGGGGTGGATTTCGTACCACTACGCGATATGCGTGGTCACGCCTGTGCCTGGCGAATTCTCTGCCACAGCAAAAACACGAAGGACAGATGTCAACACCGTCTCCGGGTTCGCAAAGGGGATCAGCGCATTTGATTCTGACGGAGTGGGTGAGATCACAGCGACAGCTGTCGCACTCGATCTGGAGACCGGGCTCGGTGACGGCTGGGGTCGTCTCGCGGGTCAGCGATGGGAATAAGCGAGGAGGAAAATGAGCGGACTCTGGATTTCTTCAGGCGGCTGAGGCTGTCTCTTCCTGTGAGTGATGGTCATTGGACAAGTCCGGAATAGGCAGGGGGGGTGTGATCGAATCCAGATCGCCGTTCCTCATCTCACCACGCGTTCCCCGCCCGAGAGAACGAATTCGCCAGGGAGAGGAGGATGAAAAAATCAAGAGTTTATTCCAAAAAATAATTTCAAAAGCCTTTCTTCTTGACGCCCACTCCCCAACTTTTTAAATATCGATGTCGCCCGTCCGTCCTCCAGGGCAGACTCTCGTCGCACACCTTAAAACCCCTTTCACGCTTTCCCCGCCTTCCCTTTGTCCCCCGTCTTCCCCATGAACGACCTCCCCTATATCATCCCAGAACGCAAGACTTGCATGCCTTGTCGGTGAGCCCCCCCCCCTCCCTCTCTCTCTCTGTTTCTTCTTGTATCTCACCCGAACCACGCCAAACAGTAAACGAAAAGTCGTGCGTGATAATATCCGAGATCCACCCCCATCATCCTCAGAATCCACCGATTCACCAGAAATGTGACGGTCGCCCACCAAAATGTGGCCCATGTTCCACGGCCAAACGAGAACTGGACTGTGTATTTCCCCCGAGACCGGAGAACCGTGACAAGAGGAACGCATTGCCCAAGGGAAAGGCCTGTCTGTCGTGCAGGTTCGTGGCGCAGATTCTCTCGATCCCCTTTCCCGAAGGTCCCTCCTCCTGATCACCCCTCCCATTTGCCGCTCCAGGAGTAAGAAAAAGGTCTGTCCTCGGCACGAGTATCCCTCCTACCCCCGCCTCATCTCACCCCTCTCCTCCGCCACACTAGAAATGTGATGGGCTCCGCCCGATCTGTAGCACCTGTTCCCGCTCCCGCGACAGCCAACCGTGCGTTTACGACGAGAACAACGCCCCTTCCCGTGGCAATTCGGAAGGTGACCCCGATGGGGACTCTCCTGTCCAATCCCCATACGGCTACGAAGGGCCCACTAGACTCAGTCACCACGGATCCGCCCCCACGTCCCCACAACAAGTCCGTATACCCTCATCTGGTAGCGAAGCCGCACCTTCAACGTCTCCAAGTCCATTCCACCCATCGGTTACTCCCTCTCCTCCCCCTCTGATGCTCCTCCGTGCCCTGGACGAGCGTCAATTGTATTACTTGTTAGTCATTTCTTTACGTCATTTCTTCACCCTCTTCCTCACCTCGCCCCCCAAGCCGCGCTCTAACCTTTTCCAATTCGTTACGTCTGGGCATATGCTTTACCCCCTTGAAGGAGAGGTTCATTCGGGAAGGGGACCTGTCCGATCAAGTTGTCCATCCCTGGTTCATCTGGTTCATGGCCGTGATGGGAGTACACCTACATCAAGAGAGCCGACACCAGTGGGCGCAGCTACGCCTCCAGTCCACTCTCTCGAAGATCCTCCTCAGAATGGTCTTGAAGATGCAAGGGAACGTGCCCACCTTCGACCTCTTCCAGGCCTTCTATCTCATGGCCATGTCCTGCACATATACCCATACCCTCGTCCCCGCCCGAAGATACCTTTTGAGATGTCAGGAAATGATCTGTGCGGAAGGGTACACATTGGCTGACCCGACTTGGATCGACGCTTCTTCCCGAACGTCGCCACCCGCGCTCATTGACGATCGTCCATCTGAATACACCGAGGAGAAGCATGAAATGGTTTCCATATTGGCTAATCTCATGTACCTACAGTGCATGCACTGCATGTTGTACGGCAAATGTCGCGGTGTGTACGCGAACAACCTCGAGACCCAGTTGCCAGATTTTGCGGTATGTTGCCCTCTGTGGTTATGCTTTCACGACACATGGCTAAAGTGCCGTATTTCAGCGGGCTTATCCCGAGGTTTGGGAACTCTCCCCGATCGTGCTCAGGGTCCGCACTGTCCTTTTGGTTCGGGATGTATTCTTGCATATCGAGTTGCTCAAGGAACCAGGTCTGTCCGCCTTTATTCAAAACCGTTGCCGTCATAAGTGCTTAACAATGATCTAGATATCTCGCAAAAGGAGTGGCTGACTGAAGCCGTCACCCTTATTTCTGGACTCACCACGATCCTCCAAGTGCTCGATAACGCCTTGAGCAACACAGGGAGGATGTCACCACAAGACCCTCATGAACAGAGGCAGATGTACCTTCTCATGTCGTCCTGCAAACTGTTCTGTATGACTGCCCAAGCTCGGATATACATGGAGACGTCCAAATTCCCCATCGTTCCGAAAGATCAGACGTGCAAGTTTCGTGACCTAGCGAGGGAGTCCATCCAGGCTTTCTTCCTGATATACAAGACGTTCGACCAGGAAACCGATCTTCCGAATCTCGATTACTTTATAACCGTGAGTCGAAGCAGCACCTTCTCTCTCCCGGGGTTTTCAATCTCACTTACAACCGTCCAGGCGTGTTGGCAGAGGATCCGCGAGCTGTATCTGGACCTTTACCCAGGCGACCTTGAATGGTACCCGCTCACGGAGGTTTCTCGGCAGATCATTCTGTTGGAGGGCGCGTTGAGAGTCACCCCTGCGGGTAGGGGTGTGTCTGTGCTGCATTCTTTGGTAAACATCGAGACCGGCGATGAGTCGGACGAGCCAAACCTTCTCAGGGAGGACGAGCGACTCAAGTATGGGCTCTAGCAGCCAGTGCGGCTACATTACATTCTACACTTGTACTTCCTTTTGTTTCTTGTAATTCGTCTCGGTTTAATTTCCCCCTACCCTCCACCTCCGAGGTTCTTTTGTTGTCGAGCTCTCTCTGTATCCATTCATCTGTCCGGTGGTTTTGTTCCCTTGGCTCCGCGGATTCTCTTTATGAGTTCTATGTATCTACGTTAATTACTGTCGCCTGTTTTTGAAAACGTACGATGGCCTGAGTGGACATGCAACTTGGACGAATTAGATCCGAACGCTCGCTCGTGAGAAAATTGAGATCTCATCCCATCTCTCTCACCTTCGTCGACCGCGTCTTGTGGTAGTCACCACCGAGAGCCATGTTCGAACCTATCCGCGGGGGCACTCGAGGCGGCCAAGCTGAATTCAAGTGGTCCGACGTCTCAGCCGACAAAGACCGAGAGGTTCGTCTCACACCAGGACTGCACTCAAACTCGCCACGATCGCGTCATACTTAACCATGGGATGCGCAGAATTACCTCGGTCACAGTATCAACGCGCCGACGGGTCGTTGGCAAAAGAACAAGGATGTTCATTGGTACTCTAGGGATAAGGACCAGACCGCCGATGAGAGGAGGGAGGAATTGAGGAAGATCAAGGAAGTTGAGGCTGAAGCTCTTGGGGTTGCTCTGTACGTCCTCCAACAGGTCCAGTCGCTTGCGAAGGACTTACGCCTACTTTTCTCTCTGCAGGGGATTTGGGCCTTCGAAACCTGGACTCCCGGGTAACCCAATAACCACCTCGACCGGTGCGTCTGGATCGAACTCGATACCGATCCCCGTACGAGAACAACTTGGGAAGCCCGTTGAAACGGAAGAAGAGAAAGAGGAACGACGGCTACAAAAGGCTGAGAAGAAAGCCAAGAAAGAAGAGAGGCGGATGAGGAGGGCTGAGAGGGCTGAGAGACGCGCTAAACGTGGGTACAAGGATAGGGATAGGGACGGCTACGGTGATAGGTCGAGGTCGGGTTCGAGAGATCAATCGTCGCGGTCGCGTTCTCCGGTACGGAGGGATCGTGAACGGGACGAGAGGGAATACAGGCCGAGGAGACCCAGGAGTCGGTCGAGAACTCCGCCTCGGTGGGAGAGGGAACGCAGGAGATGGGATGGAAACTCGAGAAGATAATATTCTGCTTACACTCTTGCTTCTACTGTACTCGTAACCACAAGAATGCATCCAATGTTCATCTCAGCCCAGGACCAGCGGGACTGATAGTCACATGACTCGCAGCTCCTTCGACCGTCGACCACCATAAATATGTCCGGATACAACGTCCTATTCGTCCTCGTCATCGTCGCCGCCCTCATGGTCACCTCTTGGGTGTCCACGCCTAAAGGACCGAACCAAACGTGAATGAGTTTCCCCGTTCATGAGGACGCAGAGCTGAAACTAAGGGTTTCGGGGGTTTAGGTTGATCAGGACGAGCTCATTACTCGCTCTCGCTTGCTGCTATCTTATGTGGATGGCGACCTATATGGCCCAGCTGCATCCACTTATTCGTACGTACAGCCTTCCGTCGAAACGAAACGCTTTCTCATTGCAGAACGTGTCGGTTGTTAGAACCGGTCATCGCCGTTGGATACGAGTGAACCGTTGTCCGCGCGTTGGGTTTGGATCGTTAATACCATGTGAGTCTCTCGACCCGCTTCTCAGTTTCGCCTGCTGAGACTAGAATTTCTAAGGTTTTTATGACCTGTATCATTTTTGACTCTATAATGCAATGCGAGGTTCACCTATGTCGTCCGTGAATTGTCCCTGTCCTCTCCTCCCCAACCGCTGCTGCCTGCGCTGTGGTCAACCGCCCCCCACCCACCATAAGAGGACTCATACACTTGCGACCCCCAACCACCATAGCTGCCACTGTGCTCTGCCCACGCATCCCATCCCGAGGAAGCCACCGTTTCCTCAGGCTCGATAGTAACACCCACGTCAGAATCGCCACTCCCCCATTCAATGTCCTCTAACTCCTCTAGCCCATCCCTTGTTTCCTCTTCTGACGTTTCGTCATAAATCTCGACCGTCTCGTTTCGTAGCTCCTCCCACAGGTTCTCCTTCCTCCGTTTCGAGCTACCCATCATCTCCACGACCCAATCTTCCCTAACTCCCGGATCCGTGATGTGCAGCCGTAGGACGTTCTCGGCCGATTTTATGGCGTCTATTAACACGCCTATACGGCCAGAACAAGCAAGACAGATGACTTCCTCGATCCAAAGGTAACGGAGCAAAATCTTGTTCTCTTCACCCCTCTCAATCTCCTCCTTGATCAAGTCGAGGATTACTTCATTCGACTGATGGGGGGATGTAGCTGCTGAATGGGGAGCGTGAAAGTGGGTGGCCAGCAACTCTGCGCCTCCCTGTGAGGCCTGTAGATACCCTCGTGCGTTCTCGGATCTTAACCGCTCGTGCTCCTCACCATCCAGTCTGGTGAACACTGCGGTCTGGGTCGCGTAACCGAGCTCAGAGTCTCTCCCCCATTCATCCGCTTCCTTTGGTTTTCCAATACCACCCGTATCGACCGTGTATCCCCATTTGTGAGCTGTGGCCGTACACCACTCTTCAAATTCGCGGATGGTCCATTCGAATTTATGGTCTGGGTGGCGGAACACCCGCGAGGTTCTACGGGTTGGGTCGGAGAATCCTCCGTCCCTTACTCCCGAGTCTTCATCGGAAGGTGTAGACTGCTCACCGTCCGCAGGAGCTGTGAAACGGGCGTTGAAGGTGTACGAAGGGGTCGTTATGAGAAGCAGACGGGGGTGATAGACCCCAAGCAAGATCGGTGCGAACTTGGAAAGTTCATCATCGTGGAGGTGTTCGATCCTAATATCCAAAATTAAGATAATTCGGGTGGTGCGACCAGTGTGTGTGTGAGACCCCACACGAGGGAGTCCACGAGATTCCGATGAACGTACACTTCTGTCGAGACGATTGTTTCTATTCCGATGAACGGTTCGTTCACAGATGCCAGACTGCCCTTCCAAATTTGCACTTGAAGGGGTTCCCATCGGATAACCCTCGAGTAGTAACCGTATTCGGTTGATGATTCGGAGGGGGGTGATGTGGAGATGATGGTGTTTTGGAGATCTTGGTCGGAGATGTCGAGGCCATGGAGGTGACTGGTGCGGAGGATTTTGAAGCGCTCGGTAGAATCTTGTTCGGGAGTGGCGAGCCAGGGAGCGGGGTTGCACAGTGCGGTCAGGAGTGAGCCCTCTCCACAACCGACGTCAAGCACCTGATATATGAACCGTATTGTGCGACCGATGGGTGGAAAGTTGGGCGAGAGTCAGAGCGATCACGATCAGAAAACATATTCGAAGGCGAAGATCCAGAGAAAGGAGGTATTTCTTACAGCTTTGACGTTTTCTTTTGTCAAGATGTCCAGCACCCACATCTGTCGCTGCTCAAAGAGCGGGGGGAAGAAGGTAACGGACATTATCGGAGCCTTTGGATGCCAGCTGTGCCAGAGTGATCGAAAGACGGACGGCTTTTCCCGTGGTGAGATCTTCCAGGTGTGTGACTGTGGGGATCGGCGGTGGCTATAGATGACTGGTGACTCCCAAAGCAACCGACCTGCGAGGGAGTTATCGGATTACAGCGGTAGATTGGACTCTACACTGAGGAAGACGGAGAGTAGGCTTCCGAGTGTTATTGAACGAGGAAGATCCCCCGCAAGCGACGGAACTATCTGATGTGCACGAGCGGTAACCGAGATCAGAATTTGCTCACCTCCTCCTTCCTACAGAACTCGACCTTGGGTGCTTGCGGCGTTGCCCGTTCAGCCTTATTCGCATCTCACCCCAGGAGTACACGCGTCGTCCTACGTATCCGGCATCAGGGCCAATAGCATCGAGCCTGAGTCAGCATTTCGGTCATGACGCAAGCGGACCGAACTAGCTTTGGAAGCGATCCCCGCCGTTCTTCAGATCTCGGGTAAATGTGAGGTAACCTAGCGTGCTCAGACGAGTTAGCTTCGTTATCTCGGTCACGGATTTGCGAGTAGTGCGAATCTTTGAAATCGACCCCAGTTCCATTCGCTTGGAGGGATCAGTCATCCGTACGAACGTGAGGGGTCTGGTCTGTCATCAGAACCATGTTCACTCGCGCGAGGAGTACTATCCTGCCATAGATAAAAAGGCTGACTTCCCTGGCTATCTCGAATTCCCTCACCAACTTATCTCACAAACCTCCAAACCTTTTTCAACTCACTCCTATCCGTCCGACCTCGAGGATTAAAGGAATATGCCAGTCATCGCTCCAGGAAGCAAGGTCCTCGTCACCGGCGCGAACGGTTTCGCCGCCATCCATATCGTCGACGTCCTCCTCAAGAAAGGCTACTCCGTCCGAGCCACCATCAGGTCCGAATCCAAGGGAACTCACCTCAAGAAAATCTTTGAGAAATACGGAGACAAGCTCGAGCTCGTCATTGTACCTGATGTCGCCAAGGTAGGTCTTATCCAGTCCCGCGAGATGGGTCATCGAGTTAACAGGTGTCCCAGGACGGCGCTTTCGACGGCGTTCTCGACGGACTTGATGCTATCTTGCATACCGCCTCTCCCTTCCGTTACGACGTCGAGGATCCAGAAGGTAGGGAGGAGCCTCAACAATCAG
>Ga0307515_10023524_pt1 | contig 10789 bp, 9 predicted proteins | sample 17_EM_MG_FD_194513 | JGI IMG/M metagenome (GOLD analysis project Ga0307515, IMG submission 194513) | Populus trichocarpa ectomycorrhiza microbial communities from riparian zone in the Pacific Northwest, United States - 17_EM | ecosystem: Host-associated > Plants > Roots > Unclassified | place...
TTGTGGTTGTTGGCAAATTGGACACAGTACCCGTCGGAGTGGCAGGACGTTCAAGAGTTCGACCTCTGAGAATACATTGAGGAGTATCTCGTCAGGAAGGCTCAGCATCCTGGCAAGGTTCTTGGACAAGATGGCTGGTGTCTACGTGGTGTCACAATATCAATAACCAGACAAGCCATTCAGGTGATATTGTGTACGTGTACATTGAGAATAGACCCAAACCGAGACATGCACTAATTCGGTTTGTGGCTAAGTGTCAACGTGGCCCTGACGCTCGCGTGTAGCAACAGCGTGCATCTAACTCTATTAGTATTCACCTGAGATACTTTCCGTGCGGGGGGTTGAAAGATTAATGATAAGCAAGCGGGCCACAGACAGAAAGCTCAGGCTTTCGAGAAGAAACCCATACTCATGAACCATATATAAGGGCTCGATCGACCTGGACATCATTCAAGCTTGCCATTCCATGTATCGATGCTGACGTGTACTACTACACAGAATTTACAAGATGTCTCGAGGCGGCCGATGTCCAGACCTGCAACTGGCCCCTCGAGCAGTTGAGGGCTGTAAGTTGTCCCTGTGTTGGTGGGTTGTTAATGATGCGACGGTTCACTGACCAGGCTGCCGCGAAAGAGTACTAACCTCTCGAACTGTGCAATTGGTCATCTCTCTCGCTCGTCTCATCGTAGTATTTAGATGCTTCGACCAGGCCCAACATTTTTATGTGAATAAGAGACGAACTAACGACACCTTAACGAGTTGCTCAAATTGTCGCTGACTAGCGCGGCAGAAATTAACAATGCCCTGATAAGATATATATTGGATGTTATTGCGTGATTCGAATCTTGCCTTCAAAACACCCGAATTGACTTAATGCTAATACCACCATCATTTTCCTGGTAGGCACACTGTAAATATCAGCTGTACAGGTGTAATAACATCAGCAACTCACGCCAAGGACGAGGATCATGCTCTCGCTCATATGTACCAGTCCGCTTGCGCCGCTTGGGAGACGAGAAGGTATCCGCTCCATCCAGATACGGTAGGGGAGTTTCTTGCTGGAGGTCCCACGAACAGCCGGGAGTGAAATGGATTTTTGAGTGCGAGAACGTATTATATTCCCACTCGCGTCACCAGCTTCGACAACCGATGCAAGTCGATGACAACCAAAGTCGATCACAATGAGGCGTCTTCGGCAGTCGGGATCCCCTTGACCTTCGGATCTTTGATCTTCGCTATTCTTGTGACCACCGTCTTCCGCCTGATACTCATTTGCTACCTCCACCGCTGATTCGGCGAATGGGAAGGTTTCAGCTACGGCATTGATCACGATACGCCTCCCAAACACCGCCCATGTCATCCAAGGCAAGTTGTTTTCGATCGGTAGCATCGTCGTGATGCCCGATTCCCACTCCTCCCATGTGTGGACACATCTGGCCCGCTTCTCCAGGCGTGCTCTGGAAAGAAACTCGAGCAAGCCAGGACGGTCAATGACAAGTAGATAATTCGAGTGCGAATCCCGGGGAAGGGCATATTGGATCTTCAAGTCGACCCCGACACAGAGCCCAATGAGCCTGCCACCATCAGTGTTGAGCTCTAAGTCGACGTACCGACAACACTCGATCAAGTTCGGCAGAGAAAGAAAGACACTAGCTGCATCCACTTTGTCAGGCGAAAGGAAGATCGCGCGAAGACATGTCGAAGGGGATTCGCCTCTCTCAACCAGGAGGATGGTTCGGACGTCGACGAAGCAAAAATTACAATAGGCTTGCAGATTGTTCTACATGGAAAATTAACTCCGAATATTATCGTCCCAGTTCACTCACCAGAAGCACTGTACCTTCCTTCCAGGCGATAAGATAAAAGTGCCTGATAGTACAGCCTGGAATGAGAACGGCAAAGCAGTCTCCGTGTACCTCGATTTGCACTGGTGTTGCTGGGCTGTCGCACTTGAGGATAATTGTCGCCTTTGCGGCGTCTTGATGCCATCCGTTAGTGGATAGTTTACGAATGTGCAGTTTGAAGAATTTTCCCTGCCTACAAGACAATCAGTTATAACTCAAACCAAACGGTTCAGCATACTCTATGTACTCCAGAAGGACAAGGACATCTTGAGCACGGTCGAAGGCATAGTGACCAGGCTGAAATCCTGCATGTGTATGCCTTACCACACTCTGAAAGCCAACTACGTCGTGATATTCCAACATTTCGAACTCTCCCCCCGATTCGTGTATCAGGCCCACGAGACCGCCATGAAACTGTACGTGACTACCTCTCACGTCACTGACTCTGAAACTTGACTGTTTTGTCGGCGTCAGTGTTTCCCATGCCAGATTTGACTGTCGCGTTTTTTGCAGCTCGGCCACCCAGGAGTTGCCTGTAGCAGGAAGATCTCGTCCATCTAATAGGCATTCGATTTGAAGTTGCAGCGTCGTAGAAGTGTCAATGACATATCTCCAGCGCTTACAAACCTGGAGATACAGGTGTTATTATAGTGTGGTTGTTGGCAAATTGGACACAGTACCCGTCGGAGTGATAGGACGTTAAAGAGTTCGACCTCTGAGAATACATTGAGGAGTATCTCGTCAGGAAGGTTCAGCATCCTGGTAAGGTTCGTCTTGGACGGAGGGTAAGGGAGAGGATAAGATGGCTGGTGTCTACGTGGTGTCAAAATATCAGTGACCAGACAAAGCCAATCAGGTGATATTGTGTACATGTACACTGAGGATAGACCCAAACCGAGACACTAATTCAAGTTTGTGGCCAAGCCACACGAGGCGGCGCGGGGGATGCGGCTGTGCGTGGTCGAGATCAGATTCTCGGTTTTCGGGCAGCAGCCGGTGTTGGGCGCGTCGTGGCGCGTCGTGGCGGCGGGCGGCGTGGTGGCGAGGAGCAAGCCAGTTGGTGAAGTTAGTGGGACGGTGAGAAGTCAAGGGTAGAAGGGTGAATACAACTACGACGGCGGTGTTTGGAACCCCATGCATTGAGACGAGCGTAAGCGCCCAAGGCTGCGATCCACCATCACATAGCTCGATGGCTCGCTTGCACCATATCGCTTCTCACTAAGAAATTGAGGCAAGCTAGCCCACCTCTCTTACCCCAGTCAGTAATGCGTACTTTATAACGTAAGAGTCTCCGCTTCCTGGGGGTCCACCAGGCAGGCCCGGCCCATTCCCTGATCACATATATCTACGTATATTTCTCATACATCTGTGTCACCCAGACGATCCGAAGACCCTCAAGACTGTCTGGGAATACTACAATGAAGGCGTGTTGCCTTTATGCAGCCACACCGCGTCTACCCATTAATATCAGAACCCCATCATCGACCGCGAGCGCGAGAAGGAATGGCTTGAACAAATGGATACCATACTCATCTTCGTGTGTCCTACCTCCCTTGGTCGTCAGCCTGAGTTGATAGGTTGTCAGGCCGCGTTGTTTGCAGGTCTCATCAGCGCGTTCCTGATCGAACTCCTTGGTCGTCTCGAACCGGACCCCATAAATATCATACAGGACGTCCTCATTTACCAAACGCAAATGATGCGTAATTCGAGCCTCGGGCCATATGTCCCACCCAACTTCTCCCCTCCAGAACATTGTCAATGCTCTCTTCTACGCCAGCCTCGGAGTGATGCTCCTGGCTGCATTCATCGCCAAGCTCATCAAAAGCTGGGTACGCGAAGCTTAGGGGTGATGTCTCTCCCAGAACAGCGAGCGACGACCCGTGAATTCCAGTACCTCGGAATGAAGGGTTGAAAACTCCCAGAGATGGTCGGGATACTACCATTGCTCATTCAGATATCCCTTCTTCTATTTTCCATTGGTCTTGTCTAGTTTCTTTTTCACATCAGTACGCCCTCGTTTCGTGTGACCATAGCGATTTTTGGTATTGGGGTCGTCTATTATGCTGTGACAACGTCCATATCCGTGTTTGTTGCCTCCTCGCCCTTCCACTCTCCTCTTTCACGCACCTTCGCCAGGCCATACCGAAATGCCCATCATCTCCTCAGTCTAGTAGTAGAGTATATTATATTACCAGACATGGATGAGATGTCAGTAACAGCGCTGGGTCGTGTCTGCCAGTCTATATAGCTATCCTGATCATCTTTTATAAATCTCGCCCCGATCTAGAGAAATACTTTGAAGCGCAGATTGCAGACATAGCAACGGACGAAGTACACCTTTCCACGGTAGCATCGGTCTTGCAGAGAACTAATGACAGTGCCCCGGATTCGCAGCACAGCGAGGCACTCATTGGTCTGTGTGGCAGCTTGCGGGTAGCACGACATCATTTAATACTCCACCATTATTTAACCTGCCTTAGTGGATTATTTGGAGAGAGAATGATGAAGAGTACTTCTCACGCCGCTCGATCTCCAGCCATGCTGGTCGCATTGTTAGCAGCTTCGTTGCGCGCGCCTCACAAATGGAAACTGCAACATATGAGCACAGCACGAGCTCTCCTTCAGCAGATGGAAATTTCCAATGTTCCTGGGGCCCAAGTTGTAGTTGCGGCTTTTGACCACCTCAACCGCGGTTGGTGGAACAGCCGTGACATTGGAGATGTGAGACAAGCGGAGTCCAACCTCACAAGCGTGACACGAAGAATGGAACTGCCCATAGAAGAATTGTTATGGCTTCTATTAAGCATGCCGTCAGAGTACCGTGGCTACTGGAGGCAACGACTAAGTGGACCATTCTTGATTGAGATATGTCTAGCAATTCTTTCGAATCGTGCCTCGAAATATTACTTGAAGCTGTGGTCACACTCGCCGTTATGTCATTTTCTCTACGTCCAAGCCGCATTCGCACTGACAGTCTTGAACTCCTACAGAATGTTCAAACCCTTCTCTATTTGCCAATTGGTTCGAAGACACTCCTTCCGACTAATATCACGAGCGGCTCATTTCCCTGCTCTCCCTGGTCGTCTCTGCCTCCATACGTCAACGTTCATATCACTTAGCAGTTCGATATCTCGCTGTCATCACAGAAAATGGTGATTTATATACCCCTCTATACGTCTGCCCTCATTGCCATTGCCCCCATTATATAATAGGAGGTGATAGTCTCTCCGCCATTATCAAGATTCTCGTGGCTCCTCAGACACAAGGAATTAACACCAATGATTTTCCGTTCCACGATCGATGGGGCAAACAATTTTCAGGATGAACCGCATGAAAACTAGGACCTTCAGCTTGGAGCTAATGAGAACCCGGATTCACACTTTTTGGCCATCGTGTTCATGCTTTCCAAAGACATACCTTCGTACATAATCTCACCTGCGCACTGCGCTATTTCCATGCCACACACTCTATTACATTTTGTATACTGTGTTCTGAGTTATATCTGAGGTCTAGAAACCTAAAGAACACCTTGTACACTTGTCTAGTTCCACATTCCCTTCGCTCTATTCACTCTGCCCCTCCGACACTGCCAGCTAGTGTCAGGCTCTTACTCTATACTATCAAACGCGTGCATATGTGACTAGTTAGCGCTAGATTTCGTATATACGTGGGACTGCAAGAAGAGTCCCCAGGTTTAGACCCAGGCTATTAGACGTTACTTTCATTACAAGCGAACTGCGAAACGTAACAATTGGCCTTCTCTCTCGCTCGTCTCATCGTGGAATTTAGATACTTCGACCAGACCCAACATTTTCATGCGAATGAAACGGACTAGCGACAGATTGACGAGTGCCTCGAATTGTCGCTGACTAGCGCGGTAGAAATTAACAACGCCCTGATAAGAGATATATTGGGTGTTATTGGGTGATCCGAATCTTGCCTTCAAAACACCCGAATCGACTTAATGCTCATCCCATCATTATTTTCCTGGTAAGCACACCGTAAATATGAGTTGTACAGGTATAATAGCATCAGAAACTCACGCCAAGGACGAGAATCGTGCTCTCGCTCATATGTACCAGTCCGCTTGCGCCGCTTGGGAGACGAGACGGTGTCCGCTCCATCCACATACGGTAGGGGAGTTCCTTACTGGAGATCTCACGAACTCCCAGGAAAGAGACGGCTTTTTGAGTGCGAGAACGTATTATATTCCCACTCGCGTCACCGGCCTCGACAACCGATGCAAGTCGATGACAACCAAAGTCGATCACGATGAGGCGTCTTCGGCAGTCGGGAGCCCATTGACCTTCGGATCTTTGATCTTCACCATTCTTGTGACCACCGTCTTCCGCCTGATTCTCATTTGCTACCTCCACCGCTGATTCGGCGAATGGGAGGGTTTCAGCTACTGCATTGATCACGATACGCCTCCCAAACACCGCCCATGTCATCCAATGCAAGTTGTTTTCGATCGGCAGCACCGTCGTGATCCCTGATTCCCACTCCTCCCATGTGCGGACACCTCTGACCCCCTTCTCCAGGCGTGCTCTGGAAAGAAACTCGAGCAAGCCAGGGCGGTCAATGACAAGTAGATATTTCGAGTGCGAATCCCAGGGAAGGGCATATTGGATCTTCAAGTCGACCCCGACACAGAGCCCAATGAACCTGCCACCATCAGTCTTGAGCTTTAACGAGACGAACTGACGATAATCAATCAAATTCGGCAGAGCAAGATGGACACTAGATGTATCCACTTTGTCAGGCGAAAGGAATATCGCGCGGAGACATGTCCGATCGAACCCGCGTGTGGTAACCAGGATGGTTCGAACGTCGACGAAGCAAAAATTACAATAGTCTTGCAGATCGTCCTACACGGCAAATTAACTCCGAATATTACCGTCCCAGTCCACTCACCAGGAGCACTGTACCATCCTTCCAGGTGATAAGATAGAAGCGGTTAATAATAAAGTATGGAATGAGAACGGCAAAGTAGTCTCCGTGTATCTCGATTTGCACTGGTGGTGCTGGGATTTCGCATTTGACGGTAATTGTCGCCTTTGCGGCGTCTTGATGCCATCCGTTAGTGGATAGTTTACGAATGTGCAATTTGAAGAATTTTCCCTGCCTACAGGATAATCAGTTATAACTCAAACCAAACAGTCCAGCATACTCTATGTGCTCCAGGAGGACAAGAACATCTTGAGCACGGTCGAAGGCATAGTGACCAGGCCGAAATCCTACATGTGTGTGCTGCGCTTTACCACACTCCGAAAGCCAACCACATCGTGATATTCCCACATTTCGAGCTCTCCCCCTGATTCATGCAACAGGCCCACGAGGGCGTCATGAAATTGTACGTGGCTACCTTTCACGTCACTAGCTCTGAAACTTGACTGTTTTGTCGGCGTCAGTGTTTCCCATGCCAGATTTGACTGTCGCGTTTTCTGCAGCTCGGCCTCCCAGGAGTTGCCTGTAGCAGGAAGATCTCGTCCATCTAATAGGCATTCGATCTGAAGTTGCAGCGTCGTAGAAGTGTCAATGACACATCTCCAGCGCTTACAAACCTAGAGATACAGGTATTATTATATTGTGGTTATTGGCAAATTGGACACAGTACCCGTCGGAGTGACAGGACGTTAAAGAGTTCGACCTCTGAGAATATGTTGAGGAGTATCTCGTCAGGAAGGCTCAGCATCCTGGGCAGGGTTCTTGGCCGGAGGATAAGGGAGAAGATAAGATGGCTGGTGCCTACTATACGTGGTGTCACAATATCAGTGACCAGACAATCCAATCAGGTGATATTGTGTACATGTACATTGAGAATAGACCCAAACCGAGACACTAATTCAAGTTTGTGGCCAAGTGTTAATGTGGCGCTGACGCTTGCGTGTAGCAACAGCGCGCATCTAGCTCTATTAGTATTTACCTGAGATACTCCGTGCGGAGGGTTGAAAGATTAATGATAAGCAAGCGGGCCACAGACAGAAAGCTCAGACTTTCGAGGAGAAACCCATGCCCATGAACCATAAGGGCTCGATCGACCTGGCCATCATTCAAGCTTGCCACTCCATGTGTCGGTGCTGACGTGTACTACTACATAGAATTTACAAGACGTCTCGAGGCGGCGGATGTCCAGACCTGCAACTGGTCCCTCGAGCAGTTGAAGGCCGTAAGTTGTCCCTGTGTTGGTGGGTTGTTAATTACGCGACGGTTCACTGACCATGCTGCCGCGAAGGAGTATTAAGCTCTCGAACTGTGCAATTGGCCATCTCTCTCGCTCGTCTTATCATGGAATTTAGACGCCTCAACCAGACCCAACATTTTGATGGGAATGAGAAACGGGCTAGCGATAGGTTGACGAGTGTCTCGAATTGTCGCTGACTTGCGCAGCAATGTCCTGATAAGAAATATATAGGATGTTATTACGTGATACTAAGCTTGCCTTCAAACACCCGAATGGACTTAATACCAAGACCATCATCATTTTCCTGGTAGGTTCATCGTTAACATGATCAGGTGTAATAACATCAGCAACTCACGTCATAGGCGAGAATCATGCTCTCGCTCATATATACCTGTCCGCTTGGGAGACGGGACGGTGTCCGCTCCATCCACATACGGTAGGGGAGTTCCTCACTGGAGATCTCACGAACACCCAGGAGTGAGACGGCTTTATGAGTGCGAGAACGTATTATATTCCCACTCGCGTCACCGGCCTCGACAACCGACGCAAGTCGATGACAACCAAAGTCGATCACGATGAGGCGTTCTCGGTAGTCGGAATCCCCTTGACCCTCGACAGTTTGACCTTCGTCAATCTTGTGACTATCACCTTCCGCCTGATTCTCATTTGCTATCTCCATCGCTGATTTGGCGAATGGGAGGGTTTCAGCTTCGGCATTGATCACAATGCGCCTCCCAAACACCGCCCACGCCATCTGATACGAGTTGTTTTCGATCGGTAGAATCGTCGTAATCCCTGATTCCCACTCCGCCCAATTACGGACACATTTGACCCCTTGCCCCAGGCATATTCCGGAAAGAAACTTGAGCAAGCCAGGACGATCAATGAGAAGTAGAAAATCCGAGTCCGAATCCCGGGTACCGGCATATCGGACCACCAGGTCGATCCCGACGCAGAGCCCAATGAACCTGCCACCGTCGGTTTTGAGCTCTAACGAGGCGTACTGGTAATTTTCCTCCAAGTCTGGTAGAGCAAGAAGGACACCGGATGTATGCGCTATGTCAAGCGGAAGGGAGATTGCTTGGAGAAATTTCCGCGAGTACTTGTCTTTGACAACTAGGAGGATGGTTCGAACGTCAATGAAGCAAAAATTACAAACGCGTTCCATATTGTCCTACATGACAATTAACTTCGAGTTTTATTGTCCCAGTTCACTCACCAGGAGAACTGTACCTTCCTTCCAGTCGACAAGAGAGAAGGTGGAAGCCCACCATGAAATGAGAACAGCAATGTAGCATCCGTGTATCTCGATTTGCTGTGGTGTTATTTCCCCCTTGCACTTGACGGTAATTGTCTCCTTTGCAGCGCCTTGATGGCGTCCGTTAGTGGATAGTTTACGAATATGTAGTTTGAATGATTTTTCCTGCCTACAGGATAATCAGCTATAACTCGAACCAAATGGTCCGGCATAGTCTATGTACTCCAGAAGGACAAGGACATCTTGAGCACGGTCGAAGGCATAGTGACCCGGCTGAAGTCCTACATGTGTGTGCTTTGCCACACTCTTAAAGCCAGCTACGTCGCGATATTCCCACATTTCGAGTTCTCCCTCCGATTCGTGCAACAGGCCCACGAGGCCGTTATGAAATTTCAGGTCGCTACCATTCACCTCATCCCCTCTGAAACTTGACTTCATTGCTGGGGTTAATGTTTCCCATGCCAAATTTGACCGTCGCATTTTCTGCAACTCGCCATACCAGGAGTTGCCTGCAGCGGGAAGGTCTCGTCCATCTAATAGGCATTCGATTTGAAGTTGCAACGTCGTAGAAGTGTCGATGATACATCTCCAGCGCTTACAAACCTAGAGATACAGGTGTTAGTAAATCGTGGTTGTTGGCAAATTGGACGCAGTACCCGTCGGAGTGGCAGGACGTTAAAAGGTTCGACCTCTGAGAATACATTGAGGAGTATCTCGTCAGGGAGGCTCAGCATCCTGGCAAGGTTCTTGGACGGAGGATAAGGGAGAGGATAAGATGGCTGGTGTCATGTGGTGTCAAAATACTAGTGACCAGACAAGCCAATCAGGTGATATTATGTACATTGAGAACTGACCCAAAAAGGAACACTAATTTGTGGCCAAGTGTTCAACTTGGTGCCGACACTTGCGTGTAACAACGGCGCGCACCTAAATCGACACGCATTAGATATTAGTATTTACCTGAGATACTGCGCACGTGGAGGATAGCAAGATCAATGATAAACAAGAGTGCCACAGTCAGAAAGGTCAGACTCTCGAAGAGAACTGCATGCTAATGAACCATAAGGGCACGATCGACTTGGACGACATTCAAGCTTGCCATTCTATGTGCCCCTCGAATTCCGGTCCACCATAAACAAAGCTGGTAACTTCTACCTGAACCACTATGCCGCGGCCATTAAAAAAGAAGCCAAAACGGCAGGCCACAAGCACGACGCCAGCCGTATCATATGAAGATGCGCAGGACAACACTCTGTGCTATTTGCTCCGATTACCACTGGAGCTATTGGTGGAAATACTCTCCTACACCCGCCCGCCCGCGCTACTCTCGCTCGCTCGTACATCAAAATACTTTTGCGGGATACTTTGCGATCCCGGTTCCTCCTTCATATGGAAACGAGCACGAATAGACCCGGACTTTCTATTCGCTATTCCAGACCCGCTGCCAAACATGCCAGAACCGGCATACGCGGCGATGATATTTGATCCTGGAAAGTGCTACAT
>Ga0307515_10023525_pt1 | contig 10789 bp, 5 predicted proteins | sample 17_EM_MG_FD_194513 | JGI IMG/M metagenome (GOLD analysis project Ga0307515, IMG submission 194513) | Populus trichocarpa ectomycorrhiza microbial communities from riparian zone in the Pacific Northwest, United States - 17_EM | ecosystem: Host-associated > Plants > Roots > Unclassified | place...
TTTTGAAAATGAGAATTTAATGTTACATTTTAAGAGAATGGATGATTATATATATATATATTATGTTACATTAGTATATGAAAATATAGTATTTACAACAAAAAAGGTTATGATGAGGACTAGTCCAACACCAATCTTAAACACGCTAGAGATCCGTTGGTGGTGCCAAGTGGACCAATTACAAGGGATATAGTAAATAAACTTAAAGAGGCATTGAATGAACTTATTCAAAACATATTGGTCAAGATAGACTTAGAGGAACTTGGGGCACCAAAGAAGTATGAATGACAACCTCTAATTCATCTAATCCAAATCCAAGAAGAGCCCAATCCAAGTCCTAATGGGGGCTGATGTGTTCGACTCAAAAGTCAACCTTGTTTGTGCTTATTTTTTCTAATGTTACAAGGATTAAAAGTCAACAATTATTCTTCTATTTTATGTAAGGTAATTCGGCCAGATCTAATCCTTAACGAGAGAGGATTCTTATAATTCAAAAGAAGAAGTTTCCCAGTCCACCGAGGAAACTAATGGGTGGCATATTTGTTTCATAAGCTAAGAAGGATTATTTAATGATTCTCCTAATCTAGAAAAGGAACTAATTAATTCAGCAACTAAAAAGAAAAGAATCATTATTTTTATCTAAGTAAAAAAAGGAAACCAAGCTCTACAAAGAAAAGCTAGAGAAGATAGCAAAGGTTTCCAAGTCAGAATTGACTTTCCTAGTCTATTTGGAATTCTTATAGTTGACAACTTTTCCTAAGCATGCAAGGAAGGCTTATTCGACTATAAACTTTATAAACTACAGAAATCGAATTTAATATCTTTTATTTTCTTTGTTAATTACGACAACAACTCTAAACCTTTATTTTTATTTTTATTTTGGGCTTGTTTAATTAAGGGTTTAGGTTTGGTTGTAAGGAAGCTTTATACAAGTACACAAATTTGGTTTTTAAGGGTTTAGAAGCTTAAGTTTCAGTATTTTGAGCTTTCTTATCAGATGTGAATGAGTTAGACTTTTGAATAATAAACTTGTTATTTTTGCCGCAAACTTTATTTATGTGTTGGTGAGATATTCTCCCTTCTTTGGTTATCTAAAGGATTGAAAATGACTTATTAAAGAACAATTAACTTTGTGGCATCATCCTTATACTTCTCGTTTGCGAATCAATATTCATTGGGTGAGGGTTTGTTTTGAATAGTGCTAGTATCTAGATATGAGTTATCTTTGTGTCACAATCTTATGAAATCTGATTTACTTGGATTTTCATGAATTAGTGTCTTACCATGTGATCAAGAAGTTCGTATAATGAAAAACAAAGTCCTTCACATAATAGCTTTAGTATCCACTAGCCTTGGTGTCGTGCTTTGTTGCATGACCAAACTATTTTTTTGTATAAAAAATAATGTTTAAGTATTGAAATAGAGTAAAAAAGAACATTAAATACCAGTTACGGTAAATGTGTAACAATGTTAATTAGAGTTAAGCCAACATGAGACAGTTCGCCAAACCCACAATTCAAATTATATGACTGAAATAACCCTATAAAAAATAAAAAAAATTATAAAGCCTTTTAAAAAATGTGTTAACTTTTTAAATCTGTAACCCAAGTCATTAAACTCGAAGCACTCAATCTAGAAAAACCATGAAGTCCAATTCCCAATAAATTAAATATTAAAGGATGAAATTGAAAAAAAAATCAATCATATAAAAGGATTTTAAAAACTAACATCTCAAAAAATAAGGATCAAAATCACTATAACTACTAATAACAATAAGTAATATCATCACTATTATCATTATCATTATTACCACTATTATTATTTCTATCATTATTAAAATCACTATTATTGTTATTACTATTACCACCGTCACTGCTATTACACTACTACCATCACTACAACTACCACTACTATCACCATTACCACTACTACTACACTACCTTTACAACGACTACCACCACTATCACTGCTGCTACTACTGTTACTACTACTACTACTACTACTACTACTACTACTATCATCATCATCATCATCATTGTTATTAATATCATCACCTCTATAACACCCAACAAAATTTTGTATTAAACCGGCCTACACTAGGAGGGAATTAGAGGTAGCAAGCCGACCTACTCTAAGGGAAAAGTGAGGGGATAGAACCAGCCTACCCTAGATGGAGATTATGAAGGATTAAACCAGCCTAGGATGAACCAAAATAAGGATAACAACATGGATAACCAACCACCCAAACACTTCCCTCACATTTATGAGGGATATAAATACAAGAGGGAGAAAAAAAGATGACTCGTCCTTTCCTCCAAAAGGCCAGCCAGCAGCCTTGGTTGCAACAATCTCCCTCTTTCCCAAAGCAAAACCCAACAACCCAGTTGCATGCACCTTTTTTGAACATTGAAGAAGAAGGGAGACTAAGAGAAAAATAAAAGTGGTTGAAGCTATAGCTATAGAAGGAGTCTAAACCCCTTCCCCATAACCGGCCAGCAACTTTGACTACAACAACAACCACGCTTTCCAAGAAGAAAACCCCTACACCAATAATATGTCCCCTGCATTGAGTGTCTAAGTAAAGAAGAGCTAGAGAGAGATAAGTTGATGACTGAAAACATGGAAGGAGAGGAAGTGTAGTAGACCGGCTGGACAATAAGTGAGGAGAGGAGGAAAACTGAAAAGAAAATGAAGAGTAGACCACCGAAACCTGCATAGAACTTGTTAAATTTGTGAGGTATGAACCATACCACTTCTCCACCTATTCATGGGACCTTGGGACCGAAAAGGAAGAAGAAAACCCTAAGCAAATGGCCTAGAATTCTTACACCAGTTGTTAAAGAAAACTAGACTAAAAAGAGGGACAAAAATGGGGTTGAATGGGGGACCAAATTCCAAAACAGTTAATAAATAAAATGAACAATTTTGAATGCACAAACTTGGAAAGATGGCTGACCATAGTAAGGATTGGATATAATATGAGTTAAAGGGATAAAATGCTAAGATGATGACCTTGTTAGAGTTGTTTGATCATATGAAATGAAAACAAAAATTCTACATATGTTAATGACATGAATTCTGCATATGTGGTTGAAGAACATGTATGAAAATATGTTGGCTTGATGTTAAGTGAAAAATTATTTGTTAATGACCCTTAGAGATATGCGGGAGCTGAAATGAGAATTACATTATAATTTATGCTTTGGTTTCGTGTATGATGAATGAATATGTGTAATTGTGAATCTTGGAAATGAATGTGTAATTGTGGTTTGTTGTTGTGATTATGCTTGTGAAGAATATGATGATTTGTATGTGTAACTAAGGAAATGGAGATCAATTCAGGCTATAAAAATTGAGGAAACAATGGAGAAACATTGCATGATCCTTAGAGGGACAAGACATAGGATGGAAATGATAACCTTGTGTGATGTGCATTAACTATTAGCTTGTGTTGATGAATTTAGTATGAAGGAATTGAAAACATAGAAAACATGTTTGTGTGTGCTGACGAATTCATGCGCCAACTATGGAAGCAGTTGTGTTGCCGATTTCTAAGTCAGCAGCAATGCAAAAATCATCAATGATTTCAGAGTTAGCAGTAATCTATGTGCATGCTGATTATTTTAGCGTCAGCCATAGAACCAGGTTGCATTGATGATTTCTAAGTCGACAGCAACAAAATTTTCATCAATGATTTCTGTGCTAATAGTAGGACATATGCGTTGATGATTTCAATGTCAGCCGTAGAATTGGGTTGCGTTGATAATTTCTAGGTCGACAACAACTCAATTTTTATCAATGATTTCTGTGTTAACGGTAGGATATGTGCGCTGATGATTTAAACGTCAGTCGTAGAACCAGGTAGTGTTGACAATTTCTGAGTCGGCGGTGACTCAGTTTTCATTAACAATTTCTATGTTAATAATAGGATATGTGCGTTGATGATTTCAATGTCAGTCGTGGAACTAGGTTGCGTTGATCATTTCTAGGTCGACAACGATTTAGTTTTTGTCAATGCTTTTTGTGTTAACAGTAGGATATATACGCTATGACAATTTCAGCGCCAGCCGTAGAACCGGGTTGCATTGAAAATTTCTGGATCGGCAACGACTCAGTTTTCATCAACGATTTCTGAGTCAATAGTAGCCTATGTGCGTTAAAATTTCAGTGTCAGCTGTAGAACTGGATTACTTTGATGATTTCTGGATTGGTAGTGACGTAATTTAGTTAACGATTTCTAAGACAATAGACTAAGTACGCTGACAATTTTTTGCCCCAGCCATAAGACTAGATTGCGTTGCCGAATTCTGTGTCACTAGTGAATCAATTATCACTGCCAAATCCTATGTCACCAATGAATTAGTTTTTGCTGCCGAATTTTGTGTCACCAGTGAATCAGTTTCGCTACCGAATCCTGTGTCACCAGCGAATCAGTTTTTGTTGTCGAACTGTGTCACCAGCGAATCAATTTTGCTACCAAATCTTATGTCACTAGTGAATCAATTTTCGCTGTCGAAATTCTATATCATCAGTGAATCAGCTTCGCTGCCAAATCTTGTGTCACTAGCGAATCAATTATCGCTATCAAACTCTGTGTCACCAGCGAAACAGTTATCGCTATCGAACTCTGTGTCACCAGCGAATCAATTTTGCTGCCAAATTCCGTGTCACCATCGAATCAGTTTCACTACAGAATCCTGTGTCACCAGTGATCAGCTTTCGCTGCTGAATCCTGTGTCACCAGCGAATTAGTTATCGCTGCTGAATTTTGTGTCACCAGCGAATCAGTTTTGTTGTCGAATCCTGTGTCACTAGTGAATCAGGTCATCAGCGAATCAGTTTCGCTGTCGAATCCTGTGTCACCAGCGAATCAGTTTTCGCTACCGAATTCTAGGTCACCAGCGAATCAGTTTTTGCTGCTGATTTTCTACGATAGATTTCCATGTTAAAAATGACTTAAATGCATGTAATGATTTCATGGTATGATTGTGTAATATGTGAAACACTTGAATGCGAACATGTGTATTATTGGAATATATATGGTAACGAGTTATGTGATTATCAAATGCAAATATGTTGATTTGTGATCATTTGATGTATCAAGTGGTGCGACTGGTATCGAACCTTTGACCGAACGAGGACACCCCACATAAGGAACAAGTAGGTGACTTCCACCCCCATCTAGCATAATGTTAATTTCCTGAAATGAATTCAATACGAAAGATTAGTTATCGTGTTATAGTGAATACCAAACCATTATGGAATGCTTGAATGAGCATTATGAAGGATCTATTATTGTGTTGTACTGTATATTAAACTTTCATATAATGTTTGTATGAGTATTATGAAGGATATAATATTTTGTTATGGAGAATACTAAATTATTATAGAATGTTTGAATGAGCATTACAGAGGGTCTGTTATTGTATAGTAATGAATGCTAACCATTGTAGAATGTTTGAACGAGCATTATGAAGGATCTAATATTGTGTTATAATGAATTTTAAACAGTCATGGAATGTTTGTACGAGTATTATGAAGGATCTACTATTGAGATATAGGGAATGCTAAACTATTATGGATTGTTCGAATGAGTGTTACGGTTAGCTTCGGCTAGTGGCATCCTAAAAGAATGATCGGGTTATGTTGATGATTAGCTTTGGCTAATGGCATCCTAGAAGGATGACCAGGTTATGTTGATGGTTACCTTCGACTAAAGGTATCCTAGATGGACGATTGAGTGTGTACGTTATAATTAGCTTCGGCTAATGACATCTGAGATGAATGACAGAGTTGGAAATTGTGATTAGCTATAGCTAATGACATCCAAAATGGATGACCGAGTGTGTATATTATGATTAGCTACGACCAATGGCACCCGATAGGGATGACCCAATATATATTGTGATTAGCCATGGCTAACGACATTTGAGATGGATGGTCAGATGGTCATATTGGTCATATTGGGATTAGCCATGGCTAGCGACATTTAAATGGATGACTGGGTTGGAATAAGATGGATAAATGTATTAATGGTCTAGTAAAGGATGATGGGAATAAAACGTAGTAAAATAACTGTGGCAAATGAATTAACTCCAATCCTTACCACACCTATGAGAAGGTTGGGACGTGAGAGTAAGGATATTATAATTGAAGAAATATTAAAGTTGTATTATGTATGTAAGGAGTAGCAAAATGATTATACTCACTTAGACTACAATATGCTTTTAGTTATTTGTTCGAATATTTTAAATTAATTATAATTCTTGTATCTATTTTGCTTTTGTAATAGGGACATCACACAATCAAAGTGCGTAGAAAATCCTTTCCACAACACGGGTCCATATATTTTGAAAGGAACTATGTAATAACATGTTTTAGGTGTTATGTATTTGGAAGGAGCGAATTACTAATTGTCATTCGACAGTTCTGAAATTACTTGTATCGTTAACTGTAATGGAACACGGATGTGAATGTATGAACATGTAAACATAATGTTATGAATGTATGTATGTGATATTTCCTTTTATGAGGATATTGTATTGTGAAATCATGAGTATTGCATTATATTAAGAGATGAATTCTGTTATGGTAAACCCCTAAATACCGTTGTGAGAATCATCATTAATGTGATGGCATATATATATATATATATATATATATATATAATCACCACTGTTTTTTGCTTTGAAAAAGTCGGGTTATTACAACCACCACCACTACTACTATTATTATTGAAAAATAAAGTCATGAACTTAATTTAAAGAATACAATTAAAAACTATAAAAACTTTGACAAAAAAACCAAGAAAAATAATAAAAATCAAAAGAAAGGAAGCAAATTGGAATCATTATTATCATTGAGAAAACAAAAACTATAAATGATAAAATTGAAAGCCATAAAAACTTTGACAAAGGGGTAAAGGATTAAAATAAGCAATTAAAAGTAGAAGTACCGAATCAAAAAAACATTATTTATACAAATTAAAAAGCAAAGGTTAAATTGAAAAAAAAAAACTTTAACTAAAGGGAAAATGAAATAAATACAGAAATCAAAACTAAAAAGATCGAATCTGAAATATCAATAACAATGAGGACCACCATGTATTTATTGGGCTAGGAGAGAGAAATGAAGGGGAAAAAAAAGGATCACCGACGATAAACCAGAAACATCTAGACACCACACACCACTCTAAATGAAAGAGGAAACGATGAGGAATAACATGAGGCAGTTGGAGTTTATTTTTGAGCACCTGAAGCCACTACACGTGCTGCTCAAAGTGCGTGGGCAGCTCCAATACGCTGCCGCATGTACTACATGTGTCAATAGTTTTTTTCAAATTAAAAATATTATTTTAACGGTCCATTACCATCATTCCAAGATTTTTTTAAAAAAATTAAATGATATCGTTTTAAAATTATTTTTTAAATCAAATCAATTTTTGATTGGGTCACGGGTTGATCGAGTCAACTCCCATCCAATTTAATTTAAAATTCAGTATGGTTCAAATCATAATTCAACAAGTCGCTAGATTTAACCCATTAAATCAGATGATATTTAATAACATTGCTGAAAACACCTATAAGATCAAGCATACAACCACTAGACAACTAAGTTGCTTTATATCAATGACATACCAAGTAAAATTTGCTACAAAACCGATTGTAATACGCTTCGAAGGGCACATTTTCTTTAGTAAAATGCACGGCATTTCAACCACACGTAGATAACCAAGTAATAAACAAAGTTGAACGAAGGGCCTATATGTAAAGGGATGAAAAATACAGGGACTCCATACATAGAATTAGTAATAGTCAGACTCGATTAATCAACTTGAAAAAAAAAAGATGCAAAGCATCCAGGCCGTCCTATTCGTGGAGTCTATTTCATCAATTGACCAAGAATTGCCAGGAAAAGTAGTCGGGTTGGACATGTTGAATTTTCGTTTGCCCTTGTCCTCTTATTTTTTTCTCCTTTCACTTTATTCTAAAGGTACATTTGTTGAGCGATTTTCTGTCTGGAGTAAGTACGGTGACCTGATGGGGCAGGAAATTGACCAATGTGAAATGGAGAGTTTGGACAAAATCATGTCATTAGAGAAACGCATGCTGATGTATGTTTATTTATTTATTTTTTTTAGATTTAAACTAGTTTATAGTTAGCGATACTGTTACCCGAATCAAAAGTTTTTTTTTTAATATATATATAAAAAATATCTAGGCAATAAAAAATTATATGAAATTATTATAAAGTGTGCTTTTGAAAAAAAAACTTAGAACTAGAGATAATTATGTATCTAAAATCATATGTATATAAATGACACCACAAAGCTAATTAATTTTTAATAAATCAAATTTGTTTTTTGTCCTTGTAAATAAATGTTCTTTAGAAACAAATAAACAAAAGCAAAACTTATGTGAACAAGATGTCCTTATTAGTCGGTATCTAAGCTAAACTCTTAAATCAAGTTATATCATTTATTTTCTTCTTGTTTGATTCGACTTTCTTAGCTTTTGTTGTCTTTGATTTGATTTTTATTATTTTATATCTAGAACTCAGAAGTTTGCGTCCAGAGTTCCTTAAAAAAATGGTTATTTTAGTTTGTTGCTGTCTCAAAATATATCAGTAATGTTAAAAGTAAAATAAAAAAAGAAGGAAAAAAAGTCCAAAGAGGAGCAACTAAAATTAAAGAAGAGGAGGATGACTGAAAAAAAGAGCTTGTATATCAAACTTCTTCTTGATTTTGATGATGATGCTATTTTTCAGCTTGATACTCATTTATTGACCTTAGAAGATGTTTTCCTTGACAAATATTTGAAGTCAATTTATTTTTAAAGAAGGGAAGGATGATATGAACCAAGTCAGACCCGAATTTAGCCTTAAGATATTCATTAACTAGTTTTGCAAGATCAAGTTGAAATTTTACAAGGATGTAATAGACACATGGAATTATATTGTGGTAAATTTTCAGGTCAAATGGAGTTTGAGAACATATTATTTCAGAGGGTCTAACTTACTAGACGAATCTTGTCAAATCTACCAGACTAGATCTTTGTGTACTGTTTAAGACATTTATGGATCTATGGGTGGAATTGTGCTACGATTAAAGTTGAGATGAAAACTAGACATCTCAAGCTTCCCAACCATATATGGTAGGTTCAGTAATTCATCTAAACGAGAAAAAACAATGTGTTTGAAGTTAAGACTAAAATCTGCCAAGAAAGTCGAAATTTGGAGATTTGAGCTACATAAAGAAATTTTAGCATGAAAACTTTGTTTTTATCATTCTATTTTATTTATTTATTTATTTTTGAATAATTATTTTTTTATTTGGTTTTGTTCTGGACCATTAGATATTATTTAGGGATTTATTTCATTATTAGACTAATGTTAGTTGATTACTAGTTTAGATCCATTAGCTTGCAACCTAAAAAATGATCCATTAGGGTTACTAGTTGAGCTATTATATAAGGTTTTGTAAGAAAAAATCTTCAGCAACCATGGATTTATGAAAGAAATTTGTGTTTTACGTTATGCAACACGTTTTCTTTGTTAGGACAAAGAACAAATTTGACTTATTGAAGATTAATTGGCTTTGTGACGTCATTCACATACTTAGGGTTTTTAGATACAATGTTATCTCTAGGTTGAAGTCTTTTTTCAATATCTTTGGTTCTTAAGTATAAGATTACCTCTGGATCAGGGTTTTATCAAACTTGAATTTTAGCTTTACGAGTTGTTATCTACTTTGTTGGGGGTTGTTTGACCATGTGATTAAGAGCTTCGTATCACCTAGTCGACAAGTCTAAAGACAACTTGGACGATTAGTAAAAAAACGTTGTTTGACATAAAAAAAACTCAAGATGATCGTCTTCTTTTTTTTTGTAATATTGAGACAACTATAAATTGAACTGATCTGGGTTTTGCAGCTTAACACGCCAAAAATCTGTGGTCCGGGTTATGAAATCCATAGGGTTTAAGAACTTTATTTTTTAAAACTATTTTTTACTTAATTATATGATAACAAAAATATATGCTTATAAAATCAAGCACAAACCAAACATACATCAAATGTCGGGATGTTTATTTGATACTGAAAGAACCTCATAGAAAGTAAACTGAAACAATTTATGAAGATAAATTCTAAACCAAGCAAATATTAAAGGATAAAATTAAAAAAATTGATGAATAAAAAAGAAGGGAAAATGCAAAAATTAAAAAAGAAAGAATCTCCTTCACTGTTTATATGAACAATAAAAGAGATATGTTGTATCCTAAATTTTTTAGTATAAAAAGTATAATTTTAAAATCAATATTCATAGAATTTATTAATATTTATGAGTGTATCATATATATTTTTAAGATCATTATACATAAAGCTAAATGGTGTAGGGAATTCATTGTTCACCCACACCCATTCGCACTGTGGATTACAATAGTAATCCACAGTGCATTCCTTTTTTTTTTATCACTTTTTCATTTTTTTTAACTTTTTTTAATTTTTTAATTATTTTTTAATTATTTTTTTCACTTTTTTAAAAAAATTGTTTTTTTTAATATTGATATAATTGAAAATTAAGTTTTGTAATTTATTTCCTTTCATTTTGCCTTTTTACAAGGTTAAAATGGTTTATCTATTTGCTATGGTAACTTAAGTTGTTCCGGTTTACAAGTTTGGTGGGATTTTTTTCTTTTTAATTGAACTTGACTTTGTTATCGTTTATCCCATATAGTTAAAAACAATAGTTTCAAAAAAAAAAAAAAACAATTATACATAAAGTTAAAAAAT
>Ga0307515_10023526_pt1 | contig 10789 bp, 9 predicted proteins | sample 17_EM_MG_FD_194513 | JGI IMG/M metagenome (GOLD analysis project Ga0307515, IMG submission 194513) | Populus trichocarpa ectomycorrhiza microbial communities from riparian zone in the Pacific Northwest, United States - 17_EM | ecosystem: Host-associated > Plants > Roots > Unclassified | place...
AGCAAGGCAAGTGGCAAGGCAAGTGGCACTAATTGACATTAATTAGTGCTGCAATAATTGATACTAATGAGTGCCGCAAGTTGCACTAATTAGTGCTTGCCTAGCTGGTTTCATAGCTGGCTTCACACATCATATGAGCAACCATAGGGTTCGAACCTGAGACCACAGAGGGAGCAAACCTCTTAGTCCCAAGCTTTTACTATTGGACCACCACCTAGATGGTTGATATTGTAATTTTATGTAAACGGGTTGAAGCTGGTTCTGCCTAAATTACTCGTTTTTTACAAAATACCTTGGGCTCTCTATATAAGACTCTGACCAAATCTGACTTGACTCGAGGCTTAGATAGCAAGCTGGTCGGGTCCAGTAGATTGTTAGGTCAATATATTTTTCATTGAGCTCATATATTCCATTCAAATTTAGGTTTTCCATTTAAAAAATGTTTCTTTTTTTTGTTAAAAACAGCTTTGAAGAATTTATATGGAACCTTAATTGAGAACTAATTTTTCAATACTTCGGGACCCAATTGAGCTTTTCACCATACAACTCTCTTCTCTGATTTCATTCAACTCTTGAAAGTTGGTGTAGATTAGAAGTAATATTTAAGAAGCTATCTAGTTTGTTAAAGTGTTTTTTTAAAAAAAATATATTAAAATAATATTTTTTTATTTTTAAAAAATTATTTTTAATATTAATGCATTAAATAATCTGAAAACATTAAAAAAATTAAAATAAAATAAAAAATAAAAAAATATATTTTTTAATATTTTTAAAACACGAAAACAAACCTGACTTCAAAAGAAATGCAAGAATCAAGACAGAGGATCACTTTACTTCATCTTCAAATGACACAAGGTAAACCATAACACCCAAGGAAGCATACAAAGGGAGTCCCGAAAACTGCTACTGAATAGAAGAACTACAGGAGCCAGCATAACTAGCCATGAATAACAAAAAACTAACAACAGAATAGGTTAAGCATGAGCAAAAAGAACTCCAGTTCCCACAAACATCAAATATTACCAACCAGTAGAATCGTCAGTCCTATGAATTCTGAGATCCTGGAACTGCAAGTGCAAAGAAAACATAAAAAAATGTAACATTTTCACCCAAGAACTATCTTTAAACAACTGATCATGCGTAAGTTTTGAACCATGAATAAAAGAATTTTTACAGAATAATTAAAGAATCAATACCTCTGTTAGGATCTTTACAGGAATGGAGAGCCGAGCTGCCAACTTGTAGGCAAAAAAGCAATCTAGGGCTGCATACATTACTTTATCAAGAGGAAGTGGAACCAGCCTCCAGTTGCTTTTAAGAACGTCATCAGGCTTTTTATACGACTTCGAGAACTCAATGTATACCATATCTTGTAGAGGCGAATGGAGATTGAGACCAAACCTGTTTGGATCCAACACATTGGCCATAAATGGGATATCATACCAGTGTTCCATCTTCACTTCAAGATTGTGTGTCTTACGAAGATAATTGACTTTCTCAATCAATCCAAAACAAACAAAATCTACGCAACTGTGATTCAAGAATTTTTCCAGGGAAGAAGTTGGAAAGTTATCCGGAGGATAAACATGATAGATGATGCAACAACTCTCGTGACAGAATTGAAGGGTAGCAGGAGTTTTGAGTCCGCCATCATCACAGTATTTGTCCCAAATCATGTCCATAGAGACCCTAAGCCTGTTGCGACGATCTGGTAGCTTAGTCCCAAACAATTCAGCAATCCACCTCAAGAGGCTTGTAGGATTATTGATAATGGTTGTGTAACAGAGCATGTCGTCACATTTCACGTCAAAAACATCATCTCCCCCAATATAATTCCCCCCCTTGTGATTACAGCGAAGTTCAAAGTTTTCCATGATCAGTAAAGCTGGAGTTTAAAGAATAAGGAAGAGAACGAAGAGGAAGACAGTTTTTTTATCAAGAAATGACTTCTTGATCAAAGATAGTGAAGGTTCTTGGTTGAGAAAGATAGTTTCTTGATAATTAAATTGAAAGTTCTTGATTAAGAAGGTTGTTCTTGATTGAAGAAGAATAAGAGAAAGGCCAGGTAATGGTAGGCAGAGAGGAGAGGAGAGGTTTTTGTCAATAAGTTTTTTAATGAAATGAAGAGATCAGATACACTTATATATGTGTTTGTGGTGCAAAACAAGAGAAGGGGGAGCTGCAATCAGTTTCAGCATCTGCAAATACTGTGCAATTTGTGTATATGCAAAGCAATTTCAAGCACACAAGTGAGAATTGTTGGATTTTGGATGTTGTCATTTTACATGTGCATTGGACAGGTTCTGCTAAATTTCTCTTTTTGTTTTACTAGTGTTTCATGAGAGAATACCTTTGGGCATATTAATGAAACCTGGCCGGCTAATGACCGGTTCAAGGTTAGGGTTATAGGTTTGAGCCAATTAAAATAATATTTTTTATTTTAAAAAAATTAAAATAATATTATTTTAAAAAATAATAATTAGAAGTCAAATCAAATTTTGACTAGGATTGCGAATTAATTTATCAGATCAACATGGCAACCAAGTCTACTCCAAGTTAAAAAAAATTTACACTTGACTCCACTCAAAAGAGAGATCAACAAGATCTCGAGATAACCTATCAAATCATCGAGCCAATTTTAATAATTATGTCTTTGGGTGCTTCTTGCATAGAAAAATTAAATGGAAAATCTAAAATGATCCCAAGCTATAAAGGTAGGTCGATTGAGTCTGTAAACATTGTCATCACTTCAAGATTGTGTGTATTACGAAGATAATTGACTCTTTCAATCAATCCAGAACCATAAAAATCTACACAGCTGTGTTTCAATAATTTTTCCAGAGAAGACTTTGGAAAGTTATCTGGAGGTGAAACATGATAGATGATGCGAAGACTCTCGTGACATAATTGAAGGGTAACAGGAGTGCTGGGTTCTTCATCGTCACTGAATTTTTCCCAGATCATTACAGGTTCGGCTAAATTGCTTTTTTATTATTATTATTATTACTCAAGTTTACTTAAATCTCACCCGAATTTGGCCGGGCCAACTAAATTGGGAGCTGAGCTAACTAGCCGGATCTTCAAAGTTTGATTAGATGAATATCCAAATCAATTTTTTTTTAAAAAAAAAAAAAAAAAAACCTTGCCTGAACTAAATTTCGAGTCAGTAAATCAACAGATCAGATCGGGCAAGGTTTCACAGGTCGACAATTCACATTGTAGGTTTTCCATTAAAAACAAAGGACATTTTTTCATTAAAATGATGTGGACAATTCACATTGTTGGGAAAATGATAGTTGCATGCAGAAACGACACTATACAATAACAACAGAAAACTAAAAATGGAAGGGAACACATTTATCTTTTTTGCTTTATACATAGCTGAATATTTACAAATAATCAAATGTCTATCTTAAAGAAATACCAAGATTGCAACCGCCCCTGTTTGTTGAACATTGATCCCCTTTCAGATGCACCTCCTGAGCCCCATGCCAGCATGTCTCCTTGCTGCGGGGAATCTCTTCTTCAACAATATCTGAGGAAGCTTGTGGCTATTGTTTCTTTTGGTTTCTGAAGTTAACGCTGCCTGTATCTCTACACTCTCTCTGACCATATATATGTTGTAGATATCTTGTGGCATTGATCTTCTTTGTAGATACTTCTTATGCACTATCAGTTACAAAGAAATGAATTTATTGAGGCCTGTGGCTGGATCGGCAGCCAGTTGAAAAGGTCAGGTCTGTATCCATTCAACTCCACAGAGCCATACCAATTTCTTCCAATTTTTCTGTACATATTCTTTTGTGTGGAGCATATTAGGATGAGGTAAATGAGTTGAACTACTCTAGCAATAGCAAATATTTCTAGGCAAAATATCTAACACTCGACAACTTGAACATATGGCCATGGATGGCATCTAGAATAGAAAGCACCATTATTGAGCAGAGCAGTTTCGCATCTAAAGATGATTTCATTGTTTTTTCTTTTCAGCATCTATCAAAATATTGGAAGACGGCCTGAAAGATCCAGTTCAACAACACTATCACACATCAAAAGAAATAGAAATAGGCACAGAAAATCAAATAAACCAGTTGAAACAACATTCACCACACATTGAAATACTTCAAATTTAAAAATCATCCAAGTTAAGTACATAATCTTTAAAAAGAACCAAAAAAAACCCTCAGATCCCATCATGAAACATAACTCAAGCAGCATACAAATTCTCCCCAATCTTGTAACACAAAAAGGCATCAAGACAAGCATATTGAACTTGATCACCAGTAAGCCACTCATTGTCCCACCTGCTCATAGTAACCCTTTTTGGCTTCTCAATCTGCTTCCCCAAAATCTCCTTCACCAACGATTTTATCCCAGAATTCTTCCACTGCTCAGCCCCCAATTTCTCAGCAGCCAAAACCCTTAAATCCACAGCATTCCCCATACTCACATCATAACCCTCCACTAACTTCTCCACATCACCCTCAATACCAACCCCAACAAAAGTATAATTCTTGTTACTCAAAAAATCATAAAGGGATTGTGGGATACCAGTGGGACAGTGCAGGAGTTGAAAGATCAAGCAGTCTTTGCCAGTGGAAAGTTGGAGTGTGGCAACTGGGTTTTCGATTTGACGCGTCCTGTTGGGCCTCCACTCGATGTCTAGGCCAACTAGAAGGGGATGATCAGCAGGGTTGTTGTTTTGGTGGAGCTTTTGTTGGGTTTCGGCTATCCATGTGTTGACAAAGGAAGGCGTATGAGTGACTAAAGTATGGATCTTGTCATCGAAGAAGTTGACATCATAGAGGTTGTGTGTATTGTATGGGAGTTGGTGATCTTCAATACTGATTGCCATGGTGGTGGTGGTGGTGCTGCTGGGGGCGGAATCGGCCGACGAGGATACGATTGTGGATGGCTGACGAGGAGACTTTAAACGGTCCAACAACCTAAAGTCCTGAGCCTATTTGCCTATTGGACATTGGTCATAGTCACAATTGCTTTTTTTCTTTTCTTTTTTATGGATAAACTTCATTTTAAACCTTATAGATTCATCAATATTTCACTTTCATCCTTATAATTTAATTGTTTTTCAATACTGCCTTTCTAGTTTATAAAAGTCACAAATATCATCCTTGTCATTAAGTAGCCTACTTTTAAAATTATTTTCGATTTTTTTTAGGATTATGAATATTATGTATAATTGTCAGACTCAGTTCAAGGAGTGATCCGAAAAAATCTTGATTATTGGATTAACTCGTGAGTCACCAAATCAAATTAGGTCAATTATTTTTATTAAAATAACATTGTTTTAGGGATAAGAATACAAAACTTTAAACTATGAAGATAAAAGTGGACATTGACGAATCCATGAGAATAAAGAAAAGAATAAATACTTTGCTTTCTTTTAATTGCCCAATTGCTTTACGTTTAGAATAAGAAATGGATCCTAAGATGGGCCGTATATTGGGCTTCTTCCATCAGCATATGTTGATGCTTTTGTTAAAAATTTACTTATTAAATGATGTAATATTTATTTAAGAAATTAAATTATAATATATATATATATATATCCTATTATATTTATTGGGATGATTATAATTGTAAAATTCGTGATCTAAAATATCAATTACATGATGTGACATCACTTAATAAAGAATTTAAATAAAAATAAATAAATATATCAAACCTTATCCAAAGTATAAACAAAAAAACAAGGCATGTCATTAGTACATCAAATATAAAATTGGATAACATTAACGTTAAATGATGAGATATTTTAACGAAAGGATAACATTTAAATTTTATAATACTTCGAGGGGAAAACTATCTTGTAGGGTGATTAATTTTTGTTTGGTTTGGTTTTTATAAAAAAAAAATAATTAAATTAAAATTAAATAAAAAACAAAACAAAATCGAAACCAGTTCAAACTGGCCAGTTTCGATTTAGTTTTTAGGACAAAACCGGTTCAAACCGGTTTGGCTCGGTTTTTTCCGGTTTGGGTTCGGTTTGGTTTTTTCGGTTTCAGGCTTATAAAACCGAAACCTAACCGATCAGTTTTTTTAAAATTTTAATCGGTTTTTTTTTACGATTCGGGTTTTTTACTCGCCCCTGCTATCTTGAATCATTTGAAAGGTGAATTTTAAGGTTTTCACGGTCCAATTCGGGAGATAATATTTTTTGAGAATATGACTAGACTGAAATGAAAAACAATTCAAACAAAACTGGTTCGATTTAGTTAAGATTGATTTTTCAGTATTAAAAACTGGGGAACCAAACAGTGCCTTTAAAGTTTTGTTATTCTTAATTCTATATTTGAAAATCAAACCATATAATTTCTTGCTCGGACTTGGAAACATATGAGAAAAAAGATATATTGTCTAGACAACCTTGCTAACCACAATAATATTCGTTAAGTATTTTTAAATTACACGAGAAGAACAGAAATGAAAGTAAAAAAATCGACAACAATATCAATAGCAGTTGAAAGACTCAAAAAGCCACCAAAAAAATGAATTAATCGTCCTTGCATAAAAACTAGACTTGTAAAAGGACCCTCCCTCATTGAAGTGCTGACATCCAAGTCTTCTTGCTTCGTTGCTGCAATCCCATCCCAGGTTTCTCTCCAGGTTCGATCGGAGCTTGAAGAAGGAAGTCATTTTTTGTCAGATTACCCTAACAAGTTGAGGTGAGGTTTAGAATAAGTTAAGCATAGCCGCGTCAACACTAGAGATGGTGGGCTATAGGTAAAGGGAGATAAAAAGTGGGGATGGATTGCGTCTTCATAAAATTAAAAAGAACAAGATAAGAGGAGGGGTGGGGTGGGGTGGCTGCTGTCAAAGAAAAAACAAGGGAAAGAATAGCTTAGGGTTAGGTTAAGTACGCTCTTTATTCTTTCTTTTCTGTTCAAATTTCACTGAAACAAATCCAGTTTAGTTTAGTTTAGTTTAGTTTAGTTTAATCGGTTTAGCTCTTTAAAACTGAAACCTCATCGGACCAAGTAATTTTTCTGGTTTTTAAATCAGTTTCTTTGTTTTTCTCTCTAATTTCAGTTTTTTTGGTTTTTCCAGTTTACTCTGTTGTTTAATCGGTTTAGCTTTCTAGAACTGAAACCTCATCGGAGTTTTTAAATCAGTTTATTTGTTTTTTCTCTAATTTCAATTTTTTTGGTTTTTTTTGTTTTTCCAGTTTACTCTGTTGTTTGATTGAATGTATTAATTTTCCCATTAACAATAACTTGTCCTTTTTATTTTTAACATCAGTAATAAAAAAAATTCAAAGATAGTGGGTTTTTTGAATTGATTTTTGAGTTAATTGAGTTTTTTATTTAAACGACATTCAAAATATATATAAAATCTTATAATGTTTAGAAGTAACTAATAGCATACTATTACTACTTATAGAATAGCTGGTGATATCTTGATATAAAAAATCTCATAATACTAATTCAAAATTCAAATTAAAAAATATAAAAAGTAAGGAAATCTCTTATATTAACACATGAGAGATTGCATTAGCAATAACTAACAAGTTGTCTTAGTTTATTGTTTTTTAATTAAATATTACCAATTATATCCACGAAAGTATCGAGTAAATTTAAACCGGCCTGGCAGATCTGAATTAAAAATTTTTTAAAAAAAATAGTTAATCCAATCAAAAATCTAGGTTAACATGTTGACTTGGTTGATCCAGGCCAGATATAATTAAGACTGGGTAAAACTTGAACTGGCCTAATAGATTTGAATCAAAAAATAAAAGTAAAAAAAATTTAGTTGATGTGATCAAAAATCTAGATTGACCTGATTGACCTAGATACAATTAAAACTCGGTTTTTAACTTGTTAATTTTTAAATAAAATAAATTAACCAAAACTGCTTTGATTTTTATTTTTAAAAAAAAGTTTTGAAATTGACACTCGGAGTATAGTTTTGTAACTATAATTAAGATATAGGGACATGGTTGTACGGGCCTTTGCCTATGTTCTAAAATAATCATCATCATATTAGTTGTTACTTTGTGATTTGCAAAGGACAGAATCTTTTTTAATTACACCAGCAAATAAAGACCTTTTGTAAATTCATGACATACCATATTAAAAAAGCTGTCCGAAAGAAAGGTCTCTCTCTTATTATGTCTTCTCTCCTCGTGACCCAAAGTAATGGCAGAGAAAAACAACATTGAAAAAACATCCAAAAGCCATGATTCCAGCCAAGACCCACCATTGCTAGCAACTTCTTCAAGCCAGAAATCCAAGAAGGAAGAGCAAGAAACAATCAGGGAATCCAAGAGAAGAAAAAAATGCCCTACAGCACTTGACAAAATTGAAGAACTCGCCCCATCAAATCCAAACTTTTCCTTCACTTTTGACACCCAATTCGGTGGCAATTCTCAAGAACCCACGCCCAAATTTGGATCTTTCAACTTGGTCGCATCAACCCAAGAAAGAGTGGATGATACCGGTCATTGTTTCCATCAGAGCTTAGAAGACGAAGAGGGAGGCCATCAAGAAGAAGAAGTAGACAGGCAGCAGGGTGGGGTTAGTGAAGATGGAGTGGTCAATGTTAGCAAGATGTTGAGGAGGTCCATTGATGGGATTAGAGAGATTAAGTAAGAAGGTAGGATTTGAGATATTTTATCATTTCATGTATGATTAGATTAGGGCGTAATGGAATCAAAAACCCAAATCAAAAGGGGCAATAATTCTTGTCTTTGTTCATCCTCGAGTAGTATTAAAGCATCATTCTTTCTCTCTCTGAAGTGGGTCATCATCACTTTTCAGGTTCAGCTCACCTACACGTGCACCCTTCACTTATTGCCTTTTATTTATAATTCCTTTCTGGGTTGGTCTGATGTTTATTACCTTCACACACTGTTATGTGGAAGATCTGTGATCCGAGAATTGAAGCCCGAAGGGTTTTATGGCTATGTTTGTGCGGCATGATGATTTCTGGGTTTGAAAGTATTTGGTTTATTAACACACATTAATTTATAGCTTCTATTTAATCTATTTTTTCAAACCTTAACCATGAAAATACAGAAAATAAATGAGTTTTAGAATTCATGGGCTGATCGAAGAGTTTGACTCTTGAGATTTCCGTCCACGTTCAAACATTTGTGTCGAGGAAAAACACTTTCAATCCTCGAATGGTAAGTGAGCATATGATCTTATGAATCAAGGGTTAATTCTAATTATGAATAATGTGAATTCAGTTTCTCATGAGTCTCTCTACTTTGGTTTCGGATGATTTGTTTTTTACTTCACATGGATAATGAAATTAATCTATTTTTTGCAGGTTTAATTAGTTCTAGTATACTACCTATGATATAATTGACTAATGAATATATTTTCCATGATGAATTGAAGACTTAATTCTAATAATAAATCATGTGAATTCGATTTTTCAAAAATGAATTTAGTCTATTTTTCACAACTTGTTAGTTGGTCCTTGGGAAACCGCCGAATAAAAAAAAAAAACATCATTGTTATTGTAAGCATAATTATTAGACTTGATTTAAATATTAACTCAAAAATAAACATGGGTTAATGGGTCAATTATTGTTATAAAACGGTATTGTTTTAAATTTTATTAAATTAAAAAAAAAAAACCTCTTTAGAGTTAATCAAGTTGGATTTAAACCAAATTTAACAATGTCAACTAGATTTCATTAAATTAATATTTTTTTTAGTTTAATTTAAAATTCAATCTAGATAAAATTCTAAATTATAAGTTTTCAAGTGAATTTATCAAATTAAATCAAATATTAAATTAAACTGAGTTTAATAACTATAATAGCCGATATGGAATGACTCTTACTAGTTGCTACTGACTCACAATGCACGACTGATGGGTTTAACTTTGATGTGCTGGTCCTCGAAGGATATCTCTACAGTAGCAACTAGTAAGAGTCATTCCATATCGGATATTATAGTTATTAAACTCAGTTTAATTTAATATTTGATTTAATTTGATAAATTCACTTGAAAACTTTTAATTTAAAATTCAATCTAGATAAAATTCTAAATTATAAGTTTTCAAGTGAATTTATCAAATTAAATCAAATATTAAATTAAACTGAATTTAATAATTATAATAGCCGATATGGAATGACTCTTACTAGTTGCTACTGACTCACAATGCACGACTGATGGGTTTAATTTTGATGTGCTGGTCCTCGAAGGATATCTCTAATGAGCTTGTTTCTACAGTCGTAGTTTGAAATGGCTTCAAGCCTTGATCTTCATAGGGCTAAAGCCTGTCTAATAAAGTTGGTGATTGGATCCTTGAATGAAATGAAATTCACGCTAGCTCCACTTGACAAGACGCATGAATTTTGGGAGCATCAACTTTTCAACTCTACTTTTAATTTGAAAGAATTAACCTAGCCTGATTGTTGGCTGCATCTGCTACGTTTTGCGACAATCTCCTTGGAACCATGTAAACATAGGCGTTAAACCTATCTGATCCTGATCATTGCAGAAATCAAAGATCCAAGAGTAGATGATGTTCTTAATTAGCACCAAATATTTCTTGGTTTCTGCTGTTGATACCCACCATGACAGAGCCATTTACATGCAATAACAAGTTACTGCAATAATTTCAGATGCAACTTCTAGCAAGAAGAATCAATCATGTAAAGGAAAATATTCACAATTCTGTATACAAAGATATTAGAAAAATGGAAGAGAAACAAAAATAAGGGGAAAGGATGGCTATCTGCCCATCACTTTTTAATCCTAAATGTTTATCTACAATCTACAGGGGCAATGTACATGCTTCTCCAACCAGATAC